>Ga0307997_10001655_pt1 | contig 10451 bp, 10 predicted proteins | sample Davwhametageno36_FD_203165 | JGI IMG/M metagenome (GOLD analysis project Ga0307997, IMG submission 203165) | Marine microbial communities from Davis Island wharf, Antarctic Ocean - #36 | ecosystem: Environmental > Aquatic > Marine > Unclassified | place: Antarctic Ocean: Davis Island wharf...
TCTATCAACAACTTGGTCAACCCTGGCGTGGTATTTTAGACGTTGGGGTCTCGGTTGGTTTGGGTTGGGGCCTGATTAGTCTGCTGTGGTTTTCATTTCATGCGATGGTTGCTAAATCGTTTCGGTATTCACCCGAGATGCCACTTGATGAGCAAGTCAAAAAACCCTTATAGTAGGAAATTATATGTACTCTATCGAAGTTGCTTGAGTGTATGTGCGCCGATTGCTGTACTAAAGCTGCTAATCCGACCTACCTTATTTTTACCTAACTATGGCATAGCGAAGGGCCTTTTATTCTATGACTAAAATAATTAAAGTTGCTACTATTGATGTTGCTAACAACAATCCTTTCGTTTTAATGGGCGGTATGAATGTGCTTGAGTCTCGCGACTTGGCTATGCAAATTGCTGAACATTATGTTGAGGTAACACAGAAACTTTGCATTCCTTATGTTTTTAAAGCATCTTTTGATAAAGCGAATCGCTCATCTATTCACTCCTACCGTGGCCCTGGTATCGATGAAGGCTTAAGGATTCTGGAAGAAATTAAACAGAGCTTTAATATTCCAGTTATAACCGATGTACATGAAGTGTCGCAATGTGCACCCGTTGCAGAGGTGTGCGACATTATTCAGTTACCCGCTTTCCTCGCTCGCCAAACTGATTTGATACAGGCAATGGCTGAGACAAATGCGGTTATTAATATTAAAAAACCTCAGTTTTTAAGCCCCGCCCAAATGGGTAATATCGTTGCAAAATTTGCTGAATGTGGCAATGATCAGGTGATGTTATGTGAACGCGGAAGTTGCATGGGTTATGACAATTTAGTGGTCGATATGCTTGGCTTTCGAACCATGAAGGATGTCAGTGGTGGCGCACCCCTTATCTTTGATGTTACACACGCATTGCAATGTCGCGATCCAATGGGCGCGGCCTCTGGTGGTCGACGTCATCAAGTGGCTGAGCTTGGACGTGCCGGCATAGCGGTTGGACTCGCTGGATTGTTTTTAGAGGCTCACCCAGATCCTGATAATGCGAAATGTGACGGGCCTTCAGCCTTGCTGTTATCGTCCTTGGAAGCTTTTCTAACTGAGATGAAGGCTGTGGATGATGTGATTAAATCGTTGCCAGAACTAAAGCTTGATTAAGCTTTCTATACCTGGTTTTTGGATTTTTTCCACAGTGCAAAAGTGGTAGCGCTACAGAAAATAAGCAGTAATGGTATTAAAATAACGTCAAGTAGATAACGAATGATGAAAGGCCGGCGAGGCTAAAACAATCACTTAAAAAGGCGTAAAGCAGCAAATAGCGGTAACAATTGATCCCACTAGACCTGCTTTTAATAATTTCATGGCATAATAGATATAACCTTAATTAATAAACTGAATATTGGCTAAAGCCCAGTTTAGCTCAGAGGATTTTTTTAACGGTTTCAGCCTAAAGCCTTATCTAATTCGAGTATAATTTTTTCAACGTCTTGCGCTCTATCATAGTGGAGCAATGAAATTCTAACTACGCCGTCATCCGCATCAAAACCCAGATCAGTTATTAAACGGTGCGCATAAAAGTTTCCATTTTCTGTTCCTATGCCGGCTTTTTGTAAACTGGTAGCCAGTGATGCAGAGCTTTGCTGTAAGGGTTTGAATGCAATTGTAGGTGCGCGATCATTGTCTTTTATATGAGTTTTACCGATTAGCTGGACTTTGCTGTGATTGTCTAAATAGCTAAGGATAGGCTGTGTTAAATTATTTTCGTGAGCCTGAATTAAAGGGTGAATATCGGCCATTTTCTGCGATTGGCTGACATCCGTTCTTCCAAAATGATGTTGGTGTAAAGCATCGAAATAGTCGATAACACCGGCGCAAGCGGCCACTTGTGCATGCTGAGGACCAGCGGGGTTAAAGTCATATTCTGGATGACCACTATTAAAATAATGTGCCTGTGATTTAAGTTCAGCATGAACTGTTTGACTGACATATAGGATGCTCTGATGGGGCCCAAAGACTTTGTACAAACTAAAGGTATAAGCATCGACTCCCAGTTGTTTTAAATCGGCAATATGATGGGGCGCATGCGCGACAGCATCGACAAAGACCTTGGCGTTTGATTGAGCTTTGATTTGTTTAGTAATGCTGGCTACAGGGTTGGCAGTGCCAACAATATTTGAACAATGTGTGAAGAAAACCCATCGTGTTTTATTGCTGAGTAGTGCGAACAATTGATCAGGGTCAAGCAAGCCTGTGTGTTTATCCACAGCCCATTGTTTAATCACGACACCTTTTTCCAACGCTTTACGGCGCCAAGATCCACTGTTAGCTTCGTGGTCCTGATTTGTGACTATGATTTCGTCACCTTTGCTCCATGTTGCGCCAATAGCCTGAGCCATCACGTATGTGTTCATTGACGTCGATGGACCCATTGTCAACTCAGACAAACTAATGTTTAACGCATCAGCCCAAGCCTGTTTTGCTCTATCCATTGCTTGTCCAGCTTCCTGAGATGGTGTGAAGCGAGAGTAGGGTTGAACTCGAGTATGGCGGTTGTAATGGTCCATTAAGTCATTGACCTGATTGCAAACCAAGCTGCCTCCAGCGTTTGAGGCGAAAACGATCTCTGGATTATCGTCTAGTTGAGAAAATTGTTGGCGAACAAAATCAAGGTCAATTTGCATGTCAGGCCTTTAAAGTGAAAAGTTAAATGTTAAGGAACGATTAATATCTGATTTTTAAAAAGCTAAAAGCTTGCTCAAAGCGAGTATATTCCGCTGCGTCTAACCTTAAAATGTGCTGCCAAGTTCAGGCTGAACTCAATGATTACAATAACCCACATGCTAAAGTTATCTAACGGCGTAATATTAAACCATTGTTCAGGTTTTTTTAGGCCAGTATGAGTTAATTTATCTAATTTTAATTCATAATAGCACCAGCTACATCCTGTGAAAATGGTTGTATAAATTTTAAAGTGCAGTATTAGAAATACAATATGAGAAATTGCAGCATGAGTTTGGATAACCTGGTCCAGAAAAAGGGTGAGTTTTTTGCCCAAGGTTGGTGTCAATTCGAATCTGATCCAGATCTATTAAATTGGATTGAATCCGCCCTACCTGTTGCTCAGTCACTAGTTATAGAACCCGCTAATGCAAAATGGTTACGATGTGGAGATACTTGGTTTGCTGGTGTCAATATTTTGCCTAATGCCAATGATGGCTCAGTGGGATCCAGTTCAGCGTTAGAGGGTGACGCCGTTAATTTTATTGCGCAGGCGTTGGGCTTATCGAAGTTCGATTGGGATAAGGCGCAAGTCTCAATTTGTTACCCTGGTTATCCCCAGCGCATGGCCATTGAGAAAGAAGCCGCGTTCAAGTTTCGCCGAGATCGTGACGCAGCGCATGTCGATGGACTTTTACCTGAAGGTCCCTATCGACGTAGGTTCTTGCGTGAATGGCATGGCTTTGTTTTGGCAATCCCGTTGCTTGATTATGATAATGATGCCTCACCATTTGTCATTTGGGAAGGTTCTCATGAGGTTGTGCGTGAAGCGTTCAAGTCATTATTTTTAAATCACCCACCTGAGGACTGGTCATCAATAGACGTTACTGAGCCATATCATGATATTAGGCGAAAAATATTTGATACCTGTCGACGAGTCGAAATAGTCGCTAAGCCTGGTGAGGCTTATTTAGTGCATCGATTAGCGTTACACGGTGTAGCGCCCTGGAAGGCAGCGCAGGATTCAACCTGTAAACAACGAATGATTTGTTATTTTCGTCCCGAAACGGGTGTCATAAAACAATGGCTCAATGCGCCGTAGGCACTCAGGATTTATTATTGATTGACCGTTCAATATAAAATGTGTGATAGTTACATACTAATATTTAGAGAAGACAATGCCAAAAGTTGGAATGGAGCCTTTTCGTCGTGCTCAACTAATTGATGCGACGTGTGAATCAATATTTCGCTACGGGCTAGCAGACACCACAATCAATAAAATTAGCGGTTTGGCTGGCGTTTCAACCGGTATTATTAGTCATTATTTTGGTGGCAAAAATGAGCTGGTTGAGGCGACCATGCGTAAAATCTTGATAGATTTAGGCGAAGCCGTATCGAGTCGAGTTCGACAGGCGGAGACGCCAAGACAGAAAATTTGGGCGATTATAGAAGGTAATTTCTCACATCATCAAACGTCGTTAAGGTTTGTTACCAGTTGGTTGGCTTTTTGGTCACAAGCAATGCATGTGCCATCATTAGCAAAACTTCAAAACGTTAACCGGCGGCGACTACAATCTAATTTAGTCTTTTGGTATCGTCGATTGCTTTCCCCTGAGGAGGCAAAAATAGCGGCTGACGGCATGGCTGCTTTAATCGATGGTTTATGGTTACGAGGTGCTTTTGAGCAACAGGGATTTGACTCGCAAAAAGCCAAATCAATAGCATTTGACTACCTTAATCGTCAGTTAGTTTAAAATTAATTTTGCAAAGATACCTGAAAAGCTGACCCAGAATATCAAGCATAAAGTCGCTTGTTCACACATTTAAGAGATTTCGGTTATGACACACACATACGATTACATTATTGTTGGCGCAGGTTCTGCAGGTTGCGTATTAGCCAATCGACTTTCTGAAGATAAAGATATCTCTGTCTTGTTGCTGGAAACAGGAGGAAGTGATAAGAGCATTTTTATTCAGATGCCGACGGCTTTGTCGATCCCGATGAATATGCCAAAGTACAATTGGTTTTTCGAATCTCAACCTGAAGCTTATCTGAACAACCGTCGAATGCATTGTCCACGCGGTAAGGTGTTAGGAGGGTCTTCATCAATTAACGGTATGGCTTATGTTAGAGGTCATGCAGAAGACTTTGATGAGTGGGAATCGAATGGTGCAAAATATTGGGGTTATAGCCACTGCTTGCCTTATTTTAAAAAAGCAGAAAGCTGGTTTTTTGGTGGTGATGAGTACCGTGGCAAACAAGGTCCGTTAGCGACTAATAACGGGAATAATATGCAAAACCCTTTGTATGGTGCTTTTATTGCAGCAGGTGCAGAGGCGGGTTATATAAAGACTGACGATTATAATGGGCGTCAACAGGAAGGTTTTGGCGCGATGCATATGACGGTGAAAAACGGTGTTCGTTGGTCGACTGCTAATGCTTATCTTAAACCTGCGCTTGAACGCCAAAATTTAACTGTCATTACCGAAGCTTTAACTCAGCGAGTGCTATTGGAGGATAAGAAGGCGGTAGGTATAGAATATATAAAAGACGGTCGCCTCCAGCAAGTGCATTCAAATCGTGAAGTAATACTCAGTGCAGGATCTATCGGTTCGCCGCATTTGTTGCAGTTATCAGGCATTGGCCCAGCTAACGTGCTTTATCAAGCCGGTATCGAGGTAAAGCATGATCTGCCTGGTGTCGGTGAAAACTTGCAAGATCATTTGGAATTCTACTTTCAATTTAAATGTAAGCAGCCGATCACACTCAACAGTAAATTAAATTTGTGGAGTAAATTTTTAATTGGTGCCCGTTGGATATTGACGAAAACGGGCCTGGGAGCTACAAACCATTTTGAGTCCTGTGCATTCATTCGTTCTAAGGCTGGTATTAAATGGCCTGATATTCAATATCATTTTTTGCCAGCTGCCATGCGCTATGACGGCAATGCGGCATTTGATGGTCATGGCTTTCAGATGCATGTGGGACATAACAAGCCTAAAAGTAGGGGCACAATAAAGGTATTGACGCCAAGCGTTGGAGATAAACCTGAGATACGGTTTAATTACCTACAACACCAAGATGATATTGAAGCCTATCGAGCATGTGTGCGTTTGACGCGTGAAATAATTAATCAGCCTGCCATGGATGCCTTTAGAGATTCAGAAATTCAACCGGGTGAGTCAGTGCAAAGTGATGAAGAAATTGATGATTATATCCGTGGTGCGGCTGAAAGTGCCTACCATGCTTCTTGTACTTGTAAAATGGGTGAAGATGAAATGGCGGTTGTCGATTCAGAAACCCGGGTCCATGGCATAAAAGGACTGCGGGTTGTTGATTCATCGATATTCCCAACAATTCCCAACGGTAATTTAAACGCTCCAACCATCATGTTAGCTGAACGTGCGGCTGACATTATAAAAGGGAAAGGTATGCTTGAATCTGCTAATGTGGCTGTCGGTTTGAGTAATAACTGGGAGAAAGAGCAGCGTTAATTAGGGGCTACTAAAATATTTTTTGTCAGGTTTTGCACTTTAAAAATAATTTTTTTTAATTACGGGTTTTTGTTGGTTAGGTTGGCAACGAATTATGCTGGCTCATGTTAACGAAGCTGTTTAAATACGCTAGGGGTATAATTTTCTGCAGTGCTGAAAAAATAGGTTAAATTCAACCTGATCTAATAGCACCTGCAATCTTAATGGCTTCGTTCAACTGAGTAATCGGCAAGAAAGGTTAAAGCTTCCGTGTAAACTGATTTTGGTAATACTGCTATGGACTGTTTCGCTAGGTTGGCTTCGTTTATTGCTTGCTGGTAGGTATATTCTAGTGCACCCGTGTCGTGAATTATTTCAGTAATAGCTGCAATATGATCTAGACCACCATTTTCAATCGCATTACGTATCAGTCCCTGTTGCTCATCACTGCCTTGTTGCATGGCATAAATAAGTGGCAGTGTGGGTTTACCTTCTGCGAGATCATCGCCCACATTTTTTCCTAGTTCACCCGGATCAGCTGTGTAATCCAGCGCGTCGTCAATCAACTGAAATGCCATGCCAAGATGTTTCCCATAATTCCTGAGTGCTTGTTCGGTTTGTTTGTCTGAATCACTCAAAACAGCACCAATTTGAGTGGCTGCTTCAAATAGGCAGGCCGTTTTTCCGTAAATTACTTCGATATATCTTTCTTCACTGGTATTCGCGTCATTTATATTTAATAGCTGTAATACCTCACCTTGGGCTATGGTATTAGTCGCATTGGCAAGTATATCCATCATGTGCATGGACTGAGCCTTGACCATCATTTGAAAAGCCCGCGAATATAGGTAATCGCCAACGAGCACAGCTGCCTCGTTACCCCAGATACTACTGGCTGTTTCTTGCCCGCGACGCAGGTCTGAATCGTCCACCACGTCGTCATGGAGCAATGTTGCGGTGTGAATGAATTCGACAGCGGCAGCAAGTAAGGCGTCTTGATCACCTTGATAATGACAAGCTTTAGCACACAACATAACCAGCGTTGGACGCAAACGTTTGCCACCACTGTGGATAATGTGTTGACTAAGTTGATTGATAAGTACGACGGGTGACGCCAAATAATCGACAATCACCTGATTAACTCGAGCCATGTCAGCCCTTGTTAAATCATTCAGTTGGTCGATATTGTAAGTGTTGATATTGTTTTCAGTCAGGGCGGCTTCGTTCATGATCGTCAAGGTATATGCACATTAGTTAATATTCTTAATATGTCTATTATATCCCAAAGGTGCAAATATAGGTGGGGGTTTTTTACTTTAGTGACAATGCTGCATGATGTTGCTGAGCCTGTTGAGGCTGTCGATCAGGCTCGGCTCTTGTTGCTGGTTGTTGCTTGATAGCCTGATGTTGTGGATTTCAAGGCTAAACTCTTTGGCCAAGTTTTTGGCTATCTTCGATGCTGACTGTTCATTGATCAATAAACACTTAACGGGTGATTCGCGCAAAGAAGTCTCAATTTCCTTTAAAGCCTGTATGCCGTTATGTTGATCGTGACTATCGTGAAGTACGGCAGTTGGATTGATCCCCATGCCTAGTTCAAAGTGGCTTAAAAAGTCATGGTCAAGAATATAGCGAGGCGTTTTTTTATTGATGTATGATTGGGTTAGATTGGCCCATTGTTGTATGGAGGCAATTAGTTGGTCGGTATTGCTTTGATAAAGGTCTGCATTAGTTGGATCATTTTCTTTTAGAGCCGTTAATATTTTATCAATAATCATTGGCAACAAAATGGGTGAATACCAAATATGCCCATTTTGATTTTGTAGTTTTAGCGCCTTGATTAACTCAAGTTGTTGCGTTTTTTTGTTTAAAATATCGGGTAAACGTTGGAAACCGCTTTCGAAGTCTTGACTAATCCAAATCATCAGATCTGCATTTTTGATTAAATTAAAGTGAGACGGTCTAAATGAAAAGTGATGAGCAGATATCTGTCGTTTGATTAGGAGCTCTGGCTCATGCGCGCCTTGCATGATGGCTCTTGTAATTTGGTGTAGTGGTTCAATGGAGGTAACAACGTTAATATTGGCTATGACTTTAAAGGGCAATAGAAAAGACAGAATGATCAAGGTGCGCATAGTTTATTAAGATTAATTAGAGATGGTGGTAAGACTAAAACCGTTATAATATAACATTATGAGTAAAGACAATACACAACAATGCATTGCATTTGAGCAGCATGACCATAGTCAGTGCCAAAGTCAGTTAATGCACCATGCGAAAACGCTATGTGAAAACCGTCGCGTTAAGTTGACCCCTCGCCGACTGCAAGTTTTAACTTTGTTAACACAATCGCATCAACCGATGGGTGCTTACGAGATACTAGATTGTCTGAACCAACAAGTAGTTGAGGTGGTAGATAAAAAAATTCAGTCGATAGCGCCTCCTATTGTATATCGAGCGTTAGATTTTCTTCTTGCAGAAGGCTTGGTTCATCGAATCGAAAGCAAAAATGCCTTCATCAGTTGCGATCATCCTGGGCATCACTATGCAGCGCAGTTCTTAATTTGTAGTGGTTGTGAAAAAGTTGCTGAATTAGACAGCCCTGATTCCAGTTTATTAACAAAGGCGGATAATCTGGGATTTAAGGTTGATCATTCCGTGGTTGAAATTACGGGTGTTTGTAGAGACTGCAATAAAAATGGCACCTGAATTATTATTGCGAGCGAGTGATATAAGCTACTCCAACGGCGGCAAGAATATACTTGATAAAGTAAGTTTTGAACTGTATCGAGGCCAAATCACTACGATCATCGGTCCAAATGGTGCTGGTAAATCAACGTTAACCAGTATTGTTAATGGTTTGATTGAAAATCATAGCGGAACGATCGAACGCTTGCCTTCATTGAAAATTGGCTATTTACCCCAGAAAGTATACGTCAATACCTTGATGCCATTAAGTGTGCAGCGACTGATGCAACTTACCCAACGAGTAAAAGAGGCTGAAGTTGACGAGGCACTGGCTCAAACCGGTGTTGCCTACTTGAAACATCGGCAGGTCCAGTCCCTTTCAGAAGGTGAGCTTAAGCGAGTATTACTGGCACGCACTACCTTAGGCGATCCAGATTTAATCGTGTTGGATGAACCGACCGCCGGTGTAGACGTTACGGGTGAAATTAAAATGTATGAACTGATCGGTGAGTTCCGAAACCGATTGCAATGTGCCGTTTTGTTAGTGTCGCATGATTTACACCTTGTTATGTCAAAAACAGATCAAGTTTTATGCCTAAATCAGCATTTGTGCTGCTCGGGATTACCTGAATCAGTCAGTAAACATCCTGAGTATTTGGCTCTATTTGGCGATCAAGCTGCCGATGCGATTGCCGTTTATGCGCATCGTCACGATCATATTCATGATGTATCTGGGCAGCAAGAGCGTTGCCAGCATGATTGATTGGCTCGATGATTTTTTAGTTCGTAGTATTCTGGCTGGTTTAATGATGGTCAGCATAGCCGCGCCGATGGGCTGTTTGATGGTGTGGCAGCGACTGGCTTTTTTAAGTGATACGCTGGGGCACGCAGCCGTTTTGGGCGTTGGTATTGGTTTGTTACTAGAAGTAAACCCAATGTTTGGTGTATTGGCAGTTGTGATCTTGATTGTATTCTCATTGAGCCAGGTGGCCAATTTTAATAATGCGCTATCGGAAACAACCTTAGCGATCATTTCTCATACTGGACTAGCGGGCGGTTTGATTTTGCTTGGTGCCTTACCGTCAAACTCGGTCAGTCTCGAGGCAATCCTGTTTGGTGACCTGCTGGCAACAACTCATGCAGACTTGTTGATGATTTTGGTAACCACATTAATCTTATTGATCTTGTTGATCCGACACTGGCGGCCATTTGTGGCATTATCGGTCAGCCGAGAGATTGCCCAAGCAGAGGGTATCTCTGTTAGGAGAGAACAGTTTTTAATGTATATGATGATCGCACTGTTAGTGGCCGTGCTGATGAAGGTCATGGGCGTTCTGTTAATCGCTGCTATGTTGGTCATTCCAACGACCAGCGCACGTCTACTGAGTCACAATCCTGAACAAATGGTTTTGTTTAGTGCGGTGTTTGGCATTTTGTCGCTGGCAGGTGGAATTACCAGTTCATTTCAGTTTGATTGGCAGACCGGCCCCTCGATTGTCTTGAGCGCAACGGCTTTTTTGATTACAACATTACTAGTAACTCGTCAAATTAGCTTGTGGACTCGGCGCCGAAGTGGATAATG
>Ga0307997_10001656_pt1 | contig 10450 bp, 10 predicted proteins | sample Davwhametageno36_FD_203165 | JGI IMG/M metagenome (GOLD analysis project Ga0307997, IMG submission 203165) | Marine microbial communities from Davis Island wharf, Antarctic Ocean - #36 | ecosystem: Environmental > Aquatic > Marine > Unclassified | place: Antarctic Ocean: Davis Island wharf...
TATGTTGTTAGGTGCAGCAAAGCATCTTTCTGAAAATCGGCACTTTGATGGCACTATTTATTTTATTTTCCAACCAAACGAGGAACACGGTTTAGGCGCTCAGGCTATGATAGATGATGGTTTGTTTAAACGATTTCCAATGCAGTCTATTTTTGGTATTCACAATATGCCAGGTATGGAGGCAGGGCGGCTTTCAATGCGTAGTGGTCCTGTAATGGCAAGTGAAGATAATTTCGTTATTACTATTAAAGGTAGAGGAGGACACGCTTCGCAACCACATCATCATATTGATCCAATTGTCATTGGTGCTGAGATAATAATGTCATTGCAAACTATCATCTCAAGAACAATAAGCCCTGAACAGCAAGCCGTAGTTTCTGTTACTGAAATTGATACTGATGGTGCAGTTAATGTAATACCCAGCAATGTCATTATTAAAGGTGATTGCCGTTGTTTTGGCGATGAAGTGCGAGGTCAAATAGAAAAAAAAATGGGGCAACTCGTAAAAGGCATTTGTAGTGCCCATGGAGCACAATACGAATATGAATATATTCGACTATTCCATTCTACAATCAATGATGAAGAACAAACAATAGCAGCCTACAGCGCGGCAGTAGAAGCGGTTGGTGAAGATAACGTAGAAAAAAACTGTAAACCATTGACTATATCCGAAGACTTTTCGAGTATGTTAAGAGTAAAAGCCGGATGTTATATATTTATTGGCAACGGAATCGATAGTGTTGGTGGTTGCATGCTACATAATCCAAATTATGATTTTAATGACAATATCTCAAAAACAGGCGTTCGGTATTGGTCAACCTTAGTGGAACAAAAACTGCCTTTAAATATCTAAAAAAATATACTCAGTAACCAACGAGTCGAAGTATCGAAATTTACTTTTAATAGGACATGAAAATAATTAAAGCCTCAAAGCAAGTAAATGCTTTAGGTAAGAAATTCTAATTGAGAATCTTATGCGATCAATCATGGTAATAAACTCGAAAGGTGGTTCGGGTAAAAGTACAGTATCAACGAATCTAGCGAGTTACTATTCATCGCTCGGCAAAAAAGTTGTTATTGCCGATTTTGATCCTCAGTTATCTAGCCTGGATTGGCTGTCAGATAGGTCTAGTGGAAGAAATTTAATAACGGGTATTGATGCTTCTAAAGGTCATTTTCGATCACCACGAAATGCAGACTATGTTATTTACGATACGCCGGCTGCCATATCAGTAAACGAAATAGGACATTACTTAAGACGAGCCCAGAGCGTTATTATTCCAGTATTACCCTCTCCAATAGACATGAGAGCAGCAACACCCTTTATCCAAAAGGTATTGGCTAATGGACGAGTTATACGCAAAGAATGTCGAGTAGCACTAATCGCTAACCGGTGCAGAGAAAACACGAATGTATACCATCAATTGAATGGTTATTTAAAAAAAGTTCGTAAAGCACCATTCCTTAGCGTATTGAGAGAAACACAAAACTACAATAAGGCTTCAGAAAAAGGGCAGGGTATTTTTGAATTACCCCCTTATTTAGTAGCACGGGATTTAGATCAATGGGAACCAATTATTAAATGGTTAGGTAGCAAACGCAGCCAGCCACCCAAGTGAATAAAATTTTGAACTCTTTGTTAATCAAAATGAAATTCGGGGGGGTGTTTTCTATAAGAAACGGATACATAAAATCGATTAAGAGTGATTTTATGTATGTTTAAAATTTTAAGTGTAATTCTTATTAGATTTGTGTCTGGCGGCTACTTTTTTAACATCAGACCCGATATGTAATTCACCACGTTTAAAAGCCAACTGAACTTGTTTTTCTCGTTCTATAAACCTTAAACGTTCCAGATCAGATTTTTTGTTAAAGCAATATGGGCAACTAACTCCCTGCCGATACTCATTGCTTTTTTTATCAATATCTGTAATAGGTAATCGGCAAGCGTGGCATTGATCATAGCTACCTTTCTTCAATGCGTGGTTAACACTGACGCGATTATCAAAAACAAAACACTCACCTTCCCAAAGAGACTCTGATTCAGGCACCTTTTCCAGATATTTTAAAATACCACCCTTCAAGTGGTAAACATCATCAAAACCCTGTTGTTTCAAGTAAGCAGTCGATTTTTCACACCGAATACCCCCAGTACAAAACATAGCAACTTTGCGTTGCTTAAAAGATGCCAGATGATTACTTGAGTAGTCAGGAAACTCACGAAATGAGGTGGTATTGGGAACAATAGCATTTTTAAATGTCCCTATAGCCGATTCATAATCATTTCTAGTATCAACCAGAATAACATCAGGATCAGATATTAGATCATTCCAATCTTCAGGGCTAACATAAGTACCGGAGGAATGAGTCGGATCAATATCTTCAACACCCATCGTAACGATCTCTTTTTTTAATTTTACCCGAGTCCTGTAAAAAGGCATCTTTTCATCAAAAGAAAATTTAGCATCCACATTGGCTAAACGCAAGTCAGACTTGATCCAGCCAAGCAGTTCATCTATAGATGTTTGAGTCCCAGCCACAGTACCGTTAATCCCCTCATGAGCTAACAAAATTGTGCCTTTAATATCAAGCGATAATAACTTTTTAAGTAGGGGTTTTTGAAGAGATTGGAAATCGTCAAGTTTTGTAAAATAGTAAAGCGCAGCAACAACAAATGGATATGACATAAAAGACCTGCTGGCTAGCTGGAATGTAAATCCAGTACAAATGAGAAAATTACTAAATTAGTTAGATTTCAAAGTAACGTTGATAGTGTGACCGTCAAACAAAATTCTATCACCGGGGATAATCTTTTTTCTTTTCTGGGTTTCAATCTCACCATTTACTCGAACAAGTCCATCAGCAATAACTTGCTTTGCAAATCCTCCGCTGTGAGCAAGTCCCTCAAATTTAAGGATCTTATAAAGCTCAACAGATTGAACTTCAAGTTCGGTAACAATAGTGTTGGTGGTCGTCATTAATGAAACCCAGTTCTGGAAGATATTAGTTTGATCGGTGTTAACGCCAAACCATCAAAAACAACACCACTCCAGCCTGTCGACATAAATTCACGAATGTTTTGATGGTCGTCGCCACCTGGTGACTCTACTACATCCTGATAAAACTTTCCAAAACACAATAATGTCTGTTGTTCAGTAAAGCCCTTTAATAGAGCAAAAGCGAATATTTTGCAAGAACCATGATTTTGTTCAAATGAATTTATAGTATTACCATTGCGAAAACTGGTTGGGGTAAATTCGTAAAGAAAATCAATTAATGCAATAGAATCATGAAATTCAACACAACCTAAAGGATCATTTAACAGATCGAGTAACTGAGTTAAGGTCAAAATAGATTTCCTTTGGCTAAAAATAATTAAAAAATTTTTTTAAATTAAGAGTTTTAAATAAATATAAGTCAACATAGGACTCACAATGTAATAATAAACTGAATGTTTACTACATTCCAAGCGTATATAGCATAGATTAGATAATTAATATAAAGCTTGCAAAGGCTAAAATTAAAAAGTGATTGAAAAGATCCGTTCGACCCTGCTTGAAAAAGGAACTTGACCAAATACCATAAAAAATCGAAAGAATATTGCTAGGAATCGATCCTAGTACTGCTGAAGAAATAGAGCATCAACCCAAAAAAAGAAAAATCTGATTGCGCTTTAAAATGTGCTTTAAGTAATAAAAGTGAAAAAAATATGGGAGAATGAACCTATCAAGCGAATAGCGATAATAGTAGCAAAGTTATGATTCAGTGGTATCCCGGTCACATGCACAAGGCGAACAAAGAATTCAAAAAAATTCTGCCTCAAGTTGATATTGTGATCGAAGTGCTCGATGCAAGAATTCCTTTCTCAAGTCAAAATCCTATGTTGGCCAGCATTCGTAAACATAAACCAACTATCAAAATTCTTAATAAAAGTGACTTAAGTGATGAGCATTTACTAGCACTCTGGCAAACTGAACTTGAGAAAGACAATACCGTAAAAACTCTGACCTGCAACAATTTAGGCTCTGCGTACGATAAAATACGTGGCTTGTGTCGAACGCTCATACCTGAACGAAACAATCGATCTTCAATGATTTATGCAATGATAGCGGGTATTCCGAATGTCGGTAAATCTACCATTATCAATGCTTTAGCGGGACGGTCAATCGCTAAAACAGGCAACGAAGCAGCGGTAACAAAAATGCAGCAACGTATAGAGATTTCTCCTCATCTTACTTTAATCGATACACCTGGCGTACTTTGGCCTAATATTGAAAATAAAAATAGTGGTTACAGACTAGCAGCAACGGGTGCTATAAAAGACACTGCAATTGATTTACAAGATATAGCCTGTTTTGTAGCTGAGTTTATGCTGGAAAATTATCCGACCAACATCCAATCACGATATGCTCTAGAAAAATTACCAAATGGTGAAATAGAATTGCTAGAAGCCATTGCACGTAAACGGGGCTGTATCGTTTCTGGTGGGGTAATCGATTTTGAAAAGGTATCTCGCATTGTTGTATCTGATTTACGCAGTCGAGGTTTTGGTGGAATGTGTATGGAAACGCCTAACCAAATAATAAAAGAACTGGCTGAACTGGAAGGCTTGCGTGCACTCAAGCTGGAACGAGCGCAAGAAAAAAAATCAAAAAGAAAAAGTAGGTAAAGAACTTAGTTATACCAACTAAATAGACGGGACCCTGAGTATGAAAATCAGACAGGCTAGTATTAATGATGCAGCTGCTATAGCAGAATTTAACATCAAAATGGCAAAAGAAACGGAAGGCATGGATCTAATACCTAAGGTTATCAATGCTGGCGTAAGTAACATGATTAACAACCCAGCAATGGGTTTTTATCTAGTAGCTGAAGAAGACAATGTAATTCAAGCATCACTTATGGTAACTACTGAGTGGAGTGACTGGCGGAATGGTTTGTTTTGGTGGATTCAAAGTGTTTATGTTCAACCAAAATTTCGGCGGGAAGGCCTCTATAGTAAACTCTATAATAAAGTCAAAACCTTGGCTGAAGCAGAAACCAATGTATGCGGATTCAGGCTTTATGTTGAACATGAAAATCTGGTAGCGAAAAAAACCTATCAAGCGCTTGGTATGAATAAAACAGATTATCAAATGTTTGAAGAAATGAAATAAAGCATGAGGTATCCCGCAATCTTAAAATATAAATTAACGCCGTATAGCCGAAGTATTCAAAACTCCACCTCATTTTTAAAGCTGCTTTGTTTCAACGAGTCCTTTACTATCACCAAAAACTGATAGGTATAAAAGTTGATTCAATGATGCAAGTTTAGCAAAAATAAGGGATGGGCTGTGTCAATAATATAATGGCCGCTAATAGGGATGAAAGTCTTGCGTCAATGAGTCAAAAAGTCTGATAGAACTTGAGAGGTGCCTAAATCCCTAAATTAAAAATGAAGAAAGAAATTACAAAATTACTGAAAGAGAGCTTTGACCGAGTACCTAAATTATCAACACATACAACCGATAGTTTTGTTATTACCCAATTATCTGGTTATACAAACTTAAATTTTCAGCTAAAAAATGATCAAAACGATTGGATTTTAAGAATCCCAAAAGAAAAAACAAATGGCTACATCAACAGAATTCAAGAAGCTTATAATACGAAAATCGCATTTAATCTTGGTCTAGCACCCAAGTGCCAATGGCGTGACAACAGTGGATATAGCCTAAGTGATGCTATAAAGCAATCTCGCCCTTTAGTAGTGGCTGACCTTAACAGCTCAAGCCGATTAAGTCAGCTGGTTGGATCTTTAAAAAAGCTACACCAAAGTGATCAAGTTTTCCAAGGCATGGTGGATATCTCTAAACTCCTTTCACGTTATTATGAGTTGATGCCAAAGTCCAAACAACGTTTATTTGCTGATACTTATAAAGATGTGGCTAAAAAAGTAGATGTTGTATTGAAGCAGGATGAAAAGAATGTTCCATCACATAACGATCTAATATTGGGAAATTTACTACTCGACAGACAGAGTGACCCTGAAAGAATTTGGATAATCGACTGGGAATACGCCACAATGGCAACACCCTACTGGGATCTCGCAACCTTATGTAATGAAGGTAAGTTCACGGTTTTTCAGGCAGAAAACTTGTTGAGTCTTTATCACGACAAGGAACAATCTCTCGAGATAAAAGTACTAAATGATTATCGAGATATATTAAGCGCACTATCAAATTTTTGGTTGGTTGCATTTGATGACTAAACATTCAGAGTAATGACTAGCAATACTTATCTGCATAAGAGAATTTTTTCTTAATAAAATAATAGAAGCGTTATCCTCATAGTTAAATGCATCAGACCTGTGCTAATTTAGGTAAGTTTGGTTTAAATCAGAATACTAATTCTTTTGAAGCCATAAAGTGAGTCAATTTAATTGTCCACACTGTAATAAAAAAGGTATCACTCTGTGGGCTAAAATGTGGTTAGGCTCCGGTGTATTAAAAACATGTACCTGTTGTGACAAAAAAGAGAGTGTTTCGAATAAAGCAACATTTGCAATAATCCCTATGTTGTTTTCTGTTCTTATGGCTCAGAAATCTGACATGGTGCTAGTTAAAAGTATTTTTTTTATGTCGGGATTACTGGTGTCTATAGTAATACATATTAAAATGACATCATTAGTGATGAAATAATTGGTTAGCATTAGGTAAGTAGAAAAGTTGTTTAAATAAAGACAAAACGTTATTAGTATTATTTAGATAAAACTAAAAAGCGGTATTTAGGGAATCATCATCAGTAAAAAAAGGAAATTAATGGGAATAATCAAGATATGTTCAGACGTTTGCGTGAACAGATACCAATATTTGAGTTTTTTAAAAGTTGTCACGATTATTGTGTCTTATTAATTTCATCCTCAGAAGAAATGTCGCGTCTTCCGCTGAAAAATAATGACTAACATCTAAAAGCATTAAATGACTTGAGGTGTGTGCACTTTCAGCTTGGAGGCTGTATGGTTTACGATTATCGTCTATTGATTTGCCGATTATTTGAATCCACACCTAAGATAACCTGTCCAAATGGTCGTGCGCCAGATGTCAGGATTGATCCAGAAATTGAACAGCAGATCCATGATTACGTTGCTAATACACGACAGGTATTAGTTTAAAGCTCATTGGGTCATAAAGAGTTCGAATAAGATTTTAATATAAGAAAAATATTATTTGTCATTCAGCCGAGACAAGTGCCTAGGTTAAATCATGAATATCGTTATTAACAGCAAACATGATGATTAGCTTCTAAGAATAGGCCGAGTTAAACAGGTGGGTCCGCCTTCACAGCCAATGCATAGAGCATCACCTTTAAATACTCTAATTTTGACACCTGCGGCTTCGAGGGTATTGCGAGTTTGAGAATAACCGTCGATCATGATGCATTCACCTGGCGCTATGGTGAGAATATTACCACTCAGTGTTCCACTCGCTTTATACTCTTTAAAAGGTAAGCTAATGAAATTAAATCCCATGCCTTGCATCAATTGATAAAGACTCACGGGCAAAAGCATGTCACAAATTGCGGCAGTTTTTGTGTCGACCAAGCTGACTAATGACATCAAATGCAAACAGGCTGCTGAGCCTTGATAATAAGGCACATCAAAAGCATGAACTGTAATGCTCTGATGAGCCAAAATCTCTGTCATTTGGTCAATGCCTAACTGATTGGTGCGAAAACCACGCCCCATTGCGAGTGTTTTGCTATCTAGCCAAAGTGTGTCACCCGCCTCTGCCCTAGCATTACCACTAATTTCACCAATCACGGGAATTTCAAAACGTTCATAAAACGCTTTATGCAATAATTGCTCACCCTGCCTAAGTAGCTTACCGGGGTTCATTAGAATCGCACCGGCAGGTGTGACGAGAGAAGCGTCGTAAGTAAATACCGCATCTGCAATATTGGGGTTGTCTTCTTCTATCCATAAAATATCAACACCATAATCGATCAATAGATCAGAAAAAGCTTGATGTTGAGACAGAACTTTATGCCGATTAAAAGTTGGGCCATAATTCCACATTGTGGCTTCAGCTTCTAGTAATGCAACACCCGGTTTGCTTAGTGCAACACGACGTAAAGAACAAGTCATGGAAGATACACCGTACATTATTCGTTCCCTTGTTTGCGTTTTAAATTGGGCATGTCTTCAGAACAAAGTAACAGAGCATTGTCAGTTGAAATAGCGGTACAAAATTCACCGTGCATAGAAGCAATAGCCATTTGATGCACAATTTCTGGCTCATGATCGACACCATCAAGACCAACTCGATTCGTTGTGGCACAGGCATCTTCGATAAGATAAGTATCAAAGCCCAAATTTCCAGCCATACGAACCGTAGTCTCAACACAAAAGTTGGTGAAAAAACCGGCTATTATGAGTCGGTTAATCCCAGCGCGTCTTAACTCAACTTCTAGTGGAGTTCCGATAAAACCACTATTAACGTCCTTGGTAACAACGATATCATTAGGCTTAATTTCTAGCCCTACGATTTGTTGGCCTGTTTCAAGTGATAGTTTTAATGGTGATGCAACTTCACGTGAATCATGACGAGTAAAGGCGACTTGACTACTTTGACGACGAAACACTTTTAAAAGGCTTCGCATTTTATTTTCCGCCTCTGGATTATTACGCCGACCATTGTTCCCACCCCAGTGTTGAAGCCTATTAACGCCAACCTGAACATCAATCAGCAATAGACAACTATTACTTCCAAACCTGTCAACCATTTTTTCTCTCCCACTTAATTAGATTTCGGTATAGAATAATCTGACCCTGAACGCTATACAACAGTAAAGAGAATTTCTCTGATTAGGATATTGCAGTGTAGATTGAGGAAAATAATCTCATCTGTATTGTTAGCAAAGCTATGAAAAGTGAAGTTTCTGAATTCTTGTGAAGAGTTTAAAAAAAATGCTAGTATTAAATATATTTGAATTACACCCAACGGATTAAACTGAAGGTATAGTTATGCAAATAAATAATCAATTTAAAATGGCAAATGGTTTTCTGCTTAGCACTGTGATTCCAATTTTAATAGTGACAGCATTTGGTAGTTTTGGTTGGTACTCATACTATGACGAACAAAAAAGTCATCAGGCCGTTATCCTTACTAATGAGAAACAACAAAAAGTTCTGGAAGATGATCTCAAACAAAATCAATACAGTATCAATACACTTGAATCTACCCAGTTAAAGTTAAACGGACAAAATAAAAAGCTCATAAACCAGGTTAATAATCATCAGAGACAAACTAACAGTTTAAATCAAAGAATTGTGCAATTTAAAAATAATTTGATGAGGCTTCGAAGTGAACTGGCTGAGTCAAATAACCAAACTACAATAGTCAAAACTGCGTTGATAGAAGAGGAAAAAAAACTCAAGCTTGCAACTGAAAAAACGACTAGACTTGAAAATAGCATGCAACAAATGATCGACCAAGTTGCTATAAATTCTAGTGAATTAGAGAAACAACTCGAACAGCGCCAAACATTAGAAGCATCTTTAAGTGCTCAAATTGATTCGGTAAGTGAAGAAAAAAAGGCACTGTTTGACAAGTTACGTGGTGAGAAGCAACGCCGATATAAGCTTCAAAACCAAGTATTACAGGTTAACAACAATATAGATATTAAAGCTGAAGCACTCTTAGATGCAAAACAGGGCCTTGATAAATTACAAACAACGATAAATGAAATTCGAGTCGAGAAAGATAATGAGGCAGCCGAATTCCTTGCTTTAAAAAAACAACTCAAACAAGAGCTTAACCAAAAACAAATTCAATTTACACAACTAAAAAATAAAATGCGGGTGATTAACTTGACCAGTGAAGTTTTATTTAAGTCAGGCTCAGCAGAAATTAAACCTGCGGGTCAAAAAGTATTAGTGCTGATCGCAGCGACTTTAAATAATTTCCCTAATCGGCAGGTTTTTATTGAGGGTCACACAGACAATATACCGATGAGTAATAATTCAGGTTACCGCTCAAACTGGGAGCTATCGTCAGCTCGAGCAATATCGGCAGCTTTAATACTTCAAGCGAATAATCAAGTATCACCTGAAAGACTTAAAGTAGTTGGTCATAGTGAGTTTAAACCCGTTACTAGTAATGAAACTGAGGAGGGTCGTCGGCTTAATCGTAGAATTGAGATTAGATTATTACCAGAATCAGAAGATTATCTCTAATTAACCAATATAGCTTGGTTAATAGTGATGTTTAATTAAAAAGCTTGTTTTTTTAGTGCCTTTTTTTACTTTTTAAATGTCTGAAGCGCAAATTGAATTTGTTATTGACTCAAAATGTGAACATTTAAGTTCTAATTCTGGTCTTTCCTTTAGGTTCATTAGGAAAGGTAAAAGCTACGACATAGGCCCCTTGATCTAGTAGGGTAACTACAAACTGGTTAGTGTGTTTATTGCCAT
>Ga0307997_10001657_pt1 | contig 10445 bp, 12 predicted proteins | sample Davwhametageno36_FD_203165 | JGI IMG/M metagenome (GOLD analysis project Ga0307997, IMG submission 203165) | Marine microbial communities from Davis Island wharf, Antarctic Ocean - #36 | ecosystem: Environmental > Aquatic > Marine > Unclassified | place: Antarctic Ocean: Davis Island wharf...
TGCATCCTGGCCTCCTGGCGTTTACTTGAATATATTAAGGGCAATACCCAGCTAAATACCTAAGGCTCAATCCCTCTACATGGGTTGCCTGGGCACCAGAAGATTTATCCATTGCGCTGATGCTGAGCTGCCAAACCGTCTCCTGCAGACAGGGAGAGGAGCCATCTAGGCTGCAGCCAGCGAGATTGGTTTCGAGCAGGCAGGTAAGGCTATTAACCTCTATATTAATCTTCCCGAAATCAGCGGTTAGCAACACATCAGGAAACATAGGGCTAAAGCTGCCATCGCTATCCAGATGGGCCCCGTAATTAATAAAGTAATCGAGGTCGCTGAAAATATAGTTACTCAGATTCGCTGCTACCTGCTGCACCTCAGACAGACGCTGCTGACTTTGAATGACTTGCATATTGATATTGCTGGAGGAAATGCTGGCCACCGTGAAGATATTTAGCAGCAGTAACATGAGTAGCGCGATAAGCAGAACCGCTCCTTTCTGTCTGCGGCGCTGTCGCTTCATGGCTCCCCCTTGGACAGACCTGCCTGAAATAGCAACTGCCTGCGCGCACTGTGATTACTGAGCTGGGTAATACCTGTAAAAAGCCTACGCACCTTAGCGTCGGAAAAACGTACATCTACCTTGTCAGCATAGGTATAGCGTTTGACATCATTTACACCCAGCGCCGGATCGGTGCTGCTGAGGAGTAAATGATATCTAATGGACACAACACCGGCCCATTCCTGCGCCGAGGCAGGAAGCTCGACATAGGCTGGATTGCCCCCATTGGCATTGGCCAATCCATTGCCTGAGCGGTCTATTCCGTATTCCACCTGAAAATCGTCCACCCCCTCTACTAGAGGTTCAGCAGGTGTATATTTTCCCTTTAACAGTCGGCGCCGCTTAAAGACATTATCCGCAGCAACATAGTAAATATTCTGAGTAAAGGCCCTGATAGGTGCTGCGGTAATGCCATCTTTTTGTGTTTGGTTAAACGCCCCATCATTGACACCCAGTGCCAAAACAAAGGCATCACCATTGGCCTGTATATAATGCTGTTTGTCTAGTAAACCAATAGTTGAGTTAAAAAAGTCAGTACGGGTGCGCCGGATCACTAATAGATCTGAGCCTGCTAACAGCGTATCTCCAGAACAGAGCGTCTCATCTTTGCCTGCATCATCAAGCCCCTGTACTGCAAAAATTAAAGCCTCATTTAGATCTGCAGTGCTTATTTCAGTGCAGAAAGCTGGTAGTTTATTACTCTGGCTTAGGGGTATTGTTAACCAGCCATAAAAACCTGCAAGACCCAGCTCTGTATTTAATAGCTGAGTAAGGTACCGGCCATTTTCAATCATCTCGCTACTAAGCTGGACCTGACGATTAACCCGCGAAGCTGTCAGTGTCACATCCACAATTGCCATGGAGAGAAAGATACTTAGCAGCACAGCAATCATTAACTCAATAAGCGATACACCGATCATGCTTTTTTGTGTTTTCAAAATAAACTCCTCATTAAGATACTGTCCATATCGAGGCTCTGTCATCAGCCGTCCAAGTTAGGGGCGACAAAGGTACCGCTCACCAATCTCCGCAAACTGTTACCTGTGCCCCCATAAAGGCCTTCTCCGCAGCCAGCATTATTAGAACCAGTTTCCACAAGCCCCTGCCAGACAACGCTAACAACATAGCGATTTAGTGCGCCATCAAACTCAATACAGCCACGCGCGTTTAACAGCCCGCCCACATTGCCACCGTCGTTTACTGTGCCCATCCCCTGCAACTGATCACTCCACTGATTAATATCCTCAGCTGCCCGCTGTTGACCCTCCTCCTTACCATGACCAGTACATTGGTATGTCTGGCTATAGCCGACACCCAGTTCGATATTGGCTAACTGATAACAGCCACGAGCATCGTTATTAGCCCTAATAAGACTCAACATGTCAGTCATCATGTTAATGGCGTAGGCGCGCTGATAGGCCTCTTGCTGAGCTTGTTGCGCACGGCCTTGTAAGCCTGCGCAACCGAGAAGACCCACAGAGAAAATTAGCAGGCTGACCAGAACCTCAATAAGGGTAAAACCTGATGGGATACCTCTGGATACATTACTCATACCAGTCCCCTGTTTTCTGGCCCAGGTGATTAATGGTTAGGGTGCTAGTTTTCGCCTGCGCAGAGTCGGATTTGGGTGTTGCCTGAATACTGTAGGTGGGTGGTTTGGCGGTATTGCTGACATTGGTGATAGCGATATCGTAATGGTTTTTAACACGCTCTAATGGCGGCACACCCAGTGTCTCAAGTTTCTCTGTGTACCTATGGTTTTCAAACATCGTCTGATTTTGTAGGCTGACCAACTCAAGAAGATATTGCTGCGCCGCCACTGTATTGGAGCGCACAATATAATGGCGGTAGCTGGGAAGTATCAGTGCCGTCAGAATACTCACAATGGCTAAGCTAATCATTAGCTCTATTAATGAAAAACCCAATGACAAATCATTTGTTACCTTATGCTCGTTCATCTTCTTTCCTAATTAAATGTAGGTGGCAACAAAGAGATTAAAGCTATAAAGAACACGATTAGTATCGAATATAAAACTCAGCCAGATTTATTGGGCCGCTCAATTAGTTTGAGTGGCAGCGTATATTTACTCCTCCACGGTCATCATGACCATCGTTGTCAGAATCCCGAGACAGTCGAATTCGTCCACTGCGAAAGATAATTGTTTGGCGACCATAGGTCATAGACTGATTCTCTGAACAGACTAAAAAGTTACCTGAATCCAACGCCTCGCCAGACCCTTTAAAACGCACATAGGCTCGTCCGGAAGCGGACAATTTAATGTTGCCTCCGGATAGCTTTGTATCTCTATAGAGAATCTCGCTACTATTGAAACGATGATCATTGTTGGTATCACGAAAGACCAACAATCGTTCCCCCTGCTCTTTTACACAAACCAGTGAGCCTGTTGCCATACAGACTTTCCATACCTGATGCTGGGAGACCGCTAGGCCCCTAGCCAGTTCGAGAGTGCGTCGCAACTCCCAAACCTGAAGGTTAATTTTTCGCTCGGCAAGAAACGCAGCCCATGAGGGTGCGGCCAGGGAAACCAGAATGGACATAATAGAGAGGGTGACGAGTAATTCGACCAGCGTAAAGGCACTGTAATGTTTAAATGAGTTCATCCGTTAACTCGCGTAATTTTAAATATGAATCCAACTTCCCTTTGCAATGCAGTGAAGCACAGGCAATAACCTATAGAGAGCGGATATGTTTAAAGCGAGAGTGAGGTCCCACATTGGGGCGTGGCAAGATCACACATGGACTACTATAGAAGTATCAAGACAGAGGGGTTTTTAGCTAGAAGACGAATAAAGACTTTATCAAAATCACTGCGGCTAGGTGCTAGGTTGATACGTTGTTGATATCAAATACAGCTCGATCTCTAGCGATCTCTTCGGCGACTAGATTTAGATCGGCGGTTAAAACACCAAAGCTGGTGGCGCAAAGTAGCATGGCAGCGGCCAGTTCAAATGACTCTTCCCAGAAATCGGAGTGTTCGATAGGTATATACTTTTTATCAAAAACCTCACTGAAAACAGCGTAGCAGAGGGCCGCGAGAATAATATATTTAATAGATCGTTTGTCTAAGTAATAGCCAGCATATTGAATGTAATGCCGACAGTGAAAAACTAATCTCAATAGCAATCCAATAAGGGGAACCAAGTAAAGCGCTCGCCCATCACCGGCGAACAAAAATATAACTGGTTCAGGAACATTAAATTTTTCAACATCTAGCTCGCGAAAAACAAACGCAAATACCAGTAATGCCATAAAAGAAGGCAAGGTTTCGTTAGCATAATCAGTAGAAATTGCAGCATGCACGAAGCCAACAAATGCAGTGCAGAGTAAAACCACCTGAAGGTTTTCCATTAAGCCGTTTTCTGCATACAAATGAACATGTCCGAGAGACATTGCAAAGTACGCTATCGCGCTAGTGGCTATAAGCCAAGCTGTGAGTAGACCGAAAAATGGTCGAGTGGAAAGCTTCTTTACATGGTACATCTGGTGTCACTTTGCAATTAGCCGGAATGAAAGGTATCAATGACGCCCTGTAAAGTCCAGAAGATAACTACCACTGCAACTGTGAATTAGGCTGAATACAGAGATTAAAGGCGATATATGCTGCCTATTTTCGTCGCAGCCTTTGGATGTACTAAGAAGAGCGAGAAGGAAGAGACTGAGCAGAAAAAGCTAAGCATACGAGACTAATTATACGAGCCTATGCACACTAAATTAAGAGTCATTCCCGGAAGCGGTAGGAACACGCAGACTCGAACTGCGGACCCCTTGTATGTCATACAAGTGCTCTAACCAACTGAGCTATGCTCCTATGGCTTCCGGGACGAGCATTTTACACAGCGACCCCTTTGGGAACAACCAGAATTTTTCCTCAGCACCAAGTTGGTGAACTGAGCAATCAAACTGGCTGAGATACCCCGAAACTAGGCCTCTTCGGCGCTAACAGCGTTGCTAGGTTGACCCATATTTATTGCCGCCAAGAGCAATAAACCCGCAAATATCCCCAAATTCTTCACGAAATTCTGCATTTCATGCTTAGCGTCGATGCCTTCATAAACGTTCCAAAAATCATGCAGATTAACGTTGATCAATACCACCATTGCTGCTAAACCAAGCGCACAGACCACGACCTGTCTGTTGGCAAAAATGCATAGACTGGCCGCTATTTGAAGCACCCCTGCAATGGCCAACAGCATAGGTACCATTGTCATCCCATGGCTTTCCATCAGAGATACATGCCTATCCCAGTCCATAAATTTCATGATGCCGGGTAAGAAAAAATAAAGAGCCAATAAACATCGGCCTGTATGTAGTAATGCGCTTTGCATTTTAAATCCTTATTATTATTTTTTGAGCGCGGAATATAACTACCGACAGCAGGAAATTCAATGTAATTGAGACTAGTATTAGGGTATTCGCAAAGGCTTTTGAATCGCCTGTTTGATATTGGAAGTCAGTGACTGTATTAAAAGGACGCTAGGATGCTCCAACCAGTAATAATAGCCGGTGGTTCCGGAACTCGCCTTTGGCCCCTCTCAAGAAAACTCTACCCCAAACAATTTCTGCCATTAACCGGCGACAAGACGATGCTGCAGCTCAGTGTCGAGCGGCTGGCTGGGCTTAAATGTCTGCCGCCGATTATTGTTTGTAATGAGGAACATCGATTTATTGCCGCCGAGCAACTTCGTGAGCTTGGTATTAGCCATGGCGGAATTATCTTAGAACCCTCTGGCCGCGATACCGCGCCTGCTATCTGTCTAGCCGCCCTGCATGCCAACGAAATAGCACCCCAGGCCAATTTGCTTGTGCTCCCAGCTGACCATCATATGACCGCTCCAGATAAGTTTTGCGCAGGGGTGACAGCCTCTATGGATGACGCTACAGCGGGCAATCTAATTACCTTTGGTATTACGCCAGATAGTCCCACTGTGGGCGGTCTTAGGCGATAGCCGATTCTTTACGCGCGGCTGCCTCTGGGCAGATTTCTGCGACGCTATTCTTACGACCCATTCCAAAGTATTGAATACCCTGCTCTTTTAAACGTGCTGGGTCATAGAGATTACGGCCATCAAAGATTACCGGATACTTTAAAGAGTCTTTGATATGGCCAAAATCTGGCGACCAAAAGGGCTTCCATTCAGTGCAGACAACTAAGATATCTGCTCCCTGGAGTGCCGCTTCCTTGGTGCCGCAGAGCAATAAATCATCGCGCACACCAAAGATTTCCTGGGTGGCTTCCATGGCATGAGGATCATAAGCCTGCACCACAGCGCCTCGCTCCCACAATGCTTCCATCAAATCACGGCTTGGCGCTTCGCGCATATCATCCGTGCCAGGCTTGAAAGACAGCCCCCAAAGTGCAACGGTTTTGCCCTCAAATTGACCATCCAAATACTCAGCGATTTTTTTGAACAGCAGTGTTTTCTGTTCATCATTAACCTTGCTAACTGCACTGAGTAGCTTGGGCTGGTAACCCGCATGGATAGCTGTTGCCTCCATGGCGCGCAGGTCTTTAGGGAAACAGGAGCCGCCAAAGCCACAGCCGGGATAGATAAAGCTATAACCAATGCGTGGATCAGAGCCAATACCCACTCTTACCTGCTCTATATCTGCGCCAACCAGATCGGCAATATTAGCAATCTCGTTGATAAAGCTAATTTTTGTCGCTAACAATGAGTTAGCCGCATATTTAGTCAGCTCAGCCGAACGCACATCCATAAAGATCAGCTTATCTCGCTGGCGATTGTAGGGCGCATAAAGCTCATGCATCAGCTCTTCGACTTTGCTGCTATCTGTGCCCACTACAATGCGATCTGGACGAGTAAAGTCGGCGATAGCCGCACCCTCTTTCAAAAACTCAGGGTTGGAGGCAACACTAAACTCTCGCTTAACACCGCGTTTGTTCAAGGCCTTTTGCAAGGTTTCAGTGACTTTGTCGGCTGTGCCCACCGGCACAGTAGACTTGTTTACCACGACCTTAAAACCTTCCATGTGCTCGCCAATGGTATTGGCCACCGCCAACACATATTGCAGGTCGGCGGACCCATCTTCCTCAGGAGGCGTACCTACGGCTATAAAGATCATTTCTGCATGTTCAACCGCCATAGGCGCATCGGTGGTAAAGGTCAGAGACCCCTCTTCAACACAGCTTTTAATAATGCCTTCAAGACCTGGTTCATAGATAGGAATCTGACCTTTACGCAGGGCTTCAATTTTTGACTCATCGATATCGACACAGACCACTTGATTGCCCACATTGGCAAAACAGGCGCCAGTTACTAGGCCAACATAGCCACTTCCGAAGATTGTTATTCGCATTACGTCCTCATTGTTATCGTCTTAAAATCCGTTTTCCCAGCGCATCCATTGCAACTGAGTTAATCTCTGCCCTACTCTGCACTTAAGTGCTCTTAAGTTCCGGCTTGACCGGTCATCATTCACAGATTAGATTTTATAAATATAGACTAGGTTTAGGCTAAGGAACGGAAATAACAAAGGGGAAAAAGGCGAAAAAGAGCACTGGGGCTCATAGAGAGGGGAAATATCCAAAGGTGACACTTCTGAGGAAAGTATTTAAGAAGGTGATGCAGGCATACACTGATAAAAGCACTATGGAAAAAGGTATGTCGAGTCTGAGGATAAAGATGAAAATTGAAGATAAGATTGACGATAAAATTGAAGATAAGATTGAAGAAAAGAAAGAAGATAATAATAACGAAATCTAGCGAGGGTATATAGCGTTAGAAAGGTTCAGCGTCCGCCGTTAGCCGTTGGCCAATATCCTTATTAACCCATCATCCTTGAAACTGCCTTTCTAATCACCTCCATCCCGGAAGTATTGCCATACATGTTCCTTTGTCTAACTACCGTAACTCCTGTAACGGCCCATAACCTGATTGTTACTGTTCTTGGTCTTCTTAGCGTTCGCATCCTTGCTTTAAAACCGGAAGGCTCAGTGTCCGCTGATAGCCAATGTCCTTATTAACTCATCGTCCTTGATGATGCCTTCCTAGGTGCGTTTCTTCCTGAAAGCACAGCTATAATAAGTAAACCTAGTTCACTTGCAAATAGCTCTGAACGGCTAGTACTAAAGGATTAGACCACAGCGTTAAAGTGTTAGGAGGCTAGGCTTTTTTGTCGCAACTGCGTCAGTAAGTCTCTGGTTTTTGCAGCATCTTCAAACTCTAGATCACGGGCATGCTGGTGCATTTTCTCTTCAAGGCGCTTGAGTTCCTTGGCGATATCTTTAATCGGCTCTGGGCTATTGATCTGATACGCAGCCGCTGACTCTGCCGCTTCTCTATCACGCCTGTTCTGCCCTGTAGCCGCATAGGCGCCCTCCATGATGTCTTTAACGCCTTTGGTAATACTGGTGGGGATAATGCCATGCTTTTCGTTGTGAGCCACCTGCACTGCACGACGGCGGTCTGTTTCATCAATAGCCCGCTGCATTGAACCCGTTATTTTGTCGGCATAGAGAATCGCCTTGCCATTAAGGTGACGTGCTGCGCGGCCGATGGTCTGAATCAATGACTGTTCTGAGCGCAGAAATCCCTCTTTGTCGGCATCAAAGATAGTGACCAGAGAAACCTCTGGCATATCCAGCCCCTCTCGTAACAGATTGATACCCACCAGCACATCAAACTCGCCGAGACGCAGATCGCGAATAATCTCAACCCGCTCAACGGTGTCTACATCCGAATGCAGATACCGCACGCGTATACCATGCTCATCTAGATACTCGGTTAAATCCTCCGCCATACGTTTGGTTAATACGGTGATGAGAATACGTTCATTTTTGGCTGTGCGGGCGTGGATTTCCGATAGCACATCGTCCACCTGAGTGAGTGCCGGACGAATTTCAATCTCTGGATCGATAAGGCCAGTGGGTCTTACCACCTGTTCGACAATCTGACCGGCATTAGCGGCTTCGTAGCGGCTTGGGGTGGCCGACACAAAAATCATCTGTGGTGCTAGGGCCTCCCATTCATCAAAGCGCAAGGGACGATTATCCAGCGCTGAGGGCAGTCGAAAGCCATACTCCACAAGCGTTTCTTTGCGAGAACGATCGCCCTTGTACATGGCACCGAGCTGGGGCACAGATACATGGGATTCATCAATAATCATCAGTGCATTGTCTGGCAGGTAATCAAATAATGTTGGCGGAGGGTCGCCCGGATTGCGGCCTGACAGATAGCGAGAATAGTTCTCAATGCCATTGCAGTAACCCAGTTCGCGCATCATCTCGGTGTCGTAACGCACTCGTTCTCCTAAACGCTGAGCTTCAACCAGCTTATCCACCGAGCGCAGTTGCTCGAGGCGAACTACTAACTCTTCCTGAATTTTATCCGCCGCAGCCACCACCTTTTCACGGGGCGTTACATAGTGGGACTTAGGGTAGATTGTCATGCGCGGGATCTTGCGCAGCACTTCCCCAGTTAAAGGATCGAACAATGTTAGGTTTTCGATCTCATCATCAAACAGCTCAATACGTACGGCTTCATAATCAGAGTCCGCGGGATAAACATCAATAACATCACCACGCACACGGTAAGAAGAGCGATCAAAATCAACATCGTTACGCTTGTATTGCAGCTCCGCAAGCCGGCGTAAAATATCACGTTGGCCAATCTGCTCGCCGCGAGAAAGATGCAAAACCATCTTTAAATAGGATTTTGGGTCGCCCAAACCATAGATAGCCGACACGGTGGCCACAACAATCACGTCTTTGCGCTCAATAAGAGACTTGGTGGCCGACAGGCGCATCTGCTCAATATGGGCGTTTACCGAAGCATCTTTCTCAATGAAGGTATCAGAGGAAGGCACATAGGCTTCCGGCTGAAAGTAATCGTAGTAAGACACAAAGTATTCGACGGCATTATTCGGGAAAAAACTCTTAAATTCTCCGTATAGCTGGGCAGCCAGGGTTTTATTGTGGGCTAACACTATGGTTGGCCGCTGTACTTCCTCAATAACCTTGGCCACAGTAAAGGTCTTGCCCGATCCAGTCACCCCCAACAGAGTCTGACCAGACAGGCCGTTTTCCAGCCCCGCGACCAGCTCTTTTATCGCCGTCGGCTGGTCGCCTGCTGGCGAGTAATTGCTAACAACCTTAAAAGGCCGAATAGAACTTATATCAGTGGGACTCAACAAGGAGCGTTGCCTTTTAGTGTTGCAGGTGCCTTGGCACAAATATCGCGAAAATAATCACGGTTTTTACTGTTCAGACTATCAATTAATGCGCTAACGCCCTGTTCTTCAATTATTTCACGGAATTCATGCTTCTTGATCGAAACGTAGGTAATACCTTTAAAACGCACATCTACCGCACGCCAATTACCCTCAGAGGTACGTTTAATGAGCAGATCTAGATGTAAGTCCGGAATGATTGGCGATTCCATTAACACCTGCACCCAACCCATAGTTCCGCCTTTATTGACGACAACATCCACCACCTCAAATACCTGACCACCATAGTTTTCGAGGCCCTCAAAGGCATAGCGTAATAATGTAGTGTCTACAGCCGCCACTAAGGACTGCCGATCGTCTGCTGTGAGGCCTTTAAAGCGTGCCTTGCCAATAAGTGCACGGGTCGTCGAGAAAGTATCCCAAAGTGACTTCACATTGGTATCAATAAAGCGATTGTAGGCAGGGGGGTCCAGCAGAAAATCTGCTTGGCGGGTAGATAACTGCTCAGTCACTACTGAAAACAGGGGAACGAATCGACTTTCAACCAACTGTTCTTCAGTATCTAGGCTCTGTGGCGCCGCTGATGCAACCACCACTGAACTAGTTAACAGCATGGTTACCGCCCATAGAAAGCGTATTGTCAGATTTACACGAGTCATCATAGGGTGTTTTAGTCCTGAA
>Ga0307997_10001660_pt1 | contig 10441 bp, 8 predicted proteins | sample Davwhametageno36_FD_203165 | JGI IMG/M metagenome (GOLD analysis project Ga0307997, IMG submission 203165) | Marine microbial communities from Davis Island wharf, Antarctic Ocean - #36 | ecosystem: Environmental > Aquatic > Marine > Unclassified | place: Antarctic Ocean: Davis Island wharf...
CGTACACATCTCTGCAGTTGAACGCGCTGGCCTTACAGGCTTGGCAGACAACCAAAAAGTTACTTTCGACATCGAACCTGGCCGTGATGGCCGCGAAAGCGCTGCGAACCTCGCACTGGCTTAAGCTGCTGGTTCTATAACCGGATTATAACACTAGAACGGACGCCAGCGCGTCCGTTTGTTCTGTTTATATCAACCGCCAACGCGTTCGAGCAGTTCAACCAATTTCGGCCCAACCCCCTGCACAATCAACGCAACCCCATCCGCATTGGGATGAATAGCATCCCCTTGCAAATAAGGTCCTAAGGCCACGGGATCGTTGATTGCATCCCCCAACCCCGCAAAGAAACTGTCCAAGAAAACCGCGTTAAATTCCTCAGCCAGTTCTGGATACATACCGTCAAATTCGGCCTTATAATCAGGCCCAAAATTCCCCGGCGCTTTCATCCCAATCAACAGAACAGTCACATCCGCAGCCCGCGCTTCGTTCAAGATACCGTGTAGGTTTGCACGGCTCACAGTGGGATCAATGCCCCGCAAAACGTCATTGCCCCCAAGCGTCACAATCATCGCCTCGACGTCAGGCGTTAATGTCCATGCGACGCGCGACAGCCCACCCGCCGTCGTGTCACCCGATACACCTGCATTGCTCAAAGCAACCTCAAGCCCCTGCGCGTCTGCCCACGCTTGGAGCTGTGGGACAAACCCATCCTTAACCTGCAGCCCATATCCTTGGGTCAAACTGTCACCAAAAGCCACCACTTGGATCGGGTCTGCAATAGCGGGCAAAGCGAAGAAAATTGTGGCAATACTGATGATTGACTTGCGCATCGTGATCTAAGCTCCATATCGGTTGTTACACCTTATAAAGGCATCAAAGCATGACAACACCAGTCCTCTCGCTAAAAAACGCAATGTTATCTTTGAACGGCAATGCGGGGCGTGTTGATATTTTGCATGGGATCACCATGGATATTGCCCAGGGGCAGACTGTCGGGCTGGTTGGCCCATCGGGTTCAGGAAAGTCATCTTTGCTGATGTTGATGGGTGGACTTGAACAAGCAAGCGGCGGAACCATTCACGCCCTCGGCCAAGACCTGACCGCCATGAATGAGGATGCACTGGCACGGTTCAGGCGCGATAACATGGGCGTGGTGTTTCAATCATTCCATTTGATCCCAACCATGACTGCGGTTGAAAACGTTGCGACCCCACTGGAACTGGCAGGGGTCAAAGATGCCTTCGAACGGGCGCGTTCTGAACTATCAGATGTTGGGTTAAACCACCGCGCAGATCATTATCCATCACAAATGTCAGGCGGCGAACAACAGCGCGTGGCCTTGGCGCGCGCCTCTGTCGCAAGGCCGAAAATCCTGTTGGCAGATGAACCAACGGGCAACTTGGATGGGACCAACGGCAACGCCATCATGGACCTGTTGTTCGGCCTGCGCGACAAACATGGTGCCACCTTGGTCCTTGTCACGCACTCCGATGTCTTAGCTGCGCGTTGTGATCAAATCATCCGCCTCGAAGACGGGTTGATCGCCCAAGGAAGCACCGCCAAATGAGCATTGCCATTGCCGCCCGCTTTGCCCGCCGTGAACTGCGCGGAGGGCTTAAGGGCTTCACAATCTTCCTGTCCTGCCTTGCCCTCGGGGTGGCTGCCATCGCAGCAGTTGGTTCCGTACGCACCGCAATTGAAACGGGTCTTTCGGTTGAGGGGGCCGCACTTTTGGGGGGCGATGCAGAACTCGATTTCACCTACCGCTTTGCCAATGCACAGGAAAAGGAATGGATGCAATCGCGCGCCAATGCCGTTTCTGAAATCGCCGAATTTCGTTCGATGGCCGTGGTCGACAATGGCGACCAGACTGAACGTGGACTGACCCAAGTCAAAGCCGTCGATGATGCATATCCGCTCATTGGCACGATGGAACTGAACCCTGCGATGGACTTGGATGCAGCCTTAGCTGCGCAAAACGGCTTACCCGGTGCGGTGATGGAACGTGCGCTGATCGATCGTTTGGGACTGTCCATTGGCGAGACCTTTACCCTTGGAACCCAACAGTTCTACCTATCCGCAGAGATCATGCGCGAGCCTGATGGTGCCGCTGGTGGTTTTGGGTTGGGGCCACGCACACTTGTGCGAACGGCCGATTTGGTGAACTCGTCCCTGCTGGCCTCTGGGACGTTGTTCAACACAAAGTACCGCCTCGACCTCCCACCAAATCCTGACCTTGAGGCGCTTGAGGCAAACGCACGCGCCAAATTTCAAAACAGCGGGATGCGTTGGACCGACGCGCGAAATGGTGCGCCCGGCGTCACGGAATTTGTGAACCGCTTAGGTGCATTTTTGGTGCTTGTTGGTCTGTCAGGATTGGCCGTTGGTGGTGTGGGTGTTGCCGCAGCCGTACGCGCCTACCTTGCTGAAAAAGCCAATGTCATCGCCACATTGCGCACCCTTGGTGCAGAGCGCAGCACCATCTTCCAGACCTATTTTATCCAGATCGGGTTTCTATCCCTCGTCGGTATTTCAATCGGTCTGATGCTTGGTGCACTTGCGCCTTTATTGCTGGCTCCCTTGATCGAAGCACGCCTGCCGATCCCCGCCAATTTCGGGATCTATCCAGCGCCGCTGTTTGAGGCTGCGATCTACGGTCTGTTGACCGCATTCATCTTCACTCTTTGGCCACTGGCCCGTGCAGAAGACGTGCGCGCAGCGACCCTGTTTCGCGACGCACTTGGCAGCAGTAAACTGCTCCCTGCCCCACGTTACCTTTTGGCCATCGTCATTGCGCTATGCGCTTTGATCGGATTGGCGGCCACCTTCTCTGGAACTTGGCGACTTACCTTGGCGACATCGGGTGGCATCATGGTTGCGCTGCTGATGCTTGTGATCTCTGCTGCAATCATCCAGTGGCTCGCCAAACGCGGTGGCAAAATTACCAAGGGGCGTCCGGCATGGCGTTGGGCGTTGACCTCTATTTCAGGGACCCAAGAAGGGGCGGCATCTGTTATCCTGTCTTTGGGTCTAGGCCTATCCGTCTTGGCCAGCGTCGGTCAAATCGACGGCAACCTGCGCAATGCCATCACCGGCAACCTACCCGAAATCGCGCCATCCTACTTCTTCGTCGACATCCAGCGCGACCAGATGGGGGGTTACACCAAGCGCCTTGAAAACGAGCCAGCGGTCCGGCGGATCGACAGCGCCCCAATGCTGCGCGGGGTCATCACCCAGATCAACGGAAAACCCGCCCGTGAGGTTGCGGGGGATCATTGGGTGCTTGAGGGCGATCGCGGCGTCACCTACGCAGACCGGCCCAGCAAACGGACCCGAATCACAGATGGCGAATGGTGGCCAGAGGACTATTCCGGGCCACCACTGATCAGTTTTGCAGCCGAAGAGGCCGAGGAAATGAACCTATCCCTGGGCGATACCGTCACGATGAACATTTTGGGCCGTGATATCACAGGCACCATCAGTTCCTTTCGCGAGGTTGATTTTTCATCCGCGGGCATCGGTTTCATCCTCTCGATGAACCCCAGTGCATTGCAGGGTGCGCCGCATACCTTCATCTCAACCGTTTACGCAGAGCCAGAGGCGGAAACCGCCATTCTGCGTGACCTTGCCAAAGCCTATCCCAACATAACTGCAATCCGCGTGCGCGACGCGATTGAGCGGGTCGCAGATGTATTGTCAGGTCTCGCAGCCGCCACGTCTTATGGCGCATCAGCAACTTTGCTCACTGGATTCCTTGTTCTGATCGGCGCAGCAGCCGCAGGTACAAATGCACGAACCTATGAAGCGGCTGTTCTCAAAACACTTGGGGCCACACGCGGACGCATTTTGCTTAGTTTCGCACTCCGCTCTGCCCTGCTGGGGTTGGCCGCTGGCCTTGTTGCTTTGGCGGCGGGTATTGCAGGCGGATGGGCTGTCAGTACCTTTGTCATGAACATCGAATACATCGTAATTTGGCCATCGGCATTGGCGATCATTGCAGGGGGTGTTATTGCAACGCTTGTTGCTGGTCTTTTGTTCGCATGGGGCCCATTGGCGGCGCGCCCAGCCCAGGTGCTTCGGGCCCGAGAATAAGGACAAGACCATGAGCGATCCACACTTTTTTGGCTATGGCAGCCTCGTCAACACGGCGACCCACATTTACCCCAACGCGCAAAAAGCGACCCTATCGGGATGGCGCCGTGCATGGGTGCGTAACGGCGGGTATGGCACCATCCTTTTGACGGCTGTTCCGACTGACCCTTCCGAACAAATTCAAGGTCTGATTGCCGCTGTCCCCAATGCCGATTGGGCCGCTTTGGATGAACGTGAAACTGGATATCGCCGCATTCCGTCAGCGGGCAAAGTTAGCCATGGTGGCGAGCCATCAACCGATATTGCCCACTATGCAGTCGCCCCGGAAGACATGCTAATGGAGGGTGATCAGGTCATCCTGCTTAGCTATCTTGATGTGGTTATTCAGGGGTATTTGCAACAATTTGGTGAGGACGGCGTTGATGCATTTTTCGCCACCACCGATGGATGGGATATGCCGATCCTAAACGATCGCGCCGCGCCACGGTATCCGCGCAGCCAAATCCTAAGCGCCTCAGAAACCGCACTGGTGGATGGACATCTGGACCGCATAGCGGCCCAGATAGTCAGTTCTTAATCGCGGGCTTTAACAACCTGCAAAAGTGTCATCGTCGCGGACATATCTGGTCCGTGGCTTTGGCCTGTCAGCGCTTTGCGCAGCGGCATGAACAAGCCCTTGCCTTTGCGTCCAGTCGCTTCTTTCACGGCACCCGTCCACGTTTTCCATGTGGTGTCGTCGAACGGACCTTCAGGCAACATAGCCATCGCTTGGGCCACAAATTCTGCGTCTTCATCGTCGATCACTGGGTCGGCACCTTCACTGAACAATGTCCACCACGCGGCCAAATCTTTTAGCGTTGTGATGTTGTCACGTGTGACCGTCCAAAATGTTTCGGCCAGATCAGCAGGAACGCCAAGATCTGCAATCTGATCGGCAACATCAGCCAATGGTTTTGCCTGCAACACATTTGCTGTCAGCGGGAACAGGTCAGCGACATCAAACTTCGTCGGTGCGGTTCCAAAGCTGCTGACTTCGAAGCCATCAATCAGTTCGGACATTTCGCTGCGCAGTTCCATTGGATCAGAGGACCCAAGACGCGCCATCATGGACAACAGTGCCATTGGCTGAACGCCCTGCTCACGCAGGTCACGCAACGCCAAAGTGCCCAGACGTTTCGACAAGGCCTCGCCCTGTGGACCGGTCAGCAACGAGTGGTGTGCAAAGGACGGTGGGGTCATGCCCAGCGCCTTCATGATTTGAATTTGGGTAGCCGTGTTAGTCACGTGGTCAGACCCACGCACAACATTGGTCACGCCCATATCGGTGTCATCGACAACAGATGCGATTGTATAGAGAACCTGACCGTCACCGCGGATCAAAACCGGATCGCTGACAGAGGCCGCATCAATAGAGATATCGCCAAGAATGCCGTCTTTCCAATTGATGCGTTCCTGATCCAGCTTGAAACGCCAGACGCCATCACCGCGTTCAGCACGCAGGGCATCGCGCTCTTCAGCACTAAGGTTCAACGCCACGCGGTCATAGACCGGTGGTTTGCCCATGTTCAGCTGTTTCTTACGCTTCAGGTCCAACTCAGTCGGGGTTTCAAACGCCTCATAAAAACGATCAATGCTACGCAGTTTTTCGGCGGCATCGGCGTAACGGTCCAGACGCTCGGACTGACGCTCAACCTTGTCCCAGTGCAGGCCCAACCATTCGAGGTCCTGCTTAATCCCATCAACGTATTTCTCTTCCGAGCGCACCGGATCGGTATCGTCGATACGCAGAATGAAAGTACCACCAGCCTTGCGGGCAATCAGGTAATTCATCAGCGCAGTGCGCAGGTTACCAACGTGGATATAGCCGGTCGGCGATGGGGCGAAACGTGTGATGGTCATTTGCGTAAACTCCTATGCGGGGTTTGAGTGTCATAGGGGGGGCGATTTGTCCAGTTCGATGCGTGTGGGGTGATAAGGAGCTTTCATGGGCAACACTTGGACCGTCTAAGCTCAAGGAACGTCCCCAAAGCGGACAAACCACTGGAGCAAGTAGGTTTGTTTGATCGAGCAGCAAAGGATTTGAATTCAGGAAAAAGTTGTTACACTCACCGAGACTTGAATGATTTTAGGAGAACATTGCCATGCCTGTGTTCAGTAAGAAAACTGCCAAAACTGAGAGTGATGATGGCGCAGGCAACCCTTGCGGCCCATATCATGCACTCCTTTTCAGCGATAGCGGGGGGTTGACCCAGTTTGGCGCTTTTGAAGAGATCTTGCCGCCAGGTTCCTCTTCATCGGTCAAACATTGGCATGCGGGAGAAGACGAGATGGTTTATGTATTGCAGGGGGAAGCCACACTTGACGAGGGAGATGATAGCGTCATTTTACGCCCAGGCGACGCCGCGACATTTAAAGCTGGCGATCCAATTGGTCATAGCTTGCAAAACTGCAGTAACACAGAGGTCCGATATCTTGTGATTGGCACAAGGTCTTCAGGCGATATAGTGACGTACCCAGATCATGACCGCGTCTTGCATTTCGACAGAAAGACAGAGGGCCGCAACTGGACGGATCATGCCGGCTCTCCTGCAGATAGCCCTTACAAAATTGACTGAAGGCATTCATCGCGACAACAGACCAGATATTGGAGGTCAGCTTTAGTGCGCATCACGGTCATTCGACGTAGTGCAGCATCCTCCACTATGGGCTCGAAGCAGACATCGGGCATCTCCAGCTCCAGCTCCAGCTCCAGTTTTCTCAGCCAGCCCTAATCAATCTACCACTCACTCAACTCGGATCACGCCAACGGTTTACAATCGGATACCGCCGGTCCAACCAGAACGCCCCCTTCGTTAGTCGCGCACCCGGTGCGGATTGGAAGCGTTTGTATTCCGAAATGTAGATCAGGTGCTCGACCTTCTTCACCACATCGCGGTCAAATCCAGCAGCCACGCAATCAGCGACAGAGGCGTCATTGTCCACCAGCATCTCAAGCAACGCATCCAGCACCGGATAATCCGGCAGGCTGTCGCTGTCTTTTTGATCGTCGCGCAGCTCGGCACTTGGGGCCTTGGTGATGATATTGTCAGGAATCACTGCACCGGCAGGTCCCATCATCCAATCGCGGTGGTTGGCATTGCGCCATCGACAGGTTTCGAACACCCGCATTTTATACAGGTCTTTGATCGGGTTATAACCGCCAGCCATATCGCCATAGATCGTGGCATAACCCACCGCAACTTCTGATTTATTGCCCGTGGTCAAAACCATCTCACCAAATTTGTTGCTCATCGCCATCAACAACAGACCGCGCAGGCGGGACTGGATGTTCTCTTCGGTCAGCCCTTCTTCAAGGCCTGCGAACAACAGAGCCAAGGTATTGGTGATCGCCTCACGCCCCTCAGCGATAGGGACATAATCATAACGACAGCCCAGCGCGTTGGCGCAGGCCTCAGCATCCTCAAGGCTCGCCTTGCTGGTGTATTCGGACGGCAACATTACGCAGCGCACGTTTTCTGCGCCCAAGGCATCGGTGGCGATGGTCGCAACAATCGCAGAATCGATCCCGCCGGACATACCCAACAAAACCTTTTTGAAACCCGTCTTGCCCATATAGTCGCGCAACGATTGAACCATCACGCGGTAGTCTTGTTCCCACGTGTCTGGTTGAGCGGTCTTAACCCCATCCTTAACACGCCAGCCATCCGTGCCGCATTCAAGATCAACGTGCACGATGGCTGTATCAAACGCTGGCATTTGAAGGGCCAACCCGCCACCCGGGTTCAGCGCGAATGAAGCACCATCAAAGACCTGATCGTCCTGACCACCCACCATGTTCAGATAGATCAGCGGCAGACCCGTTTCGACAACACGTGACACCATGTGGTTCAGGCGCGTTTCAAATTTGTCGCGGTGATAGGGCGATCCATTCGGGATCAGTAGAAATTCAGCGCCTGTTTCGGCCAAGGTCTCTGCCACATCCTCGTGCCATGCATCTTCGCAGATCGGGCTGCCGATGCGTGTGTTTCCAACGCTATAGGGTCCACCCAACGGCCCTGCATCAAAGATACGGACCTCATCGAACACGGTTTCATTCGGCAGGTGATGCTTAAGCGCCTTGGATGCAACTTTACCGCCCTTACAGATCAGATAGGCGTTATACAGGCAGCCATCTTCAAACCACGGACCACCAATCGCCAAGGCGGGGCCGTCTGCGCAGTCTTTTGCCAATTGCTCAACCGCAGCCATAGCAGCCTTGTGAAACACAGGTTTCACCACCAAGTCTTGGGCATTGTATCCTGTGATGAACATCTCAGGCAGTGCTACGAGATCGGCACCAACCGCGCGCCCCTGTTCCCATGCGTCGCGCGCTAAGGCTGCATTGCCAGCGATATCGCCAACGGTTGGGTTTAACTGGCACAGTGTAATGCGAAACGTATCAGCCATGGGGTGCTCCGGTCAGATTTCACCTGCACCTATATGCGTTCCAACACGCCCAGAAAACCCCTGACACACCCAATTAGACGCGACCAATATATCCCATGTGCAAAACCCATTGCGAGGTGGGCCACCTTCTTCTAGGCTGAGCGAGCTTGCACAGTTGCGTGCAGGCCAAGAATTAATACAGGTCTCGCCATGAAACGTCTTATTCTCGCTTTGTGTTTAGCTGCTACCCCCATGGGTGCATTGGCACAGGATGGTCAGGTTCAGACCAAACAATACGACGACGGCGGCATCTATGAAGGCAGCTTTCGGGGCGGCCTACAGCACGGAGAAGGTACCTATCGCCTGCCCAATGGCTATGAATATACCGGCGCATGGGATGATGGCGAAATCAAAGGCGAAGGCGTTGCGCGTTTTCCAAATGGCTCCGTCTACCAGGGTAACTTTTCAAAAGGTAAGCCTGACGGCTTTGGCAAAATCACATTTGCCGATGGCGGAACCTATGAAGGCGACTGGGCCACTGGTACAATTATGGGCCAAGGCGTCGCGCTGTATGCAAACGGCGTGCGCTATGAAGGTGAGTTTCGAAATGCCAAACACCATGGCAAAGGCGTTATGCAAAGCCCGGGTGGCTATGAATACAAAGGCGACTGGATTGACGGCGTCAAAAACGGCGTAGGCACAATCACCTATCCTGACGGCGCAGTATATGACGGCGACATCGCCAACGGCAAACGCGAGGGTTCCGGCAAGCTAACGATGCCGGATGGGTTGATCTACGTCGGTTTGTGGAACGACGGCCAAATCGATGGCTCTGGCACGCTAACTCAACCCAACGGCGACGTTTATGACGGACAACTGGTATCGGGACGCCGCCAAGGTACAGGCCGTGTGACCTACGCAAACGGTGACATCTATGAAGGCGACTTCGCCGATGACCGCCGCCACGGCACAGGCACATTCACCGGCACAGACGGCTACACCTATGTCGGCGCATGGATCGCGGGCCAGATCGAGGGACAAGGTCGCGTGACCTACCCAGACGGTTCAATCTACGAAGGCAGCTTTCGTGATGACCTTGCCGATGGCACTGGAAAAATCAGGTACAAAGACGGCTCTGTCTATGAAGGCAGCTGGGTCGCGGGTGTGATCGAGGGCAATGGAAAGGCCACATACGTCAATGGCGTGATCTATGAGGGTGGTTTTAAGAATGCACGCAATCACGGCCAAGGCATCATGACCTATGCCGATGGCTATCGCTATGACGGTGCATGGGAAAATGGCCAGCGCCACGGTGCAGGCACTGCAACTTATCCAGATGGCACAGTTTATGTTGGTAACTTTGACAACGGACAGCGCAATGGCGCGGGCAAGATCACCATGGCCAACGGCTTTGAATATGACGGCCAATGGCAAACCGGCGAAATCAACGGTACCGGCACTGCCACCTACGACAATGGCGATATATACGAGGGCACGTTCCTAAAGGGCAAACGCCAAGGCAGCGGCACAATGCGCTATGCAACGGGCGAAGAAGCCACTGGCTCTTGGGAAAACGGCGCGCTTACGGAAGACGGTTAATCGCTCATTCCTACCAAGGCAGCGCCGTTCCTGAATAGTCATAGAAACCACCGCTTTGCGCCGGTGTTAGGTCGTCCATAACCTTCACCAAATTCGCGGCCGCTTGATCGGCTGGAACGCTTGCATGACGGGCAAGGTACTTGGACGTAAACGGCGTCTCCACAGTTCCCGGGTGCAATGCAACAACGCTCGATTGGGGATGGCTGCGCGCCAATTCAATCGCAGAGGTGTGGACAATCTGGTTCACCGCCGCTTTCGCCGCACGGTAACTGACCCATCCACCCAATCGGTTGTCCCCGATAGATCCCACTTTGGCTGACAGTA
>Ga0307997_10001662_pt1 | contig 10432 bp, 3 predicted proteins | sample Davwhametageno36_FD_203165 | JGI IMG/M metagenome (GOLD analysis project Ga0307997, IMG submission 203165) | Marine microbial communities from Davis Island wharf, Antarctic Ocean - #36 | ecosystem: Environmental > Aquatic > Marine > Unclassified | place: Antarctic Ocean: Davis Island wharf...
GATTAAAACAATTTTGTGTATTACTTTAACCAATCCTCTATTTCTACCAATAAGTTTATAAATCAGCATCTATCGCCTTAAATCTTGATTTTGCCTGAATAAAACAGAGAGATCACAGAAATAAATAACATTTTTTTGGCGGGTGCTTTTTTTATATTAAAACCAAATCGCCCATACTAATTCTCCTATGAGTCAATCTACTGCGTCGGGCGCAGCAAGCCAAGATAACGATATCTACGACCTGTATCTCAGCAATACCTTCGAGGGAGAGCCTCTTGAAAATATTTATCCTGATGGTTTAGGTTTTGAATTACCTTCTCCAATATTATTAGAAGAGCCCACTGACCAAACCACTGACACCCGAGCATTCAACGTGCCAATGACATCCCAGCGCCTAACGTGCCTTCCTATGTGTCACCATGTCCACTTGCATGATGGAATTTCCTCTCCTACCCAGGAGAGCCAAGTTGAAGATGCAAAGAAAAAGATTTATAAAAAGTTGGCGACCGTTCTAATGATGACAAATGAAGAGTGCAATGCTTTCACGCTCAGCCTTCGAAATGTACGAGAGAACGATCCAACGTTCCTCCATTGCTTCTGCCATGCTGGTTTAGGCTCAAGTTCAAATTACACACGTGGAAGTTGTTGTAAAAATTTCAAACCGTTTGTCACAAAACAAGGAGTTCCAATTTCAACACCCAAAACTACCATCATTGAAACAAATAAGAAGTTAGTACATGACAAATCAAAACTCAAAGGTCCATCACAACAAGATTATCCAAAAGAATTAATACCTTTGATTTGTCCTCCAGGCAGTTGCAAGCACTTTCATAGTGCACTGAAACATTTTCTTGCTTATCTTCAGCTCTATGGTGGAAGTCGCTTTGATCCTAATGTGAGAGCGAGACCAATCCGACATGCTGAGATTGAAAAAGCAAAACAAATTCTTCTTTTGTTTGGTAAAGATGTCAACTTTTGGATTGAGTGGGCTCGCAATTTGACTCCAGGTTTTCGTGAACCTTTGGGTGGACATAAAACAATGAAGGATGCTACGAAAGAATTTTTCAGCGAAAACGTGAGTGAACAAGCTCGTATTTTGCTAGAAAAGGCAGAATCTCGAGATGATGATACCGTCGAAGCTGTTGCTCCTTCCGTCAATTCGTACAAAATCTCGAGTACTTCCACATGCTGTGGGACCAACAATAATGATCGTGAAGAGATGATGGACTTTGTAGACAAAGTGAAAACTAGAATGGAAGATGACCCAGAAGTGCGCGAGCGCATTAAAAAAATGGTGCTCGAAACCATCGCAGTGGAGAAACAAGGGGTGGAGGAGGAAGAGGAGGAGGAAGAGGAGGAGGAAGAGGAAGAGGAAGAGGAAGAGGAAGAGGAAGAGGAAGAGGAGAGCCGAAAAAAGAGACGCACCTCTCCACGTCGAACCTCTCCACGTCGCTCCTCTTCACGTCTCACGATCACGAAGCAGTCGTACGCTTCAGCAACAGTGAGCCAAAAGAAAAAACGCACCTCTCCACGTCGCACCTCTTCACGTCGTACTACCATGAAGCCGTCGTACTCTTCATCAGCAACGGTTGGACAAAAGAGATTCCGCGCTCCGTCACCGTGAGCGGATTGAAAAGATTAAAAACAAAATTATTACAAAACCACTGTATTTATATATACATCGATAAAAGACAGCTCTCTCAGCAACAACAAGAACAATCTCAAGACTCAACAAAACAAGAACATAAAGATCTCGAAAACAACAACATACTGTCAGCTTTCAGCTTTCAGAAATAGGGTAAACACAACTCTCAGCTCAAATTAAATATTTATTTATTTTTTATTCAAAAATATAATCAAAAGAATGGCATCCAACCAGGATACATTTGTATTAAATTCTCCTCCTTTGTCGCTTCACTGATCAACCGCTGTACTTGTCCTTGTACGCTCAGTGGTATGGCATCAATCACTTCCAGTGCATTTTTTACAGTCTCGTCCACACGAAATTCATCATTTGCATTTCTTCTGTGCTTTTGCTCTCGGTCTGGATTTCGAGAAAGAACGTTTTCAATTTTATAATTAAATCTCCCGGTCAAACGATCACGAATTGTTTGCAGCACATGTGTTGCCGAATGAACAGCATTCTTTGCTGGATCGAGCATGTTTCCATCACGACCACCACCACCACCACCACTGCTGCTACTCCCACCACCACCACCACCACCACCACCACCACCACCACCACCACCACCACCACTACCACCCTTTTTGAACCAAATGACCAAAGGATCATTGACAAAAGCTTCTAAATTATTAATAAGAACATCACGATTTTCTTTCTCTCTTAAAATAGTCATGACACACTCGCATGAGTGACGAAATACACCCTCGTACCCTGTTACACCCATAGCATCAACAATATTCCGTGTCAGTCGGAACGGTGCCAGCTCCGGTGTAGCTAGCAGCAACCCCTTGTCAAATAACACATCAAAATCAACATGGACACACTCAGCAGTTTTAGTATCTAATAAAATATTTTGTGAATGACGATCTCCTAAACCAACAACATGACCAACCATTGACCAAATCGCAGCAGATCGTGTGAACAGCAGGCGTGCCTCAAACCACTGTGTTGGCACGCTAAACGCATGTGTAAACCATTTGTGAAACAACGAAGGGAACTGACTCACTATTTGTGCACGATAAGATGTTAATGTACCATGACGATCATTTTTCATATTTCTTGCTAATCTTTTCATATTATCAAATAATTTTTCCGTTAAACGACAACGAAAACCACAATTTTCACGTATGTACGTATCACGGACAACAAACTGGAGTGCCTTTGTGTTATCTACCCATTCAATCAACCCTGCTTTTTCATCCATACAACTCACTTTGTATGTTCTCATTTTTAATTGTCTTCTTCTACCTTCTGGACTTGATAACATTAAACGATTCACTAAACTAAAAAATTTCATCATTCTTGAATCTTTTCTTAAATCACCCTTTTTTTCAAATTTATTTAAAAAGTAATAACGATTACCATCACTAGCATGTGCTGTTAATTTCTTTGGACGTACTAAACTATCTAGTACACGGATTTTATCATCAAACTTCACAATGAAGACGCGTGAGCTCATTGGAAATCCATTGTGTTGCTCGTCCGTTAATGCTGGGCACGTCTCACCAGGAAGAACAACAGTGCACTGTGCGTTTGTAGGTAAAAGAAGTTGCATTTCCTCCAATGGAAGATCTCGACCAATTTGAGCTTTCCGACCAGTAATGTACTCCACACCTTTGGCTACGCTCCTCTTGGCAATATCAATCAGCTCAACGAGTAGCTTCATAGTTTTTGCCAAGACTTGCGAACCACTTCCTGCTACCCCTAATTTATTGTTATATTTATTTTTTATTACTGTCTTCATAATTTTGTGTAAAAGATTTGCTCTTTTCTCACCGGATGGTGTTTCACGCATATTAAGAACACCCAGTGAGTTCCAAACAAAACATCGTGGATATGTATAAATAATATTAGACATGATGGAGGCCAATAATTTTGCACTCATATCATCTTGCAAAAGAGATATGCGACTTGCAAGTTGATCGAGTGCTGTAATCCATTGGTATGATGGAATTTCATTGACGAGCTGACGAATGGTGTGATTCAGCTTATTCATGTACTGCTTAAAAGTTACTTTCTTAGATCCTGACGAGGAGGAGGAGGAGGAGGAAGAAGAAGAAGAGGCCATTTTCTTAGCACGCTTGCTGTTGCCTGACAGTGCCTTCTCTTGGTCTCTTTCTGCTTTATGGAGTTTGAATAACTTTTCGGAGTAATCAAACCATACTGTTAACATTCTTGGCAGTGCAACGTGTAAATTTTTATGTCCATATTTCATTGATTGCCCGTAGTTGTTGACAACTGCAATAGCATGCTCAAAGATGAGGTTGGTAGGATTCTGTCCCGCCTCTTGTGTCTTCTCTTGTCCCTTCAGCAGCATGTCGTAGTATCGACCAAGACTGAACCATCCGTCCTCTCTCTTGGGACACAATTTAATTGCGCTGTTGTAGTCAACGACTAAATCACCTGAAGCGCTCAGTCCACCTTCCAACGTCCAATCAGCTTTCAAAAGAATTCTTTCAGCAGCATCAATTCTGAGCGACGCATCCTCCAACGACTCACCATTGCCGCCACCACCACCATCACCTCTCGTTTGTCGTCCACTGCTAAGCCGACGGATGTTCCCACTCTCCTCTTCTAGTATCATGAACGCACGATGAAGTTCATTTCTTTGCTTGTACAACTTTGCTTGCTCAATTGTAGCTCTTGGATCATTGAGCAGCTTAGCATGAGTAATGCAGCGAGCAGCCATATTGTAGTCACCATCACCGCTGCTGATTGTTGCCAAGTGAATCCAGTCCTGGCTCTCCAGCTCCTGAAAATGTGCGTTACTTGGATGCATGGAGTACACAGCTCGTCGTATGGCCAGCATTGGCTCCTGCTCTCTCACTACGGGTCTTGTTGTTCGTACTCTCTGCTCCCAACGACAAGTAGTCTTGACGTGTCGTAGCTGCTCAGTAACACTAGAGCAAGTGTGGAGTGCTACGGACTCCTCGATCTCATGAAGAGAGTGGAGCTTGAGTAGCATTGGATATGCCTGGTCGTACGACTCCATCGATGCAGCAGACAACGCACCCATGACATCCATGCGTGCGTCAGACAGCGCTGCGTGCATTGAAGTAATTTCACCGTGATGAAGCGCAAGGAGTGCGACAGCAGTATGGACCATGTAGGATCTCTGCATATTTTGATCCGTATCAGCAATGGACGACGACTCATCTCTCCGCAGCAGAGAAGACAGCGATGAAGACGAGGATGGAGGGCCGCCTCTTGCTGCCATTGCAACAGTCCCCGTCGTCACATCCAGCAGGTGCTCTAGCATATCCCACCTTCCAAGACGCCATGAAGCTTCCATTGCAAAAGGTGCTACTACGTCCGTAAGATTACGTGCTCTTCCTCTTGCACCTCCACTTGCTTTGGTCCTGCTGGATCGATCATTATCATCATCTTCTTCCATGAAATCGTCATCGTTGTCATCGCTGCCGCCGCCATGATGATGCTGGTGCATGATGCTACCGCTGCTCTGCATGGCACCCATTGCATGATGCATCAGAGTTTCGTAGTGACCACTCTTTCCTAAACTTTTCATAATCCCTAAATAAATTTCTTTTTCCGTCTCCAACTTAATTCTTTCCTCTTCGCTCCTCCCTCTTCTTCTGTCCTGCGCTCCCTCTTCCTGCTGCTGCTGCTGCTGCTGCTGTTGTGCTGTATCGAGACGAGTAAACCGCACTCCATCTTTGTGCATTCGATCTAACAGCTGCTCGTAACAAGTCAACGCTTCGTTCCACTCGAGTGCATGCTCGTGATCAATGATTGCCTCACGCAACGCTCGAATGTCAGTGCGCTCGGAAAATGGAACCAAGTTGGCAACCGAGGAGGAGGAAGAAGAGGAGGAAGAAGAGGAGGAAGAAGAGGAGGAGGAGGAAGAAGAAGAAGAGGAGGAGGAGGAGGAGCGACCCGTGAGATCAACAACGTTTTGTGACAATGATGTGGTACTGCTCGAGGAATGAACACGAAGATGAGCGCGCAGACTCATCAGACCACGCATCACGTCACTTTCGTCAAGATGGCTGTAAATTCTTCGAAGGTACTCGACGTCCTTTCTCGTAAACGTTGGTTGGTACGGCAGCGTCGTGTGATCACCTCGTGTTCTAGAGCCACGTGCCACGCCATAGTTCTTGGGATCATGCTCCCTGCGCATTGCTCTCTCCAAGTACATGGCAGCACGAGCATAGGCTCGAACAGAGTATGCTGCGTCAGCAAGAACACGATCACTAATGCGAGCAAGAATCTTGTGACATGTCACGGCCTCTCCGTGCTCCCTTACCTCCAACTCCGCGCTCCTCTGCGCTCGCTCTCCTCTCGAGCTCCTGGCATTCTTCTTACCCGTCTTCTTCTTTTTAGTAGTTTTTGTCTCCGTAGTTGTGCTGGAAGTCATGCCACCAACGTCACCAATCCATGTGTGAAGTTCATCCAAAAGGGAAAAGACAGCTTGTACGGAGACCAGACGCATGGACGAGTTGTGGTGGACGGTGGTAGTGGACGACGAGGTAGCACCACCACTACCCGACGACGACGACGACAACGATGATGTTGTTTTCTTGCTTCCTCCTCTTTGAGCAGGTATCATGGAGGAGGAGGAAGAAGAAGAGGAAGAAGAGGAGGAAGAAGAGGAAGAGGAAGAAGAGGAAGACGAGGAGGAAGATTCAGCAGTCGAGTGTAAATCACCCTTGAGCACAAAAAGTAGTTCATTCAGTACTGCCTCTTGCCTCTTCCTCTTGTCCTTGTCGTTCTTCCCGTAACACAGGGCGTCACGAATCAAATAGGGAAGAAGGTATCTTGCAATTTGATGCATGTTGGTCACACTCCCATGACGCTTTCCTACCATGGTAGGAATACAAAATTGAAACATATTGCTGTGAGGTCCCATGCTGCCAATCATCAGATGCTTAGCAAAACTACACATCCACTGCTCTGTCGTGTCCGAAGTAGGATAAAATGGTGGTGGTGTGTCTGATCTTGGTGGATTACCCCAAACGATGTTGCTACTCCAAAATGGTCGAATTGTCTCCAGTACAGTGTCATCATGAAACTCAATAGAAATATTAAGAGGCATATCCTCTGGTTTTTTTGCTGACTCTAACACGCTGAGATCATCTTCCTCCTCCTTGATTGGATATGTCCGTTGATGTCTATCCTCCCATGTTCTTTGATAAATGAATGTTAATGTACTTTGAATTGCTAAAGCAACACAATCTTGCATGTATGGATCACCCGCTGTACGAAAGGAACGAACAAGTGGATCACGAATTAAATCAACACACAGCTCCGTACTACTCTTGAGAAGTTTTCTTGTGTGGCGATCTACGATGGTTATGCCAACGGAGTGAATTCTTGAGGGATCCAAAGCACCAAGTTGTCCCAGACACTCGGCGCATAAAACTTTTGTCGTCCGATCTACCGCGGATCGAGAGACATGGAGGACGTAGCGAATTACAGAAGATGAGACATCCACAAGCTCACGTCCCTCTGCCGCCTCCATCTTTAAAAAATTCTCCGCGCCATGCTGCTTGATCAACAGGCGCAGCTCACGCAAAGAGGCGTGACGCACGGCCAGCGTGTCGTGGTCCAAGTGTTTCAGGCACTGCAGCAGCAGCTCGTGAGTAGTGTATGCCTGCGCCTCCTCCGACAAGATTCGAGCAATATCATTATCACACTCCATGAGCACCGGCGACGAATTTCGTGGGAGTGTGCTCAACACATCGCGTCCCAGTTGGTCTCTTCGATCAACAATGAGATGTCGCAGCGTCCGAATGGCCTTCCCACGAACAGAAGAATCAGTGGAATTACTGTCAACTCTTGCTGCTCCTGTTTCTGGAACTCCTCTGGCTGCTCCACCTCCTCCTCCTCTTTCTCCTTTACCTCCTCCTTCACCTCCTCCTCCACCTCCTCCTCCACCTCCACCTCCATTAGCTCTTCCCACTCCACCAACTGCTCCTCTCTTTTCACCCGTTGGTTGAAGGACAGGAAGGAGAGAAACAACCATTGGGTAGAGAAGAATGTCAGCTGTGCTTCTGCTAATCATGTGCACAAGATCATGCCAACAATCTACCGCAAGATCTCGCGTTCCGACATACGCAGTTGCGCTTGACAACACTGTCAGTGTTGTCGTAATGAACGGACGAAACGGATCGTCCACGTCCTCTGCAAAAGACGCAGCAGCAGTGGAGGTACTGCTGGAGTTGCTGCTGGAGGACGTACCACCAGAGTTACCACGACCACTGCTGCTACTAATCTTTTTTTTGCCACCACCACCACCACTACCACTACCACTACCACCACTATCTTTCTTGCGCGTCTTTGAACGACCCACAAAGGATCGGCTCTGTTGTGCTGTGTTACTAGCATCTGACGCACTCGCACTCGCACTGCTCTTACTTGATTGAGATGAAACACGCGTCATGTGACGGTACAATCCAGTCTGACGTTCACTGGCAAGTTCTGCTGCTGCTGCTGCTGCTGATATTGGTCGACACTTGTCATGAACAAGACGAAGGAGAAGATGCATGGCACGCACGCTCCTTCGACTACCTGAGACGTCTCCGTGAACTCTGCTGGTACTCGCACTGTTCTGCAAGTAACCAAGCATGGAAAGATAATATTTTTTTAAAAATAATCGTACCATTTCACTCTTGCACAAATTATTAGTTGATGTTAACGCTGGAAAGATGAGTGGAATTGTATGCATGGCAAGTCTTTCTAATGCAACAACAATATCAATCTTTTGACGCATTCTTCCACTGGCAGCAATCCACATAATGTGACGAAAAATTTTAATAACTTTAGAACGACATGTCCTGCCTAATAAATTACCATTTTTTTGAACTTTTTGAAGAGCACCACTTCTTCCCTTTCGATCTGTCATCCATTCAAATAAAAATTTTAATACTTCTAATGGATTACTATCATTATCACCAACATCCATAAATATTTTTGGTACAACGTAATGAAAGTTACGATCAATGGACCAGCGGAGCTCCTGCTGAGGGATAGTCTGCTTCTCTAGCGCACCACCCTCTTGAATTACGTTCTCCTCTAACTTTTCATACGACTCGGTTGCATGTGGACGAAGCCATGGTTTGATTGACTCATACCTCCCACGTAGCATTGTGCTGTACTTTGTCAACGCTTTTAAATTTTTATCATACACCAACATTGGAAAGACATGTTCAATAGTTAATTCAAAAAATTCTGATCGATGTTGATGCATTCCACCAGTATTTGTCAAACGATCAGTAGTTACAACAGGTGTACAAAAGTAAGTTTCAAAGTCATCACAAACGCGTTGGACTGACATTCTAGTCACATCAAGCAACATGTTGAACACGGCATGCAGAAGATCAGCAGTAGAACCACTTGTTTCAGACATTTGAATTAATAAATCACCCAATGTTAATTGTCTTGCTCCCGCAATACGAACAAGTTGAATACGTGCTGCATCTCGAACATGATCCCTTTCATGCGTTACCCACATGTGAATCAAATAAAATAAAACCCATTCAAAAGTACCTCTTCCTGTTTTTCTCTCTCTCTCCTCTTCCTTCTCCTTTTCCTCCTTTTCCTCTTTTTCCTCCTTTTCCTCCTCCTCCTCCTCTTCCTCTTCCTCCTCCTCTTCCTCTTTCTCTTTATTTTTCTTTTTTTCTTTCTCTCTTCCTCTTTCTCTTTCGCTTTCTGACTCCATCATACCACGGACACGAACGTTTGCATCTCTTTGTACTAGTCTTGTCGTCAAAATTAACGTTGAACCAATGGAGCCAAGCACAATGGCAAGAGTCAGCGATCCCTCTGCCTCGTTGCACCAATTTGCTTCTTCGGAGGTGCTGCCAATTACTTTACTGTTGCTCGAGCTACTACTCGAGCTACTACTCGAGCTGGTCGAGCTACTACTCGAGCTACTACTCGAGCTACTGCCCTTTCCTTTCAGCTCCAGCACTTGCTGTCTCTCCAGCAAGCGTTCAAATTTGTGAAGAGCATCCGATTGATTATGAAACAATGCTCGCATCAAACGACAACCATCCTCTGCAAAGCACTCAATGTGATGAGCTGCACGAATTCTCACTTCAGCTGTCGAGCATCGTAGTAGGTCCACATAACCCAAAAGAAATGTTTGTAGCTTTGGATTCGTTTCTACTTCCTCAGAAGTAGTGTGTCGCAATATATTCGCCGTACATTTCACAACACACTCCGCTGTGGTATGTCTCGACAGATGGACATGGTTATTTAACAAGAAACCAAAAATCCCATTAAAATTGGCAAAGCAGGTTTGCTTTGGTTGTTTTGACTTCTTGCCAGCTACCTCCTCTTCCTCTTCCTCCTGGACTTTCTTTGACACGTACAAATCAAATGTTCTAGAGATGCTCATTGTAACAACGTCAATAATTTTATTTCTTTCTGAAATATTTTTCAACGAACGACTGTTCAACAGGATAGAGGACATGTAACTGGTGAACTCTTTCAAGTACAACATGCCTTTCTTTTGATCATGATCAAATACTCTCTCAAGCATGTCTGGTAAGTACTCTACTGCTGCTTCAAAACCGCGACTTCTGCTCTGAGGTGATCTTGTGGAAGAGGAAGAGGAAGAGGAAGAGGAAGAAGAAGAGGAAGAGGAAGAGGAAGAGGAAGAGGAAGAGGAAGCAACATTAAATTTCTTTGGTTTCAAACAAGACATAAACACTTGCTTTGTCCTTTGATCCCATCGATCATAAAATTCTTTTTCGTTACTCCTTGATGAATTTCTTTCTCCTCCAA
>Ga0307997_10001665_pt1 | contig 10415 bp, 13 predicted proteins | sample Davwhametageno36_FD_203165 | JGI IMG/M metagenome (GOLD analysis project Ga0307997, IMG submission 203165) | Marine microbial communities from Davis Island wharf, Antarctic Ocean - #36 | ecosystem: Environmental > Aquatic > Marine > Unclassified | place: Antarctic Ocean: Davis Island wharf...
GGAAAACTTTAAGCGCAGCGTGATGGTCAGCAAGCCATGAGAGAACGCGGGCCTCGATGCTGGAATAATCCGAAACCACCAGGCGATTACCCTCTGATGATATAAGCATTCCACGCAAGCAGCTTGCCAGGGACTCCATTGGCTCACCGTCTATCTGGTCAGGATCACGCGACCGCATCTGCTCAATCACAGCATCAACATCATCGATGGTTGGGCGTGGCAGGTTTTGCGGTTGGAAATGTCGGCCTGACCAGCGACCAGTCGCAGCACCGTGATACATTAGCACCCCGTGTGCGCGGCCATCTTTGCCCAGCACAGCTTTCATTGCATCGTATTTTTTCGTGCTGGACTTTGAGAGTGCCTGTCGTATTTCAAGAAATTTCTTGACGTTGGTAGGGCAGTCTTGGTCAGCCAACGCGGCAGATATCGCCGCCTTGTCATAGCCCGTCAGCGGGTATCCCTGAGATTCTGTCCACTGCAACGCCTTGGCGCGTGAGCCTGTGGAGTCCATATATCCATTGGTGATGTCCTGCACCTGCGCGTTCAGTTTGACGCTGTGCTTGTCGATTATTTCTAGTGCGTTATATATGGCGTCACGATCAAGTCGAACACCACGCCAGTTTATTAACTGGTCAGTCTCCCAAACCTCTTGCTCAACACCTCTGAGGTTGCGAAGCTTATATCTAATCTCGCGCTCTGCCACAACATCTTGCAGGCAGTAGTCGCAGAGTTCTTTGTATAGTTCTGGATCTTTCCTGCGCTCACCTTTATAGGGTTTACACAGACGCTGTATAAGTAGCTTGCCGCGCTTAGACTTGGCAGCATCACCAGTAAGACCTAGCGCCTCACCGCATTTGCCCAATGCGCGGGGGTAAGCCTGTGCGGCTGCAAGGGCGGCAGTATCACGCCACTGGCTAATGGGTACTTCAGGCCAAGCCAGTACCTGGTTCCAAATGCTCATCTCAAAGAACGAGTTCCACGCCCAGATCGTTGCGCCTTCTTTTATAAGGCTGAACAGTTCGGTTGGAATTGGTTTGTCTGGAGTCCAAAGCTGTGAGGGCCGGTCATCGACGGCCCACGCGAGGCAAAGAACTTCAGTCGAAGGGTGGTCAGCGTAAGCATATGCGCCACCTTTAAATATGTCGCACTCACTGTATGTTTCAAAATCAATAGAGATATTTTTCATATAAGTGGCCTTTTTAACCATTCAGCACTGAGTGAATTTTTAACTTCTCTTTTTGTCCGACTGATTGTTTTTGATTCTTTATTTCTTTTTTTAGGGTCTAAATCTTTGTCTTCGATGAAGCAAGAACGAAGACTGTTGGCGCGTAGTCTCTTCATGCCCATTCGGTTTTTTAAAAGCTGGTAGGGTATCCCAGCAATTTCTGCGATAGCTTTGACCACAACAGTTTTGCCAGATAGGTCTGGGTATCGGTCACCAACATAGGTGTAACTAAGTGTCGCTTTCATTTTTCTTACCCAAAGCAGGGCTTGTGAAAGCCCCGCAATTTATGACAATTAAAAAGATTATATACAACAAATTGTTGTATATTTACGCGAGAAAATCATCAGTTTCTGCATCCGCAGCGGATTCTGCTGAGATGTCATCAAATAACTCATTCGGTTTGACACGAGCAGCTCCAAAAGTCTCACCCTCTTTTACAAACTGAATAGCAACAAGGTTGCAGCTAACGCGATTGCCCCACTTGTTGTTCATTACCCATATTGAGATTGCGGCATTTACATAAGCACCGGCATACGGCCTTCCGTCTTCTTCGACAAGTGGTGTGCGGTCACGATCTATAATAGTCGGACGATTTCGTGCTGATGATGAGACATACATAGTATTTTCATACCCGTCATATGCTTTGTCCTCGCCATTGCCGAGAAAAACTTGTAAGTTTTTAACATTTGCGCCGCCCCATTCAGCGGTCACAGCTTGTTTAATAGCCTTTTTAAGATTGTCTATTTGCTCTTTATCTCTGTCTTTGTCTAACAGAAAGTTGGCAGAGAACTTAGCGTCTTGGCCTTCGTTGAATGCCTTTGGCGACCAGATTTGTGGAAAAGAAAGTCTTACATTTTTTAGTGTTATTACGCTCATTGAATTTTACCTATTGTGAATTTATGTCGTTAAAGTATTCGGCAGCATCAGGCTTAACGGCGACACGAGGGTCAGTGTCTGGTGCAAGCGTTGGTCGGCCTTCGGGTTTATGGATAAGATCGACGATCTCACCATATCTCGCTTTCCCCAGAGCTTTTTCAGCTTGAGTTGGCGAAATTAGTTTTGACACATAGGCATCGTTGCCCAGCATCTGAATTAGTTGTTCCTCGGCAATCTCTGTGTCGAGCCACTTGCGCTGCCCACGGCCCGCCACCAGTTTGTGGTTAGGTAGAATTCCGCCGTCGAGTAGCAGCTTATGCGCGTGTTTCTGAACGCCTTGCGCCCACGAAATCAGTGCGTCCATTTTTGGTAGAAGGTTGCTTATCTCTTCGACATTTAAGGTGTGCGGAACTTGCACCAGAAGCGGCTCTTCAAGATTGTCGAAATTACTCAGCGTTAATGAGTAATTGTGTTTCGCTAACGCCCTGCAAGTTGGCTTGGCTTTGCAGAAATGACATGCCTTTTTGCTGGGGTTGTAGGCTGGGTCTTGCGACATGGTAGCCAGCGCAGCCGGTTTTACGACATCTTCAGCCCAAGTGAATAGGTCTTTAGCCCGCATAGAGTAAGTGTCAATGTGATCGAGTCTGGGCTGAACGATGGTCATGCTCACCGTATCGACTTTGTCAATGAACTTATAAGCTGCGCCCAATCCGTACAGCATCAACTGCTCGTTACGATTGGCGTTTACCTTTAATCCTTGCCCGTACTTCAAATCGATAACGTGAAGAACACCATCGTGCAGCGTTACATAATCTGCTGTTCCGAATCCACCAGTCGCCCATTCTGAATAATCAACGCGCAGCTCAACGTGTGACTCGTCAGATTCTTGGCTATTGCAGAAGTCCACATACGTTGCGACATGGTTAGCCATATCGTCATCGACGATAAAGCCTTCAAACTCTACGCCTATAAAATGTTCTGGCGGTTTTTGTTTCAACAAGCACTCTTCAGCCAAAGCATGTGCGGCTGTGCCTTCCGCTGCATAGAACGATTCTTGCTCTGGAAGTGTAGCCTCCAGCGTTATGCTCCCAGGGCATTGCATCCAACGGTGCGCTTTGCTGGCACCTAACAGAGCGTGTTTCATTGTTACCTCACTTATTCGCTGATTAATCACCTATTTGTTGTTGACAACCTTATTGCTAAGAATCTATTGTGTCAACCCAAACACGAGTAATTACAACTTTTAGTTGATTTAATAAGAATGAGGAAAATTTTATGACCGACTCAACGCCCTACGTTGCAGAGGTAAAGGCAGCAATTAACAGTGTTCTGCAAGAGGCAGACATTAAGAATCTCAATGCCCTGGCTCGTCGCCTGGATGTTAGCAAGCAGGCGCTCAGTAAGTGGCGACAAACGGGCATCGTTCCCGCAAACCGCGCTCTTCAAATGGAGATGCTGTCAAATGGGAAGGTTTGCTGGCAGAAGATTTGCCCAGACATCGTCGAAGACTTTAAACGCTCAAAAGAGGTTATCTATGAAACCACTAGATAAATTTAAGAAAGCATTTTGGTCGGCATTAGCGACCTTCGCAAAAATATGCGCTTGCATTTTCGCCAAAATGGCGAGCATTTGTGAAGCATTGGAGATCGAGGCAACAGCAAGGTCAACTCGTTACATTCGATAAAAATGTAGTAGTGAAGAGGTAAACGGTATATGGCGTTTTTAAAACAACACGGACACAAGCTAGTCGATAACGGCTACGAGATTGTGCCAATTATGAAGGGCAAAAAAGCTCCAATGCTAAAAGGGTGGCAAGACATCAGGGCCACTCACGACGATGTAGATAAGTGGCTATCAAACGGTCACGCTGATGGTGGTGTAGGCGTTCTCTGCCGCAACACAGTGGCTGTCGATATTGACTGCCTAAACAGAGATGTAAATTACAAGCTGCTGAAGTGGGTCGATGAGAACATCGGCAGGTCGCTTACGAGAGTAGGCCAAGCGCCGAAGTGCATCCTACCTTTTAGAGTTGAGGGTGGCTTTTCAAAGATTAGAAGCTGTGAATATGAGGATGAAGTCGGCAGCAAACACGCCGTTGAGGTTTTAGCAGACGGTCAGCAGTTTGTGGCATACGGCATCCACCCTGGTACCAACGAGCCGTACAAGTGGGTTCGTGGCAAGAGTATCGCCGATGTGTCTCACAGCGAGTTGCCGCTCATAACTATAGAGCAGGCAAAAGCATTCATTAATTACTTTGAAGAGATCGCTGGTCAGCAGGACGGCTGGGAGTTGGCGCGAAAGGGTATGGCTGCCGCTGAGATAGACCCAGATGACCTGTCTATGTTTCGGCCAAAGATGGATGTCGATGAACAAGGCGTCCGTCAATTACTAGAATCGGTTGATGCGAACTGTCACCACGACGAGTGGGTGAGGGTAGGCATGGCGCTGCATCACCACTTCGACGGTGACGACACAGGCTGCATTATCTGGGACGACTGGTCATCTGTTGGTGAGACTTACATCGACGGGCAGTGTAAGCGGCGTTACGCAACCTTTGATAGCAGCAGCAAGACGCCAGTAACCCTCGCCAGCGTGAAGGCTATGGAGGCTGAGGCTGTGCGGGAAGAGATCAAGGAAGAGCGGCTGCCAAAGATGCTCAGAGAGTGGGCATTCGTACATGTTGAAGGGTCAGCGCGTGTGATGCGTGAAGACCTGAACAAAGACAATCTGGTGCTATACAAGCTGGACGATCTAAAGAAAGAACACATGAACTGTCGGGTCTTGTCAGGCGATGAGAAGCCCAAGCTGGTTAACCTCGTAGACATGTGGCTTGAACACCCAGAGCGCAGAACCTATGCGGCTGGCCTTACTTTTGCGCCAGACATGCAGGTTCTGCAACGCTACAACCTGTGGCGAGGTTGGAGTTACGAAGCGAGAGAGGGTGATGTGCAGCCGTGGTTAGACTTTGTCACCGATGTGATAGCGGACGGCAACGCTGAATACGCCAACTATATAGTTGCGTGGGCAGCACAGATGATCCAGAAGCCCATGACTAAGGTGGGTGTCGGGCTTGTTCTAAGAGGCCGTAAAGGCACAGGCAAGACTAAGTTCGGTGAGATTCTGGGTGGCCTAGTCGCTGCACATCACAAGATAGTTAGTCGCGCTGAACACATCACCGGCAACTTTAACCGGCACCTCGAAGACACGCTGCTGCTGCAAGCCGATGAGGCTTACTGGGCTGGCGCAAAAGCCTCTGAGGGTGCGCTGAAAGATTTACTAACCAACGACAAGATTCAGATCGAGCGCAAGGGGGTTGATAGCTACACCGCGCCAAACTACACCCGCATTCTGTTTACGAGCAACGAAAACTACGTTGTGCCTGCAAGCTTAGATGAAAGAAGGTTTGCCGTTTTTGATGTCGGCAACTCCAAGCAGCAGGACAGCGAATACTTTGCCGGTCTTACTGCGTGGTACGAGGCGGGTGGGGCCAACGCGCTTATTCACTACCTGCGTAACTTCGATCTAACCAATATAAACCTACGCCTGGTGCCGCAGACTGAGGCTTTGACAGATCAGAAGTTAGAGGCTTTAGATAACGTCACCGCATGGATTTACAACTGCCTTCAGACCGGGGAAATGCGTGAGAACCGCGTAGCAGGCAACGTGGTGAACTTCGGTGAAGATGCTCCGAAAGCTGAAATATACGACATATATATGAGCAGCTTGAGAGCTAACAAGTTTGAAGTTCCTATGAAAGAGGCACCTTTTTGGAAGCGCATGAAGTCATTCGACAACATGTTTCAAGACGGCGCTATGCGATCCGATGCGGGACACAGGTATCGGACAGTCAAGGTCAACACCACGGAGGCTGCACGATGGATTTTTGAGGCAGCAAACAATTTAAGCAATATCGAGTGGGCGACCTTAGACATCGGGCCAAACACTGATCCCCTCGATCCAGACAATTGGGGTGATATGTAATGGGTAAAGGTAGCAAGCAACGACCAACTGACCACGCTCAGTTCTCTGCAAACTTCGACGCAATATTTAATAAGCCCGTGGTCGAAGAGCAAGAAGAAGAAGAGGATTTGTTCGACTTCGACTGTGAGCGTTGCGGCGGTATAGATGCGACCGATGTCTATGCTGAACGTGAGGTGAACATGGAGTCGTATGGCGACCAGCGAGTAGAGCGAGTAGAAATTAATCTAAGTTGTACCAAATGTGGAGGAAGTGTTAATGATAAATAATGACCCAACAGAAAATTGGAGACGACTACAAGAAGAGTGTCCAGCGGTTGAAGGTAACAAAGCAGCAGCAGAGCAGGGCCAATCGGTACAGCACATCGTGCCGTTTAAGCTGCCCGTTAACGCGCAGCAAAGAAAGAACATACCAGTCTATTCTGGCTTCTTTGCCTACTTCCCGCGAGCCATTGCTGCGGTAGCCCAGGTCTCTCTGGAGGGCGGCATACAGCACGGGCAGACCCGCGAGACGCTGCACTGGGATAGGCCGCTGTCTGGCGACGAGTTGGATGCCATGATGAGGCACATGATTGATGGCGACTGGGAGCAGGTAGCCTGGAGGGCTATGGCGCACTTGGAAAAGCATTTAGAACGCAAAGAGGTCGCAGCATGATCCTTACAATGAGTGAGCATATGCAGTTTACGCCTAAGAAGATCAAGACAGTGGGGTCTTACCACATCGTCAATGACGAGTGCCGCAAGGCGTACTGCAAATGCCAAATGCACAACGGCGACTGGGTGACAGGGTGCAGGACATGCAGCAAACGCATTCGGCCATAGATACAACACTGAGTGTTATAATCAATAAAGAGGTGAATATGAAAACAATTAATATCTGCATGAAGTCTGCGATTGATGCGCGTGAGCGCCGCGAGGCTATTCAGCGTGAGGTGTACGAGACTCTGGTCGGTATAGGCATGGTCGTTATGGTGCTGATAGTCCTTGGCGCTGATAGCTGGATCGAGAGACTACTATGACCGACAAAGTAGTGAAGCTGAGAGCAGTTGAACCCACAACGCCTCGTGAGGATGAGGATGAGGGTTTAGATATCAACTTGATTCTTACGCTGAACGAGTTCGCTGCAATCATGGACACCACAAAGGCTAAGAGCTTTGCGGCTGTGGCTTGCAGCGAGGATGGTGAGATCGTTACCACTTGGTACTCTGCGCTTCCTCACAACGCGCTTGTGGGCGCTGTCGAAATGCTAAAGAACGACTATATGATGAACCAGTGGGCCTCGAAAGAGGAGGGCGACTGGTAACCTATTACTCTCCCCTGAGTGAACCTTTGCCGCCTTCGGGCGGTTTTTTTATGTACATTTTATGCATGTTCCTCATAGCCTATTAGCATTAGTAAAACACAAGCCAGAGACTAAACTCTCGCCTCAATTAACCTGTGAGGATTTAAAGTGGTAGTTTGGTGCGTGTATGTAGTGACAATGTTGGTGATGATAGCTGTGGAAGATTCCCGTGGGAAAAGTGATTAAGTTAGTGGATACTAACCTTTGAGGTGTGGAGACGCACAAGCAAGGCCCAAATGCACAGGGTAAAATAGGCACCTGTGCGTCCACCTGTGCGTCTGTGAGTTAGGCGTGGTAAGGGATGCACAGGCTGCACAGGGTAATCACTCTTTTTTATTTAATAGAGAATAAAGAGATAAATATAAGCCTGTGAGGCTATAAAAACTCCAGCCACTAAACATGGCTGATTTTACCTGTACCCTGTGCATTTTGGTAAAAAACCAATGGCTATGCGGCTTTGAGGCGCACAGGTGGCTTTTTCTACCCTGTGCACCCTGTGCAGGCGGTTTATGTCCTGGCGAGGGCCACGATTATGAAAGGTAGCAAGGCGATTATGACTAGTGTTGCACCGGCAATGGCAGCGATGTTGATCAGGTATTGCTTCCGTGCAGCTTTAACCCTTGCGGCTTTGATGCGGGCATTCTTAATCGTACGGCGCTCACGCAGCATGGAAATGTAGAACTCTTTTCCTGCTGTCCACACTATGATCTCGCGCAATTCCGACTCAAAGTCAGCAAGCTGCTTCTTAGCTGTGACAATCTGCAACGCTTCAGCCTCAACTGACCCGCTCGTAAGAAATCCGGCCTTTGTGTTGTTGGCAGCTTCAGCAGCCAGGACAGCGTCACGACTGTCATAGAACGATGCGATTCGATCAGTTAAATCCATCACATCGTGACCAACACTCACTGCTCTGGTGATGTAACTATGGGCTGTCTTGGCGGCACTCACCGCCATTGTTATCTCTGCAATCAATGGGATGCTCCGCTAGGGTTGGCTATGCCTGAGTAGGCATTGATGATTATATCAGTGGCAGCGTGTGTCCCTTGTTGTGTCAACCACAACAGTCAACTGATCAGTGGATACACCACATAGTGTTGTAATGACGGTATAATGCCCCTGAATAGATACCTAACGGGAGTATTAATTAGTGGCTAACACCATCGTCATTGACTACGACAAGCTGTACAACCTAGCAAAGATAGGGCTTTCGGAGGAGCAGATAGCTTTGAGCCTCGGCATATCAGTCTCAACTATCGGCAGACGCAAGCGAGAGGATGAACGATTTAGTAGCACCTTAAAGGCTGGCAAGCAACGCGGCATCGACGCGGTGACCAATGCCCTGTTCGAAGGCGCAACTGGTGACAAGCCCAACACATCTGCCCAGATATTCTTCTTGAAGAACAGAGCAGGATGGCGGGATAGAACCGAAGTAGACGCTAACATTCACGCTGATGTGACCGTGACACACGACATCGACGCTGCACTCCAGGCGTTGAAGGATGCGGGCGTTGATCCTTCCAAGCTGTGATCGCTCCCATGGTTCATGGGACAAACTCTTATATAAATCAATGACTTACAGTGATTTGGTACAGTTGGTGGATCATTGCGGCCCTAAACCTGCCTGGATTGGCGCTTTTGAAGCCGTTTCGCAAAATCGAGGTACCCCTGTGGGGCGCTACGCCCCCACATATCTGAGTACATATAGGGCGGTTTATTTATGCCACTAGCTAAATTTATGAATTCGTTAACCGACGATCCGACAAACGTTGTCCGTGAAGGCGAAGGGGTTCTTCACCAACAACGTAACGCATTTACCGATGACGAGCTTATTAATACTCATCCAGGACAGATGTCTGTCCCGATGTTACAAGCCGCACAGGTTCGGATTAATGAGGATGAAGACTTTGCCCGCAGATATCGAGATGGAACTGTCTACCCACCGATGCAAAAAATGGGCGTAAACTTTTGACAGAAACGACTTCAAAAAAATCGGTTCGCAAAAAAACCGATCCTCTGAAAAATGAGGCCGCAAAAAATAAGGCGCTCAAAATAGCGGAAGCCATCCGCGTGGTGAAGCTGCACAAAGCGCAGAACCGTCTAAAGTATTGGGAGCCATACGGTTGGCAAGAAGACTTCTACGCCGCTGGTAAAGACAACAAACAACGAATGCTGATGGCGGCAAACCGCGTAGGCAAAACGGCTAGTCAGGCAGCAGAAGTAGCATTTCACCTCACAGGCTTATATCCAGATTGGTGGGTTGGGATCAGGTTCACCAGACCTACAAAGATATGGTGCCTGGGTGTGTCCGGTGAGCAGTTGAGAGACGTAATCGTTAAAGAATTGTTGGGTATGTACCTGGGCGAAGGTAAGTTCGACGGCTCTGGCCTCATACCTCAAAGGCTTATCTACCAAGTAACCCCTGCTATGGGAACGCCACGGCTACCAAGAGATGTGGCGGTGCGCCATGCGGCGGGTAATACAAGCCTTGTAAGTTTTAAGTCCTACACTCAGGGGCAGCATGTCCTGATGGGTTCAAGCCAGGACTACATCTGGATCGACGAGGAGCCAACCGACCCCACAATTTACCCTCAATGCCTAACTCGTACAGCCACAGGTAACGATGGGAAGGGCGGCTACCTCGTCGGTACTTTGACCCCCGAAAACGGTATGACTGAACTGGTTACTCAGTTCATGGACAACCCGAACAAGGGGCAGTATCTCCAGAATGTCACATGGAACGATGCGCCACACATCACTGAAGAGACTAAGACCCAGCTTTTAGCGGCTATTCCTGAGTACCAGCGAGATATGCGCTCTAAGGGTATACCCGTCCTTGGCGAAGGCATGGTGTTTCCGATCAGTGAAGAGGCTATTCAGTGTGATTCGTTTGAAATACCGGAGCATTACAAAAAATTATGTGCTGTGGACTTCGGAATAACGCACCCGACCACCTGTGTCTGGACGGCCTACGATCCTGACTCCGATGTCATATACG
>Ga0307997_10001666_pt1 | contig 10410 bp, 5 predicted proteins | sample Davwhametageno36_FD_203165 | JGI IMG/M metagenome (GOLD analysis project Ga0307997, IMG submission 203165) | Marine microbial communities from Davis Island wharf, Antarctic Ocean - #36 | ecosystem: Environmental > Aquatic > Marine > Unclassified | place: Antarctic Ocean: Davis Island wharf...
TGAGTGAGCACCTGGAGATCTTACCATTTACTGTGCCTGTGTGCACATCGGGTGATCCTGCTACGCTGAGTTTAGGTTCATCACTTGATGACCATGAAATTGTTGGGAATGGTTGGATCAGCGATGATGAAGGACCACAAGAGCTCTTGATTGATTTCCTCTCCTCCAATGCAATCGTCCATGAAATTTCGATCGTCGTGTCAGAGTCCTATACTCCAGAAAGCATAACGATTTTATCAAAGAGCTCACGCAAAATTGTTCACATTGGACGAATCTCAACGTTGGAAGATCGTGGTGGCAACAAAAGGATCAGAGAGCAAATCTCCATGACACTATCACCACCACAACGACACTCTCAGCTTAGAATCATTATCCAAGGACCAACGAGGAAGGGACTTGTCAGCATCTCACTCCGTGGTGTACCAAGCGACCACCACCACTCGCACCACCACTCGCACCATCACTCGCACGCCCATCCCAAAAGAGATGTCGACACAGAGCTTCACTCACTAGGTCTTGCCACCATTTCTGAAGCTGCCACGACTGGAGCCTCTGCCGGTGCCCATCAAATTTTATCAACCCTTGACATTGCGACAGACACATCGACAGGAGTGATTCTAGACATGCTCCGGAAGAAGAAACACGACTTAATTGGTGCTGCTCACACCACGTCAGCAGAGATCAACGACGCCGAGGCCAATCGACTGTCGCATATATTTCATAGTTTTGATCGTGTTGGCAAAGCCATATCTCGAGCTCATCATGCCAAGCATCTTGCACTAACAGAGGATGATTATTCAATGGCAGCAATGGCATCCGACAAGTTGCACGAGTGCTTTCGAGCACGGGATGGCTTGGCGAAGCGAGAGGCGCTACGCACGTGGTGCTGTGGTGGTGATGACTCGTACGTGTTTGAGCAAGTTGTTCTCTCCATGGTGGAAACTAGTGGATGGGGTGGTGGCGGCGTTGGGGGGAGAACAGATGCGGAGAAACTTGGTGAAGCATCACCATGGATTCGTGCAATGCGCGCAGCACCACTGTTCACGCTACCGTTCTCCATGCGACACGTGTCCGAGTCACAGGAGAATGCTAACAGAGTGTTAGAGGAGGAAAGGAGGAAAGACGAGCAGCAGCAGCAGCAGCAGCAGAGTGGATGTATGGGAACAGAGGAGGAGGAGAAGGAGGATGATGCCTTTAAAACGTGGATGAAGAGCCTGTTGCAGTTCCATTTTGGTGACGAAGGTGTGCAGTACGCACTGGGTGAAAAGATGCCGTCGGAACTTGATGGAAAAGACGTGTTAGAGGTACCATTTGTCCACGTGTTTGGCAAGTATCTGACGCAAGCTATCATGGATAAGAAGTCATGGTTGTTGCGACAAGCTGGATTGGCAGTCATTCAATGTTGTGTTGATGATGATACTGGTTGGTTAAAAAAATATTTAGATCGAAAAAAACTTCAACCAATTGAATTTTTTCAAGTCTCTGCACGTGTGCTGGTGTACTTGGCAAAAGATCCTGTGCTCGCTGTCTTTAAACAGGTGATTGAGACGACAGCCTCTCTCCTGTCCGTTTTGTGGACAAATGAGACAGAGCAGTGTCATCTCTCTACTCCACTCCTTCGTACGTTTGTTGAAAGAATTGAAAAATCAAGACCTTCTGCTCCTAGTGGTAAATTGACGAGAGAAGTTGCAACACGTGGTTTAATGTTTTTTGCCAGCGAGTGCGACTTCATTGGTCCGGTGCAAGTGACACACATGCTTCACTCAACTATTCGTCGTCTGATGGCCAGTCGAAGTCGTGCTCCTGCATTGGAGCATTTGTTAAAACCATTCATGCTCATTATTAATACATTTGGATGTCGTCATGATCCAAACTTACCACCGGAGGATCAACATCTTACTATTCGTGGACTCGCTAAATTTGTAACAGAGCTTGTAAAAAATCGACATGTGTCAGTCAGTAAAATTGGATTAGATTTAGCAATAAAAATGTATACGATTGATTTGACAATGAATGCTCGTGCTTCACGGGATGCTCTGCAAATTCATGGTGATGTTGCAGCAATGAAACAATTTCGTACGAGAGAGTTTGCACAAAGAATGATTGATGTCGATCGAAAGTTGAAAAGAAAAGTGTATGATATTGATCTTCGTATTGCGGAGGGACGTGGAGGAGGGAGAGATGGTGACGACGAAGAGGAGGACGATGAGAACGTGAGAGCGCTGAAAGCACAGCTGGCAGAGATGAAAGCGATGATGAAGAAAGTGCAAGGTGGTGGTGGTGGTAGCGGCAAAAGTAAGAAAGGTACTAAAAAAAAGAGGAAGACACCACATCCACCACGAGAGACAACGGAAGACAATGAAAAGAAGAAAAGGGAAAAGCAACAGGAAGAAGAAAAAGAAAAAGAAGAAGCCAAGCAAAGAGAGGCGGAACAAACAAGAAATATGATGAAAAAGAAGGAGGAGGAGGAGAAGGAGGAGAAAAGGCAGGAGGAGGAGGAGGAGAAACAGCGAAAAGAAAAAGAGAAAAAAAGAAAGGAGGAGAAAATGGAGAAAATGGAGAAAATGGAGAAAATGGAAAAAGTAAGGAAGGAAGCAAAGAATAAAAAGAAGGAGCCTGCAGTCACACCACCAGAGAATCAGCCAGCAAAGCAAGGCACAGGCTTGGATAAAAAAGAAGAGGAAGAAAAAATTGATACTCCTTCGCCTGCGCTAATGAAAAAAAAAATGGTAATTATGAAACAAATCCGTGATTTAAAATTTTCAAAGATGGCCATGGAGACGGAAGAAGAAAAAAAAAAAGTGGACGACAAGATTGTGATGCTTGTGGAACGAATGAACAATTTGAAAGAAGAGGATGATGATGACACTGTCATAGCAGAGAAAGAAGATGATGATGACGCAAGCAAAAGTAGTTTGCATGATGAGGAAAAAAAAGATGGAGTGAAAGCTAACAAACTAAATCGAATAAAGACTGCAGCCAAAGTTGTGACTGCAACTGGGGGAGACAAAAAGAAAAAAGATTGCGTAATACAATGACGATCGGACAAAAAAAAAAAATGAAAATTTTGTACACGTTGGGCCTTTACCCTTTTAAGTACATGTACTATTTTAAATTCAAAACTCTCAAAACACACCCATCTGTTGAGTATGTCACCTTTTCAACACAAAGTTTACGATACCAGTTCTCTTTCCACCCTTGCTTGGCACAACAATCGTGCGATTGAGTGTAGCACCATTTATCAGGCTGGACACCAAGTCATTTTCTTCAATGTACTCTGTAAGTGCATCTTTTGACATGGCGATCTCTCTTGGGACCTCAATCGTTATCTTTTTTTTCCCTTGAATTTGTATTACCACCGTCGTGCATTCTTTCAAAAGACTTTTTTTATCAACATTGGGCCATTTCATTTCTGGTACTATTTCCATCTCTAAATGTATCTTTTCCCACAACTCACACGCCAAGTGAGGTGCAAACGGGGACAGCAACACCAGCAACTTTGTCAAACCATCACGACGCTCGTTTGGACATGTTTTTGCAACATCCGAACTCAAAACATTCGATAGTTTCATGAGCTGAGCAATTGCAACGTTGAAAGAAGAAGCATTTTCAAAACTCTCCGTCACAGAGGCAACGCAAGCATTCATCTCGGCAACAACATTGATTGCAGCAGCAGAGGCTGATGCAATCTTTTCCTCCTCCATCATGTTGTCCTGATTTTCGACGACCACCTCGTGCGTGAGACGTCGCAATCGTTCACACCATCGTGCTTGTCCTGAGATGGCACCCTCGTCCCACTCTAACGCTTGCTCCGCAGGCGCCATGAACATGGTCGAAAGTCTTGTGACGTCGGCACCAAATCTGGAGATCATGTTATCGGGATCTACACCATTAAATTTAGACTTACTCATTTTTTCCCACACGACTGCTGCTGCCTTGCCATTCTTTACCATTTGTGGTATCTCACCCTCACCTGTATTTATGATTTCGACTTCGTTAGATTTCAAATATCTTCCAGTCTTTGGATCTTTGAACGTTTTCCCTAAAACCATTCCTTGCGTCAGGAGCTTATTAAATGGTTCAGGAGATGGCGAGTATCCACGATGATATAAAAATCGACAAATAAATCTTGCGTACAAAAGATGAAGAATGGCATGCTCAATACCACCAATGTAAATGTCTAATCCTTTGTCTTTTTTTATCCATTTCGATGTGGACTCTTTTGTAAATGGTTGGTTGTCATTAAAAGGATCTGTGTATCTCATAAAATACCATGAAGAGTCAACAAATGTATCCAACGTATCAGGATCACGCTTGGCATCTTGAGCATGACATGTTGGACATTCGACATCGTTCCACTCGGAGCAGTGAGTCAGTGGTGTTGTAATTCGACCATCTTGTGGTACCTCCTCCTCCTCCTCCTCCTCCTTCTCCTCCTCCACTCTCACGACATCGTCGTTGCTACTGCTCTCTTTCTCCAACATCATCATGTCGGGGAGTCGCACTGGAAGATTCGTGCTCTCGACTGGTACTGCACCACACTTCCTGCAGTGAACGATAGGAATTGGTGCACCCCAGTATCGCTGTCGAGAGACCAACCAATCACGAAGACGAAACTGAACGCTGGGACCACCACATTGATTTTGAGTCAAATATTCACCCACACGCTCAATTGCAATGTCAGAAGAGACACCGTTCAACATGTCACCACTGTTGACCAATGTTCCGCGACCAGTCCAAAGAACTTCCTCCTCCTTTTTATCCGCCTCCTTTTCATTCTTCTCCTTCTTGTTCTCCTCTATCCTTGTTCTTTCAGCAACAACTCTTCGAATCTCTAAATCATGCTTTGTTGCAAATTGAAAGTCTCGCTCATCGTGACCTGGTACTCCCATGACGGCAGCATGCCCATAATCTGAAATCACATAGTCAGCAACAAAGATTGGAACTGGCTCACCAGTGACTGGATGTCGCGTGTCGACTCCCAGAGCAAAACCATCACCCACCGCGTCAGCAGCGCTTGCTGCCAACGCTGGAGAGTTGCTTGTCACCGCATCAATCAGTGCAGACAATGTCGTGACGTCCATATTCGTGAAGATGTCCGACTGTGGATTATGTTCGAGAACAGCAGCAACAATTGGATGGCTGGGTGCAACAGCAATGAATGTCACACCCATGATTGTATCAGCACGAGTAGTAAAGACGTGCAAATGATGAGACGAAGAAGACGAGTTTGAACCACCAGCAGCACCAGCAGCACCAGCAGCACCAGCAGCACCAGCAGCACCAGCAGCACTAGTAGAAGTAGGTTTGGGAACATTCTCAGGCCACTCGAACTGAACTTCAGTTCCTTCCGAGCGACCAATCCAATTTCTTTGCATTTGCTTCACTTGCTCTGGCCATTGATCTAGGGTATTCAAACCTTCCAACAGCTCATCCGCGTAATCTGTAATTTTAAAAAACCACTGATTCAGCCGACGACGCTCTGCCAGTGCACCCGATCTCCACGACCTTCCATCTGCATCAATCTGCTCGTTCGCGAGCACAGTGCAATCTACTGGATCCCAATTCACAACGGCCTCCTCCTGGTACGCTAATCCAGCATCATGGAGCTCGTTGAACAACCACTGCGTCCACTTGTAGTAATCTGATTTGCACGTTGTCACCTCTTTGTCCCAGTCAAAACTTAGACCCAGTGCGCCAAGCTGCTTTCGCATTCTCTCTATGTTCTGAACAGTCCAATCAGAGGGCTCAACATTATTTTGTCTCGCAGCATTTTCAGCGGGCAAACCAAACGCATCCCATCCAATTGGATGCAAGACTTGATAACCTTTCAACCTTCGAAATCGTGCAAGGCAGTCGCTGATGGTATACACACGGACATGACCCATGTGCAGGTTTCCACTGGGGTACGGGAACATGGGAAGAACATAGAAGGGATCTTTAGAAGTTTCAGAGGCGGACAATTTTTTCTTGTCTTTCGTCAGCTCCCAAGATTGCTGCCATTTTTGTTCGTTGGCAAGAATTGACTCGGGTGTGAGTGGTGTGTAAGATGGATATGGTGAAGAGGTGCTGAATGTTGGGGGAAAGAATGACGGAATTGCCTGCCGCCGAGGACGAAAGCGTTGCAGGTGTTGAAGCATTTGTGCTTGTCTTGTGTACACGCGTATGACTTGTACTTTTTGTCTATAGATACCTGGTAACCCATCCTAAACTCTTTTAAAAACCGTGTCAAAAAGGGGGGTCAAAACGAAGGTCAAAACCGATCATCCTCATTCCAGTTTTCCCTCTACTACTCGTGCCACTCCGCAGCAACACCAAAACCGAGGGACCTCACCCGAGAAATCCTGTCTCTGAAGGACAAACGACGCAACCCTCCAACCATGCCACGTTTTCTTCTCCTGCTGCTTCTCTTATCTTTGTCCTTTGGTGTTCAAGCGCTCAATGGTGTGTTGCAGCCGCTCCCTCCACTGCTAACTGGCGTCGCTGCGAGCAAACTAACCCAAAACAGACGACCAGCGTCTAACAAGCGGACAAGGAGGGCACACTTGGAATCAGAGGCACGCCCAATGTCTGCAACACCTGTAATCCTCGTGAAAAAATCAAACAAAGATTCCACGGGCGTACCAGAAAATAATGTCGAGGATGTCGTTGCAAAACCTGAGGAACGTACTACCGGTAACGTGAAGACAGTTGAGGCAGCTTCCCCAACTTCCCCAGCTTCCCCAACTTCCCCAGCTTCCCCAGCTTCCCCAGCTTCCCCAGCTTCCCCAGCTGTGCCACCCAAACCGGCAGAAAAGAGGAGTGAAGCTGACATCCCCACGAAAGTAGTTGCCCAGTCACCACCAGCAACACAAGAAATTGAGCAGCACACAGACACGTCCGCGTCGCCACCACTCCCAACAAAACCACCTGGTCCATCCGAGGCCGAGCCAGCAGGTCCACCACTACCACCAGCAAAATTATCTGCGGTAGTAGCAGCAGTAGCAGTAGGAAGATTAGCAGCAGCTGCTGCTCCCTCATCCACTTCAAAAGCAACTCTCGCAACTCTCGCAACTCCAGCAACTCCAGCAACTCCAGCAACTCCAGCAACTCCAGCAACTCCAGCAACTCCAGCAAGTTTAACAACTCCAGCAACTTTAACAACTTCAGCAACTTTAACAGCATCAGCATCAGGATCAGGGACGTCACCTCTCTTCCTCCAACCAACCGAGCTATCAACATACACGCCATCTCTGACAACTGAGCTGCAGTTCATTGACTTTCAACCAACATACAAACCAGAGTCAACAAAATATTTAGGAATTGGTCGAAGCATGCAAGCAAGATTTGTATGGACACCAACGTTGTGGGATTTAACTAACAGCTCAGGTGGTCTAGTTGGCAATGGTCCACGAGAAGGTCCACTCCTGCCATTAATTTATTTAGACGAGTCTCCATGTGCCTATCGAAAAGCAAGTGATCCATCCTATCGATGTCTAGTACTTCGTCAATGTACGATTGGAAAATTTGATGTTCGAGAATCTTTGAGTATTGGTTTTGATGGAATATTTTCTGTCAAGCACATTGTCAAAGAAAACGAACCTATGGGTGGTATTTCAATAAAGTCAGCTACTGCTTCTGCTGTTACTGGGATGCTTCCAATGGCAGCAGCACCACCACATGTTGATAACACATTGCCTTTGACCTTCAAGTGCATGTTCTCCGAGCTCGATGGAATGGGAAGTGAAAAAAATGTGACGTTACAAGCAAACTCACAAGTTCGTGTCATCTCTAATCGTCCGACATCATCAACGGCACAAGTTATTAAACCAACATCCATTCGGACGGCAATCGTGTCGACACTCATTACAGTTGAGGCAGTGCTGGATCAGTCAGGATTAAGAATTGTTCAAGGAAATTGTGCCATTAACGGAGAGGATATTGTCGCTGCGTTTGATTTAGGACGTGGTCTGTATACTGTTGAGTACGAAGTTAAAGAGGGTGATACAGATCGTCCACTTGGAAAACTTCCATTTAATTGTGAGTTTGAAGATCAAGCTGGTAATAATGCTACGGTAGGACCAATGAATCTGCAGTCATGGTTTTCTGTCAATGCTAATCCACCACATTTTAAAGAGGTTCGTATTGTTCGTCCGCTGTTTGGTAAGGCACGAGCTGGTGATCAAGTCGTAGTTGAAATGTTGACAGGTCGTGTAGGACTAGTGTATGAAATTGAAAAATGTCTTTTGAACGACATTGATGTGACAACAACAAAAAATGTCACTGAGGGTGGAAGTAGAATTGAGTTGACACTAAATGTTACGACGGGTCAATCAGATTGGTTTGCAGGACAACTGAGCATTGACTGCTGGATAAAAGACAAGGACGGGAATGCAGCCCATGTCGTCAAGTTTACTGATGTGAGTTGTGGATTGATTTGATGGTTTGATGGTGGTGTTTGTTGTTGTTTTGTTGTTTATTTTTGGATGACGAAACTCTTATCTTTCTCCAAAAACAAACGAAAACGTCTCTTCAATGACAAGCTTCTCACTCTTTTGTTTTTTTTATTACTGTTCCTGTCCTACTTCTTCTCTCTCTTCTCCCCTCTTTTTCTAATTACATTGATGTAATCAGAACAACACCCTAGCTGGTGATGCACACACTCCAGGTCTAGAGGACTATCTTCCCAATGTCATGCTTGCCATTGGCTTTGCTGTTGTCTCAACTGCCTCAGGTCAAATTGCAACATATTTTCCAGCTGTTGGATTTCCTCTCATCACTGGATATTTATTAACTGGTATTCTTGCTGGACCGGAAGTTTTAAAATTAATTCCAGAAAGAAGTATCCGCTCACTTCGTTTTGTTGACGAAGTGTCGCTTGCTGTCATTGCCATTACTGCTGGCCAAGAAATTTATCTTCCAAAAATGAGAGGAAGATGGAAAAGTATTGGTTGGGTGTTGTGCTTCTTACTAGTAGTAGAATATGCTGTTGGTGCTGGTACAATTCTTGCACTTCATCCTTACATTAATTTTATGGAAAATATGACACCACAGCAAGTAGTCTCAGTGGCTCTCATGGCAGGAACGTTGGTGTGCGCAAGATCTCCCGCCTCTGCGGTAGCCATTGTTCGTGAAATGAAAGCAGAGGGTCCGTGGACTCAGACTGTCCTTGGTGTAACTGTGCTCAGTGATGTTTCCGTTATTGCACTGTTCGCACTGACAAGTTTAGTTTCTGGAAGTTTGCTTGCAAATCGTCAACACAGCTCGTCAGTGGTGTGGGTATTTGCAGCACAAATGATTTTATCATCGTTATTTGGCTGGGTGTTTGGGATTCTTTTGGTTACTGTGTTGTCCGTTCCAACAGATCGATGCGATCAGATGTGGTCTAAAGAGAATGGAGATGATGACGGCAGAAAGAGAGGTGGAGATGGAGGAGATGGAGGAGGAGAAGGAGGTGGTGGAGGAAAAGGAAGGAAGAGAAAAAAAAGAAATGTGACGACAACCAAGAAGACATTGAACAGAAAGAAAGGTGGTTGTGGCACGTCATTAAAGTGTTGTGCTGTTGTCTCGCTTGGATTTTTAATGTTTGTCATGGGCCACATGTTTGATCCCTACATGCAACCGCTGATTACCTGCATGGTTGGTGGTTACATTGTTGCAAACTATTCCAATCAAAGGAGAGAGCTGCATCGTGTGTTGGATCAAATTACTGGTGGTGTAATGATTGCGTTCTTTACATTGGCGGGAGCAGCTTTAGATTTGGAATCGCTGTCACAAACAATCATGATCTCAACTGTTATATTTTTGGGTCGTATTGGTGCAATTGTTGTTGGATCATGGTTAGGTGGTTGGATGGCCGGTGATCCACCCAAATTTAATCGCTCCTACTCATTGGGCTTCGTAACGCAAGCAGGAGTGACGTTGGGTCTCGCTAAAAAAATTCATTTAGAAAATAGTGCGTGGGGTGGTGCTTTTGCAACCGTCATCATTGCTTGTGTGGTGCTGAATCAGCTGGTAGGACCAGTGCTGCTGCGATGGGCACTTGACTACGTAGACGAAACTGGAATGCAGCGTCGCGATTCCACATATAATTTGAATGGGATAAGCAGAAAAGGAATCTTGAAAGATTTGGAAGGAGACTTGGTGGTGGGTGAAGAGGAGGTGGAGGGGGTGGTGGAGGTGGAGGAGGTGGAGGAGGTGCAGGTGGAGGAGGAGGAGGAGTCTCTCCTCGAAAAGGAAGAAAATGTGGCAGCAAGCAGCAGACATTTCACTTGAGACTAAGAACTCTCAGGAACGATATACATGTAAATGTAAAAGTGCACGTGACTGTACGTGTGTATAGTAGCATAGTGTTACACAGTAAGGATGTAAGGATCAATCATTTAATTGAAGATGAACAACGTCTACCTTGTTTGTTTTTCACTTGTTCAC
>Ga0307997_10001667_pt1 | contig 10408 bp, 15 predicted proteins | sample Davwhametageno36_FD_203165 | JGI IMG/M metagenome (GOLD analysis project Ga0307997, IMG submission 203165) | Marine microbial communities from Davis Island wharf, Antarctic Ocean - #36 | ecosystem: Environmental > Aquatic > Marine > Unclassified | place: Antarctic Ocean: Davis Island wharf...
GAATTCCCCCAGCCTGGAAAACTTGAAATCCGCCCTACAAAGCCAATGGCAACGGGGCGCGATTTAGCTCTTGCATATTCGCCTGGTGTTGCCGAAGCCTGTATAGAAATTGCAGAAAACCCTCTTGATGCCACACGCTATACTGCGAAGGGCAATCTGGTTGCTGTGATTACAAATGGTACCGCAGTGCTGGGCCTTGGTAATATAATCCAACCTCAACCAGCTTGTCGATTGCGCGTGAAATTTATGCTTGATCCTTGCCAGTGGTTTTGACGATAGAATTCTGCACGCATCCTGGGCTTTCTCGTATCAGCATCCCAATTCATTACATGCGCCATCGTCACTTTGCACTAATACTGACCGAAATCGGGACCCGCTCTCCTACACTGTAATTGTTGTAAGTATAGGAGGAGCCGCGCACCCCACGCCAGTTGTAGTTTATTTTGTAATTTTTAATGGTTCTTGTTGTTTGAGGTACGTTAACGGCTTCACATTTTTTTACTGGCTCATAACCAACGACAATGCGGTTTGCCTTCCTTGAATCCGCAGCGATGATCCCGCCAAGAACTGCTCCCGCCGCTGCACCCTTATCTTTCCCAGTCACACCTTTTCCTAGCAAACCGCCTATTATCATTCCCGCTAATACATCGCCGCCACCAGCACCACCATTCACTCTGTGTCCAAAAATTGGTTGATCTTCAACGTAACACGATTGTTCGTATCTATAACTCTCATGGTAAGAGTAGTTTGGTGTGATATTAGTTATTACAGCGTAATTTTCTGCATAAGCTGTGAGTGGCAGTATCGCAGCAGCCGCAACGACCATAATGGATAATTTCATAATTGTTCTCCGAATGTAACATTGATACTTACAAGTAATCCGAAGATTAAACGTTATTCAAAAACCTGCGCTTGTTATTGAATAACATCTCTCTTGTTGCAATTAATGTTGAACAATAAAAGAGTGAGTTATGATGGTTAGAGTGACAGTAGCAGCGATTTTTTTCTGGGGCGCATGTCTTTCGTCTGTCGCGCATGCGGAAGATTGTTTTGTTTTATACAAAGCAAAGAAAGATAATCCACTTACATTACACTTGGGTTTGATGAAGATAGATCGAACTTGCTCAGACGATACAATTGAGGTGATTTCGCGCCTAAGATTACAGCCTGCAGGATGGTTACTTTTACAAATAGTCAATGTTTCGAAAGACATTGAAGTTGAAAAATTAAAAAGGGACTTGGGTGAATATTTTCTTAAATATTAAACGAGACACAGTTTTTTTAATTATAATTATTGTGGGGTTTCTGCTGACAGTACTAGCCTTCGGTGCATTGTATTTCGCCGTCCCTGATCCCCAAGTATTTAACAGTGCTGTTGAAAAAATATTTGTAGAAAACGATTTTACGCAACAGACAGATTTGAAGCTGTTAGAAGTGTTAGCTCAGTCTGGTAGTTTATTTGAAGGTTCAATTGCGCTTTATTCAAAAATTATCTTCACATTATTTTTTGTAGTTCTCACGGTAATGATGATATGCCTTGCTTTAATCTTCTCTAATATTGAACTGCGCAAGCAGTTTAATTTAATGCAGGCGAGTTCATTCAATGCTCGTTCTATTGAACTACTTCGATCAGAAAATTCTGTACAAATTAATGGAGATTTATTCCATTTGACCGCAAGCAATAGTGAAACTTTAAGCGTGTTGATGGAATGCGCGTTAGATGGTGACTACGTGACGGGCGTCCAGCTAGAAAGCATAATTAGTGGTAAAGATGAAGCTGAATGCGATGATAATTCTGGTGCGGTGCGAATAAAACGGCTCCGTGATAATCTTGGCGGTCAAATTATTGCGACAAAATTGATCCGCCATGTACCTTCTAAAGGTTATCAAATTAATAGCCCTAAAGGTAGTATCCACATAGGGTAGCTTTAACGTTCAAAGACCTTGCACTGTCCGGCTTCAAATTTTTGTACCTCCCCACATCACAGACGACACCCGACACCCCTATAGTGGTGTGTCGGGTCGCCTCTTGTGAATAATGGCAATGGCGACATTTCAGTAAGCCCTTGTTCACAAGCTCTGCTCTTGCACGCCTAAATGCAGTGTTTTTGCTCTTTTGGTTGTTGCCTGTGTGTCGTTCGTTAAACAACGGACGCCACTCATCTAGAGCCAATCCAGCAGAGGCGACATTGCCCTTTGTCGCCTCATAGAACGTATTCATAGCCAGTTTTTGCTACTGGAGAGCTTGGTTTTAGGCGCCGATATAACGACCTGCTGCAACGCAATTGACGGATCAACGCTGACTTTCAAAAACTGCATTGTATCAAACTCGGGGCCGTCCTTCTGCTTCTCACAGCTTACGACGATATCGGTTTCACCGAGCGACTTAACCAGAATTTCAGTATCCAGCGCGCCTTTGAAGGCGGTAGAACCACGCGCGCGATCTTGGTTGTTTTGACCAGTGTGATGGACGAGCATGACGGCGCACTGGTAATCATGCTTCAGCTTGTCTGCGGTCTGAACAAGTTCACCCATTTCTTTGGCATTATTCTCATCCTTGCCGGCCATATGACGCGCGACTGTATCAATGATTAGCTTTGGATTGCCTCGAGTTTTGACGATTTCCTCAATCTCATTGCAGAAAGCGTTCAGAGGTGCTTCGCTGAATAGATCAACGGCTCGATCCGTGATCGCAAACGATGCCGCACGAAGATTACTGCCATTATGTTTGCACCAAGCTTCCGCTCGACGTGGGACGCCGAGATGTCCCTCACCAGCTGACATGGTGACCAGACCTTTAGATGCTGGGAAGCTGTGATAGTCTTTCCCAGTTGCCAAGCTCAGTGCGATATCCATGGCCACGAAAGTTTTGCCGGAACCAGACGGGCCGATTAGGCCGATCAGAGACTTTCCCTCGATCACAGCATCGTTCAGGTATTCTGGGTCTTTAAGCTCGACGTCAGAAATTAAAGTCAGAACTTTTCTTGGCACAGGTCCATCGTGACGTTCATTGTTATTGGCCGCTGCATCACAGTTTTTCTGCGTGCGCCAGCAATCACCGGCTGAACGTCTTGCCATGTTTGCTCCAGAGTGTAGCTGGGCAAAGTATGTTTTTCGGCAAGAGTACAAATTTCAGCGTCTGTGTTGTCTTTCGCAACCCAGCTCCCAACCAACCTCAGCATATTAGCGTGCTAATTTTGACCACTCATAGCCGCCTGAGAGGCCGCATCTCTGTTCAGAGGCGTAGACTCATCGCTTCGTGCTGTAAATAATGGCTCTAGCGGTAGGAATATGTTGTTCCAGTATTGGATATTCGGCAACGACATCAGATCACCTCCTGCAGCACGTAACCGATCTCTAAAACTGTGCCTAAACGAATGGACCACTCCATGTTCTGTGTAAACCTTCATCCATTTGTTCAAAGCTGCGGAAGCTGAGTTGGATCGCTTAATCCCTAACAACAATCCACTTAAACAGAAGAAATATTTAGAGTCTACATTTCGCTCTCGAACAATAGAAATAGGACAAAAGAGAACTAATTTCGATTACAAAGAGCGGCTCGGCAGCTTCTCAACCTTAAGGGGGAGACAACGTCAACTTTTAATCTTGGCGCTAAACTTCAAGACGACTTTTACTACTATGACTGCTAATCCCATGAGGAGAATAGATATCAAATTTAGCTTGCGCTGCTCACTCGGCTGCGCCAACCTCACCTTATGAAACTCAGGCTACATCACATAAATCTGTGCTCCACCAATGTCAAAGAAATGGATCGTTTCTATAGAGATGTCCTAACGCTTGATGACGAAGACTCAGCTGAATTACCTCCACTGAATAAAGATAAAGGTTTGGTTGGAGACGTGTCATTTGTTACTGATGGGGTAATTCAAATGCATTTGACGCCAAAAGACGTCTTAAACTCCTTTAAGTCAGGCCAAGTGGTGAACCCTCTCGAGCGAGGGCACATCGCTTATAGAACCGATGATATTGAGGAGTTCATGAGGCACTTAGACGATCAGGGCGTTCCTTACTCAGACTGGGGCAGTAATGCTGTGAAAGGTTGGCATCAGGTGTTTTTCTACGATCCAGATGGAAATGTGATAGAGGTGCATCAAATTGTTAGTGAATAATCGGACAATAAAATATTACTACTATGACTGCTTATCTAGTGAGGTAAATTTATTTTAGCTTGAGCAATCCTGACTCCTAGATACTTAACCCCAAGATGCTTACTGAGGCTTAACTTCAGCACAATACAAGGCAACATTATAACTGCGGCTAAAATGATAGTGATAATGTTTGGAGGCTATTTGGTTTCTAGATGGAAACATAAGTTTAGTGTCGAGTGTAATAATTCCCTTACAAACGCAGATTAAAACGCTGAAGTGGATCAGCGTCGAATCGCGGAAGCTGAAACCGTCCCCACAGGTGGTTTGACACTGGATGTCCTAGAAGTGTCTTTTGCTTTGGCTCCTCCTTGCTAGCAAAAGGCACTCCGTCGATATCTGGTCCGCCTCTCCACACGATTTGATAAGTGTTGTGCCTTTACCTTAAACTTCTGACAGTGGGATTTCTAACGTACATCATGGGCAGTAGCATCGCCTCCAACGACAAGTATTAGGTTTGCCACCTCGAGCATGAAGTGGTGCCTACAAAGGCCGCAGGTGATGCTCAAAGTGTGATTTGGGATGGTGCTGACTTTGGTCATTTTAATCAAAATGTAGTCTAAAATTATTGGGCAATAAGGTGAAGACGCTCTCATGCGAATTGTTGCTCAGGGAGTATGTTCCCACAGCTACTAGATGTTAATAATCATGTGGATTATTAGAGTACATCATTACCATTATTCCTTGTCGTTGCTTGTCTATTTCTGATGAGTGGTTATAAGTTTTTGACTTATATGTGAAGAATAGGAAAAGGGACGGATATCATGACTACTGAAAAAGAATTCATAAGTGCTGAAACAGATAGTCTAGAAGCGCTAAACGCTTGGTCATCCCACGAATACTTCATTACACATGATGAGGAAGAAGGCAGCAACACGGGGCGGATGAGATTGAAGTTTCGTCTTATATTTAATGTTCCTGAGAGTGAACTGTGGTCATTTATGGGCACTCTTTCTGATTTTAGCTATGTTGGCAAATACGATAGAGTATAACTGTGGCTGACGACAAATGCACCCATCCGCAAACTAAATCTTTGTCTTGCAGGTCTAGGGGGAAGCAGCGGTGGCAGGTTTGTTCTGCTGCGATTGCTCGGGCTTCTCAGATTACTTGATTGGCTGTGATCCGAGTTTACTCCCAAGATAACTTCCTAGGCGATAGAATAGGTTTTTCTCAATCCTTGAGAGTGCTTCTTTAGCCTTGATAACCTCTTCTGGCGCTAAGACTGTGTCCTTATCTGTGGTCACACCCAGCCCCCCATAAGTGCTTCATGCTGAAAACCTAGCCGCCTTTTTTCTTCCGCAAGATGTCTACCATCATCATAATTCTCATCATAAACCCCTTCAGAGATTGTTTGGTGAACTCCGGTTTCTCTATATCAGGCATATGAGATTTTCCAATTTACTATTTTTGGCCGATATGAATTTTGAATTAGTCTACGGCTAGGTATAACCAAAAGTAAATTCTTATCTTAGATTCACAGGTCTAAACAGCGGCGGCGGGGTTTACTCTCTAGTAATTCACAGGGTCCCAGCTCAGACTTACGCAGACGCGCATACAGCCTGTTTAGCGGGGCTTTATTTTAGCTACGTGTCGCTCTGTGCCTTTGATGTTTTTGGGTGGATAGCTGCCTTTGAGCGGCATTGTCTCGGCATTGGTTGCCGGGGCGGTCGCATCTGGTTTGGCCTATGCGCTGTGGTACCGCGTGCTGCCGCATTTACCCACCACCATCTCGGCCGTTGCTCAACTCAGCATGCCAATTCTTGCCGTTGGCGATGGTGTGGTGTTTCTAGCAAAATCCCTGACTTACGCGTGTGGGTGGCCGGCTTGTTTGTGCTGGGCGGAATTGCAGTGTTGAGCCTAGATATGGGGTCATTGGGACGTAGGTGATCTGGTGAGTATCCTGTGCCTTTCAATGTGCTTCGCGTTGCCTCAACCCAAAATATCCACGCGGTAACCGGCCTGCGGAAAGTGCACGCCGATGTTACCGACGTCTGGATCCTGCCGCAGCAGGGAGATCATGTCGCTGGTGGCAAAAACCACTTCTCCGTGAACAGGTTGTTCCCCACCATCAAGATCAGGAGAGACGGTCACCTGCATTCCGGAGGTAAGGCCCTGTTGGTCAAACGGATCCACCGCAGGGGCAGTTATTGGTTCACAATTACGCGCGCAAGGCTCTAAAAAAGCTAGTATTGAGTTTATTTATTTGTAGTGCGGCGGCTATGCATCACAGTGGAGACGGCCCTTTGGCACTTAAAATGTGGATAGGTTGGCCAACTTTTCCGATGATATTCGTCGATCAAACGCTTGTTGGCGGTAGCAAACATTTGCAGCGCCTGTTGAATGATGGCAAGTTGGCTGTAGACAAAGTGAACGCTTAATCAGTGGTGGTTGTGGACAATAAGATGACGGACTTGACCAATAATAAAATTCGACCGTTCTTTCATATAAAGAATTTTAAGGACGGGGTGGAAGATGCCATTCTCAGCAACGGAAAGATGCTGGAAGGGCGATCTTCGGAATATCTTGAGGGATATGATTTTGGAAAATCACTGCTCCATAAGAGCGCGGATAATTAGAACAACAGCCTACCCAACGTAAACATATGAAAAGCTAGTTCACTTAACTCAAGGAATGATACCTATGCCGGCTCTTTGCGCCTTTGATATTGATACATCCGGTGCAGCGCACTCTGTTTTGCACACAGATCCAATGCGTCAAAATTGCTATCGGTGGAGCCATTGAGATCTTGGCGATGAAGATCTTTTACCCTAGGTGATGAAAACTTTGCCGGTGGTTGTTGTCGCAAGCTTAATGCAAGTGGAAACCCGTCCTCGCGCAACTGGATTTGAAAACGGAGCTATTGTTGCTTTGCGTGGAATGAACCTCAACCCGGGCCATAACGACGACGATTTGGTGTCCTTGCGTGCGTGGGTGACTGAAAATATAGTTGTAACTGTACGCTGCCTGAAGCTGCTTGCTGTTGATGATATTCGAAAAACGGCTGAGACAGGCCATGCTCTAAGCACGTCTTGGGCGCTTTTAGCTGATATGGTAGCGGGCCTATCGATACGTATTCAAAGAAAAAGTATTGAAATGGAGGAGGCGACGCTCACTTTCAAAGAACAAATTTTTGAGAGTGAGCGGAATATGCCTGGCGTTGAATTTGCTCAATTGCGGAGGGGTGTCATCCGCATTCACAGATATATCGCGCCACAAGCTCAGGCCTTGGAAGACTTGGTGCATATTGCATCTGAAAACGGGTGCCCAAATTTGGTAGAGCTTAATGAGCTGGCTAATCTCATGCGCCTTAATGTGGAAGAGATGGCGTCGACTGCATCACGCCTGGCCGCACTTTTTGATCATAACCAAGCGCAGCATGCGTACAAGCAGGAGCAAAACAGTTATGTCTTGTCCATCATAGCTGCAATATTTTTGCCCTTGGGGTTCGTGACGGGCCTATTTGGGGTCAATGTAGCCGGCATGCTGGGGCTGGAGTGGCCATGGACTTTCGCCACGCTTTGCCTATCGCTGGTCGGCTTGATGGCATTGGCGGTGCTGATCTTGAAACGGTTCAAAGTTTGGTAGGGAAAATATACATACGCTGGCCTGCCCCATTTTAAAGAGGTCTGCCGAGTTCAGGCCTCTTCAGAACGATCTGTTGTTGGGGCTGGCGTTGGGGCTAAATTGGTGAGGCAGGCGTAGAGCTCGGCGTCCAACTTATAGTCCATTGCGTCCAAAGAGGGTTGCAGCTGGTTGGACTTGCTTACGCTGAGGATGGGAGCTGTAATGGTTGGGCTGTGCGCGATTCCTGCAATCGCAAGCGTGATGGGGGAGATGCCAAGTTCTTTGGCGGCATCACCAAGCGCTGAGGCTTGCGGAATGCATCCAACTTTGGCCATAGCAGGACTTGTAATTCGCGTCATGGGTGAGGCGGCCTTCGTGGCGATGAAACGGTCGTTTTGATCTGCGGCGACAAATTCACCCAGTAGAGTTTCGGATGCGCCGCCGGTTTAGCCGTGGGCGGTGTCAAAGAAATTGATGCCAGCGGCGTGGGCCAGGTCATACATTGCGCAGCTGTCAGTGGCATCTGCCTTGCCACCCCATTGCATGTTGCCAAAGCTGAAGTTTGAGATGCGGGTCCCGGCTGGAGTACGTAGATTTAGGTTCACACGGAAACTTTAGCATGAAATTTGAATCGTGAAAGGTGTATTCGAGATATGGTCTGAGACATTAAGCGGACTGCTCTGGCCTTTTGGTGTGAAGACTTAGGCGAGCGCCTCACCGTACCATCAACCGGGTCAGCCCGTGGAAATGATAGGTGTCAGCATATCGGGGCGCCTCAGATATTTGTAAGTTGGGGCAGCGGTCGAATAGGATTTGCAGACCAATTGAGATTTCTAGCCGCGCCAAAGGTGCGCCAACACAAAAATGCAGACCCGCTCCGAAGGATTGGTGCTGGCCGAGTTTGCGGGTGGGATCAAACTGATTAGGGTTTTCTGCAAAAGCAGGATCACGGTTGGCCGCCGCCAAAACGCAAGCGACTTCTTGGCCCTTTTTCAATTCAAGTCCGAAACAATCGATGTCCTTATAGGCATGTCGGGTAAAAATATGCAGCGGCGGATCATAGCGCAGGACTTCTTCAACCAAATCTGGTGTTACATTACGAAAGGTCAGTGGCAGAAGAGTTTTGATCGCGTTGCCAAGGGTGTGGACGGTGGCCTCATGCCCGGCATTGAGCAGCAGGATGCAGGTTGAAATCAACTCCTTGCCAGTGAGCTTCGCGCCCGCCTCTTCCGCTGCAATCAGATCTGATAAAAGATCTTCGCGGGGATGAGCCCGGCGATAGGTGATGTAGCTGTCAAGAAATGCGGTGAAATCCACTGTGGCCTGATTGGCGGCTAGTTCAGTCTCATAGCTGCGGCTGGATTGATACATGGCCACCATTGCGTTTGACCAGCGCAACAGGTCATCGCAGCGATCTGTTGGCACACCCAGCAGGGTTGCTATCACATGCACGGGCAAGGGGCGCGCGAAGGTATCGAGAAAATCGAAGGGGTGATCTGGAAAGGCATCAATGAGCCGATGGCAGGTGGTGGAGATTTCGGGTGCCATGGCGGCGACTTTGCGACCCGTGAAGGCCCGCAAAACCAATCCGCGCAGGCGGCTGTGGCGTGGGGGCTCCAGCTCAAGCATGGAGTGCGATTCATTGGCTTGCCACTCCACAATATGGGCCGGGCATTCTATCGGTGCCAGCGGTTCTCGTCCCAAATCCCTGTTGCTCAATATCATCCGCACAGCCCTGTGACTGACGGCGGCTGGCATGGCATAATCCTCCCACCAAACTAAGTCCCCCATTGCCCTCGCAGCATCATAGGTTGGGTAGGGGTTTTGTACGAAGGTTGGGTTGGTTTGAGATTGTTTAAATGTTTTCATGGCCCCATACACCTTATCGCAATTGAAGAGATGAACGATACCTGCGGTATTTTGTCTTCCGTTTACAGTGTACGCATTGTAGCTTGTTTTATTCCATTCACAACCTACAATCAACGATACTCCGGTCAAAGCCGGTTACTCTGGGAGGATACTATGAAATATTTTACTGCGGCTGCTGCCGCTGTTGCAATGTCATTTTCTGCGGGCGTCGCTACGGCCGCCTGTGATGCTGGCGAAATCGTAATCAAATTTAGCCATGTGACCAACACTGACAAGCACCCAAAAGGGATCGCTGCTACGTTGCTTATGGAGCGCGTCAACACAGAAATGAACGGCAAAGCCTGTGTTGAAGTGTTCCCAAATTCAACACTCTACAACGACGATCAAGTTTTGGAAGCTTTGTTGCAAGGCGACGTTCAAATGGCGGCTCCTTCGCTGTCAAAGTTTGAACAGTTCACCAAGAAATTCCGCATCTTTGATTTGCCATTTATGTTCAAAAACATTAACGCTGTGGATGAGTTTCAAACTTCGGAAGCTGGTCAAGCCATGAAAGAATCAATGACGAAACGTGGCCTTTTGGGTTTGGCGTTTTGGCACAACGGCATGAAGCAAATGTCAGCAAACGTTCCTTTGAATGTGCCATCTGATGCAAATGGCTTAAAATTCCGCGTTCAGAACTCAGAAGTTTTGAAAGCACAGATGGCGGCCATGGGTGCGAGCCCGCAGCCTATGGCATTTTCTGAAGTTTATGGTGCCTTGCAGACGGGTGTTGTGGACGGACAAGAAAACACATGGTCCAACATCTTCGG
>Ga0307997_10001671_pt1 | contig 10401 bp, 6 predicted proteins | sample Davwhametageno36_FD_203165 | JGI IMG/M metagenome (GOLD analysis project Ga0307997, IMG submission 203165) | Marine microbial communities from Davis Island wharf, Antarctic Ocean - #36 | ecosystem: Environmental > Aquatic > Marine > Unclassified | place: Antarctic Ocean: Davis Island wharf...
TTATGCGTCCTGAGGATTACTTTGCATGGAAGATAAGTAATGGGTTCGACATTCATTAAATCGTAGGCAACAAAAAGCCCTACTTAAGGAGACTTAGGTAGGGCTTTTTTATGCTTAGGTTTTACTGTACTGGGCCTAGTATAGGTTCTTCTTCTATTGCAGGTTGATTTAAGTAGTGTACTAACACTGCCCTATCTGCTTTCATCAGATTTAATTTAATAGGGTCTGTTGTTTTTGCCATTACTTTACTAAGGGCCGTTAAAGAGGCACCAGCAAAACTACGTATTTTAGGCGACCTTAGTACATTACCTGTCAACATGGTAGCCCCTGCTACACCAGCGGCTGTGGCTAAATACGGAAACCAAGTGCTACCTACAAGACCAGTAGCTAACAATGTATTACCTGCAATACTCGCAGGAGTTTTTGGAACTGTTACACCTGTCTTATCACGGACGTAGTGTTGTATCTTACCAAAAACACCTAATAGTTCTACATCGGCTTTAGGCCCAAGTACATCTAAATTCTGATAGAGTAAACTTTGACGTTTTAGTAGGCTTTGTGAAGCAGCGTCAGGAATTGCTTTTTGAATTTCTTCATTAAGAACCTTACGAGCAAGACTTACAATTTTAGTCCTTGAGTTATTTAAACCACCTTCTATGTCGGCAGGTTTATACGTCTTAAGCCATTTATCAAAATCCTTACGAACTTGTAATAGACCAGCCGTAGTACCATCAGACTTAATAATTAAATCTTTTAGATGGGATACTAAAGGAGTTACTTGACCCATAGCACCATTCATAGCTTTCCACCCTTTAGTTTCAACTAAAGTATCTATGTTTGCATCTAATATGTCTGCGGTTAACTTTCTTCTAATTTTAGGATTCCCATTAGCGTAAATGTTTTCAATAACCCTGTCACTTAATTTAGTTATATGCTCTAATACTTGATCTACATTGTACCCGTAAGGAGCCTTAGGGTCAAACGTAGGAACTTTCTTTAACTCTAAGAGCCTATCAGCTTCTATTTTAGAAGGAGTCCATGTAATAACACCTCCTTTAGACATTGTGCTTGTCCCTCTGTCACTGGTTCTCATTTCCTTTTGGGCAGGAAGCATCATTTTAAATATACCCTCATCCCTTTTTGATCTTTTATCTTGGGCACCCCATATAGACAGGTTTTTGCCTTTAAGAGCTACAACACTAGAAGGGGGTACTTTTCCTTTAAAAGCCGCTACGTTGACTACGGATTCTAATTTACGCTTTTGGTTAGGATTCATGTCTAAGAAATCTACAGTAGCTTTCCAACCTTTTGTCATTGCCTCGGAAAAACCTTCCCAAGCATCAGACTCAGCCACATCAAATACTACACCTTTAATAGCCTCTACAGTTGGTTTTTCTATTTCATCAGGAGTTAAATTACCTATTACGTCTAAACCAGCCTTTCCGTACTCTAAGACTGCTCCACCAAGGGCAGGGGCTACCGCTTCACCAGCCATATATAAACCTGCTTCTATTTCAGATTTAGGTGCTGTACCTCCACCATCAGGAAGAAAAGGGCTTATCATAGCATCTTCTATTAATGACCTTCTACCTATAGGCGGTACGGCTTGGCGTTCCTCTTCTATACCTTTTATTTTGCCTACCATTGTATCTACTTCACCCTGCACACCTGAGTATAGGTTGTCTCTAATAGTGTCCATAGGGACAACAGAAGGAGTATACTCTACAAAAGCTTCACGTTTTTCTGCTTCGATCACAGCCGCAGCATCTTGTCTGATTTCAGCATCTTGTTGTATCATTATTTTAGCAATACCAGCAGCTACGTCTGTCCTTCCTGCATTTTTTGCTTTCTGCATTAAAAGTTTTAGCTCAGGAAGTGTTTTATCGTATTGTTTAATACTCATAATATATATTCTCTCTTACCCAAGATTCGTAGCTAGGTCAATTAGTTCTTGATTAGTTTCGTCACCTGTAAGAACTGACCCAGAAGTTGATATATTTCCTGCACTCTTAGCTTCTGCTATTTCTTCTGCTGTAGGCAACACTAGTTGATTTGTTTTTTCCCATTCCTTTACTTTCTCTACCATTTCAAATCGTTTTAAAAGCTTACCTTTTTTTCTAGCTGCTGCATATGTATCGTTTATAAAAGTGCTTTTATTAGATATCCATTGCTCTGCCCTCGCTGCTGTCTCAAGTAATAACTTGTTACCTGCAACAGTTTTATCTAGCCCTATACTAGCTTTAGCAAAATCTTTCATTTCCTGTTGACTTATAGAGCCTTTAGTTTCTGCTACACGAGCTAACACAGCATCCATAATGTTTGCTCTAAACTGTTCTACGTTGGCAGCGTCAATCGTTGTCTCAGCAGTAGCTACTCCTGTAGATATGGCAAGTTTTCGGATAACTTGTATAGCCCCTGCACCTGTTCCTGTATACATACCTGCGTCAAGCATAGCTATAGATTGTTGATAACTTGCCTGTTTTTTGGCAGAACCTTTTTTAGCATCAATAGCGTCTGTTAAATAAGTAGACATATTTGACGCATCAAGTTTTAATGTTTCTTTTCTGCTAGGGTCTGGATCCATGTTAAGGGATGATCTCAGATTGTCTAACATAGTGTTCCCTTCTACCTGTCCTACACCACCTCTATCTGGCCCTAAAACTACCATGTCCTTAATTTTTTGTGCTTCTTTTGTAAACGTAGCAAGCTTTCCGTCTGAGGTACTTAAGTTTGGTGCTTCGCCAATATAAACTGCACTAGTAGGCATAGGAGTATATTCACCATTATCACCATGTACAAAACGAGCTGTGCCTTTAACAAAACCAGAAATTATTTTTCCGTCTGGCATTTTATAAGCACCTTGTTTTGATACCTTATCATTATTCTCAGGAGACATAATTTCCATGGCTAATTCAATTGCTTTTGGTCGGCCTTGTGCAACTTGATCGGCAAGTGCTTCATTATCTGGACGTATGCTTTCGGATAATTCATAGTTTGCTTCATCTTGCATTAATCTTTCTAACTCTTTTTCTGCATTTACCTGCCTAGCAGTTTCAGCAGCTTGTTGCCCTGTTTTAAGCTGGTCAGCCCTTTGCAATAAACTACTACCCATCTGTATTGATTTAGGGTCGCCATAGTTAATCATTTCATTAGCAGAGGTATACATTGCAGCAACGTCAGTACCAGAAGCAGCCTTAGCATACTGAGAAACTAAACCAGCCTCTGTGGTTTCCCTTTGTTCTGCTTGTTGCAACTCAGTATCAGCACCACCAGAATTATTACCTAAGGCACGACCAATGATACTACCAAACATACTACCCATACGTGCCCGTTGGGGGTCACGTGCGCCTTGTGCAGCGTCATTCATTAGCTGCTGTTGCATATCCTGCTGCCTTTTGTTACGCTTCTGTAGCAAGTCGTCAACTGTCGGGCCTTGTGTAAATAAACCTTGATAAGCCATAATTATTTCTCTTCTTTTGTTTCTTTAGCTGGTAAAAGGATTAAGGGAACCAAACAAGCTACCAATAGACGCAGCCCCACCAGTAGTACCAGCATAAGCAGCCAATCCACCACCAAATATGTTAAGCAAGTCATTAGGCTGATAGTTGTCCCTATTAGCTGCTGCCTGTCCAGTAATTAAACCAATCCTATTTCTTTCTGTATCTATCTCATAGTTCTGTGCTGCAATGTCACGCTGTAGACCATACTGACGATTACCCGTAAGCATACCCATTTCATAGTCTTGTAGTTGTTGCTGTTGTGCTAGACCATAGTTCTGCTGTTGACCTTGTTGCGCTAGACCAAAGTTTTGACTCTGGCTTAACTCAGCTAAGTCTGCACTTCTATTAGCTAAACCAAAGTTTTGACTGTTAGCTAACTCAGCTAAGTCTTGTCCTCTTAAGTTAAGACCATATCCTTGCCTATTAGATAACTCAGCTAAGTCTTGACCACGTTGAGCCAAACCAAAGTTCTGTTGTTGTCCTTGTTGATCCATAGCTAAACGACCAGCATTAAGGCCAAAGTTTTGCTCTTGTCCTCTTTCAGATAAACCAAACTGTTGTTGAGCTAATCCATAGTCTTGCTGTTGTCCTGTCTGAGCTAAACCAAAGTTCTGTTGTTGCCCCTGTGAAGCTAAGTTAAATTGTGCTTGATTAAGCCCGTAGTCTTGACTTTGGCCCCTTGAGGCTAAACCATAGTTCTGCTGTTGTGCCTGAGTATCTAAGGCTAGACGTTGCTGAGACAGACCTTGAGCCTGTTGACTCTGTTGGTTCTGTAACTGCTGTTGTGCAATAGCCGCCTCTAACTGAGCACCTTGGATACCAGCAGATAACATACCTTCTCCAGACCCTACAAGGTTAGCGTATTGCTGCTGCTGTGCCTGTTGGTTCTGACCAAAGCGTTGACTTTCCAAAGCTGCCATAGCTTGTGCTTGTGCAAAAGCATCATCAGTAGATCGTGCTGCAAGTCCTGAGAGTGCCTGTGCCTGTGCTTGGTTCATTCCAAAGGCGTCAGGCTGTACCATACCACTACCTGCTCCTACGCCCTGTCCTGCTAGCCTAAGACCTAAACGACCACTACCAAACATATCCTGTTGTGCTAGGGCACGTTGCTGTGCAAATGCTGGCTCAAGTAATGCACTACGCTGATCAAACAAAGCCTGAGCACGTTGATCTGTGTTCATGTCAAAGTTTAACTGATTAGGGTCTTGTTGTGCGTTAGCAGCAGCTTGTCCCAATAATCCTTGACCTGAGCCTACTAAAGAACTTAAGCCTGAGTAAGGATCATTAAGAGAAGTAGTAGTACCATCAGCATTAGTTGTTGACGTACCAGTACCCGACCTAAAGGTTACAGGTCTAAAGGTTCCTGATTCTGGCGCACCTCTAGGTATTGCAGCACCAGTAGCCGCCACAGGAGCTTGTAGTTGCGTAGCGGCTGCTACAGGTGCTTGGGTACTCGTTAGCATACGCTGTAACGTATCATACTCAGGCGTAGTCATAGGCGACTGTGCAGCCAAAGCTTGTGCCCTTTCTAAGGGTGCGCTAGACATTGGTAAAGGTGCTGCTGCTCCTGTGAAAGCCCTAGGCGCTGCTACGTTAGTTGTACGTGCCTGAGGTAAGAAGTTGTCCTGAGTAGCGGCTGTGGGCTGTGTAGGCGCTGGTTGAATTAAAGTAGGCGTACCTGTAGCAGGGTCGTAGCTAAATACACTACCATCTTCTGCTGTATACCTAAAGTCACTTCCTGTGCCAGAGCTACTTGACTCTCCACTAAGCATACCACCAGTATTGTTAAGAAGAGGAGGTGCCCATGCAGGACGCTCGGTATTAGGGTCAACCTCAGATATTTTAAGTTCACCTAACTTTACTGCTTCTTCACCTTCTTCTACCTCACCTGTATCAGGGTTAACAGTGAATGTACCACCACCACCGCCACCAGCACCTTCTTTAATCTTGTTATCATCAGTGCTTATCCAGTTACCAGAACCAACAGGAGACTCTACACCACCTGTGTCTCCATTACGAGGGTCGCCTCTGCTGTCTATTCCTTTCTTTGCGTTATCTACATGATATTTTTCACGTGCAAGATTGACCATTTGTTTAGGGGTTAAGTCAGCGTTATCAGGATTATTTAAAATTTTTAAATAATTATCTTTTACCGCAGTATTCATTCCGTACTGTGTTTGGTTCCAAAGGGCTTTACCAGCACTAAACAACTGTCCCGCTATTACACCTGTTGGGCCGCCACCCATAGTGTAACGATTAGCGCCAGTCATAGCTTCATAAGTTCCTGTGGGGTAGAAAGCACCACCACTTCCACCTTTGTCTCCACCTAAGTTTGTGTTTGTAGTTGTGGTATTAAAACCACGATCATATTTATTCTTCTCTGATGCTGCTTCAATAGTGCTTTTACTATTACTATAAAAATTGGGGTTGGCCATATTCTTACTCCTCTTATGCGTTTAGCGCATCAATCTGAGCTTGTAGTGCTGCAATCTGTGCTACCTTGGGATCAACCCAACCAGCCACATTACCCCAAGAAGTCCCATCAAAAGTATGCTTACCACCCTGCCAACCATCAGGTACTGTTACGCCTGTGTGGATAGTAGAATTGCTGGAGTTTATATCACCGATAATAAAATCGGGTGTAGTAATATTGTCTGCGGTAGCAGTCAGCGTTGCATCGTCTGCGAATGTGTAGACTGATACGTTGCCTGTGTTATTAGTAATTGTTTGCATTGGTAATCCTCTAATACGTTAATACCCAAAAGTTTCATAAAACCAAGAGTATGATTTTTTAATATTTACAGAAGTCTGTTTTCCTAGCACATCATCGTAGTCAGAAGGTAACGCTTTAACATTTCCTCTAATTGTGTGGTCACCTGCCCCGCCATACACGCTATCATCTTCTTCGGTGATTTGCTCAACCGCTGTGAAATTATGCTCATGTTTAGGTACGCCTAAATAATCATAAATCCTATTTAATTCTGTCTGAGGATTCTTAGTTAAATCCTCATATTTAACAAATAGGATAGGATGATTCTCTAATAACACCTGATGCAGTCTGTCTAAAGCTAGACCCACTGGTTGAGATTTGGCCCAAATATCCACACGTTTAGCTGTGGTAGTACCCTCCATCTCATTATCATTACTAATGCCACTAGAGATTTTCTGAGCTTTACGATATTGCTTTTCCATTGAACTAAACACATCTCGTAAATCTCTAACCATACAGATAACCTTAGGGCTAGCCTGATAAAAGTTAAGAAAATCATAATAAACTCCCCAACCTCTGCTTTTATCTACAATGTACGGCTTATCGGTTATCGCATTAAAGAAACCTTTAACACCCTCAGAGCAAAACGCCCTAAAACCTGCCACCATTTTATCACTGTCTTGAGCCTTAAACTCAGGGGAAGTATCAAAATTAGCTCTAGCTCCAAACACTAACTCTAGTACCCCCGATGTAGGGGTAACATAGAAATCGGGATGCTGACCTAAAATGTTTTGTAATAAAGTAGAACCCGATCTAGGCAATGACGCCTGATAAAATATCTCTTTCATTACGTAACCCCTCTTGTGTTATTACGCATTAATTGCTAATGTTAATGGGGTTAAATCTTCTGTTGTCCAGAAATCTTTAGCCACCATTATCTCTAAGTGTTCTTGGTTGCGAGACTTAACAGCAACTGATTCAGTATCAGTATCACCAGAGGCTACAATCTCGTTGATTAGTCTTACGCTATCCATAGCAGCCTTGTAGTGCTGTGCGATTTGTTCGGTAGTTACTGTCATTTTATTATTCCTTTGGTTTATGCGTTTTCAAGCGCAGTTAGTCGTATTTTAAGTGCTTCGTTTTCTGTAGATAATTGCTGTATTGCTTTAATTGCGTTAGTTAGTAAGTGCTGTGGAGCAAACTCTATCCTATCTAAGTTTTCATCTGAAACAATATTAGAGTCTGCCATGCACTTTTCACCAGCAATAGTTGCCTGAACTTCCTGTGCTATGAATCCATACTTGAGTCCAGAATGTGCTTTCCACCTTCTCCAATCTAGCATTATTTTAGAGCCGTCTGGGGTGTTATTGTCATACCATTCTCGTCTATCCCAGTTAAACGTCACTGGGCGTAAAGCATTTATAATACCAAGTCCAGCCGATTCTGGTAAGTTTGTGATATTAGTTTTATCACGCCTGTCTGATAAACCAGAGATAGATGTGTCGTTACAACGTAGGACAGTTACGTTAGCATCACCTAAAGTAATTGTATTTGATTGAGTACCTGATGGGCCGTTTGCTGAGTGACCAACACCTGTGTTATTTGTGCCTGTAGTGTTACCAGCTAAAGCATACATACCACTAGCTGTGTTTTCATTAGCTGTGGTGTTATTTTCTAAAGCTCGATAACCGCTAGCTGTGTTACTAGAACCTGTGGCGTTGCGCAATAAAGAGTTCATACCATATGCTGAGTTATTAGCACCTGTAGTGTTAGTCTTTAAAGAATCATAGCCATTGGCTGTATTTCTATTACCTGTGGTGTTATTCTCAAGCGAACTTGTCCCAGTAGCTGCGTTATTACTACCTGTAGTGTTATCAAACATTGACTTATAGCCACTTGCAGTATTACTATTAGACGTTGTGTTAAAATATAAAGAATAAGCACCTACGGATACATGCCTATATCCCGTAGTGTTAGCAGCTAAAGCAAATGAGCCTATAGCAGCATTATGATAACCTGTAGTGTTGGCTGTCATAGCACTAGTACCTACGGCAGTGCTAAGATTAGCTGAACCATCATCGTTAGCTAAAGCATTAGTACCTAGCCCTAGCGAGCTATTATCGTTGTACCCATCACTTAGTCCGTTAATGCTTGTAGCGCCTGCGTCCTGTAAATCATCTAACCCATTTAACAAAAGACTTGTTGCCGACACTGCTTTACCTGCGAGTACAGGGGGTACTCCTTTAGTGGTAGCAAAAGTACCAGCAGGTTGTACATAGTAAATTGAGCCTATTGCAAGGCTAGTTTGGTTCTCACTAATACCACCCTTGAGCACAATGCTTGCAGTTTGTCCGTTGGTGTAAGCGGCTGTAGCTGTGCCTAAAAAATTGGTTGAAGTTAGGTTGGTGCCAAATGTCTTGGTTTGAGAAACAATAGCTTTGCCATGATTAGAAGCATTAGTGTCAGTAAACGCTTGGACAATCTTACCAGATTGCGTAAATGTGTAGCCCACAGCAGGAAAAGTTGTGCCTGTTGATTTAACGACCACAGGAGTTAATGTAGTAACTGAATTGCCAGACAAAGTTAATTGTGCAAGCATCAAAGGATTACCCGCACCTGAATTATGATAGCTAATCACAGCTAAATTTACGTTGCTTGGATCAAAAGCTACCTCAATTCCTGAGTTGTGTATTGCTTGCACATCTAACACAGTGCCTAGCGTAATACTAGTACCCGACACTGATCCGACTACAGCTTTGAGAATATTACCAGCATTATGACTCCATCCTAATAAGAATCTATTCGCAGTAATAGGGTCGTATTTTATGTTTCCAAAATATTGTCCCGTTGAATCAAAAGTTACTGCTGTCCCTACTGTTAGAGAAGTAGAATTTCTAGTTAAAATGGCCACTTTTCCGTCTGTTGCATCTTCATGTTGAAACGAAAGTGCAAGTTTATTAGTATTATTTGGGTCAGCCGCTAGTGATATGTGAAGTGCATTTCCTGTTAAAAATTTAAATGGGGTTCCAAAGGATGATGAATTACTAGAAACAGTACCTACGATTGAAGAGCCGTTAGAGTTAGAGATTTTATACGCTATTACATATATATTTGCAGCGCCACTAAAAGCTATGCGTATATTAGATGTGGCTCCTGAATTAAACACGACACCCGAACCAAAGCTAATACTGGTTGAAGAAACTGTACCAACGTATGACGTACCATAATTACTATTGCTTTGATTTGCACAAACAACAACAAACTGATTTGAAGTTGCAGGATCAAATGACACTGAAACTTCTACTGTGGTTCCTGAATTAAACACAACAGGAGAGCCAAACGATATGGAATTATTACTGACAGTTCCTATTATTGCTGTACCATGATTAGAATTACCAGCGTCAACGTAACATAAGACAAATTTTGATCCATTATTAGGATCAAATGCTATTTGAATTCTATTTGAACTTGCTGCTTCAAACGTAGTTAAGCTACCCGAAGGTATACTGGCTTGTACGCCAGATGTACCAACAACCTCAACCTGACCATTAGATTTAAGTATTACTGGCTTACCATTAGGCAGTGCCCCAGAGGCTACAAATTCCTCTACACCTCCTGCTGGTACAGCGTCCCAAAGTGCTGCACTGCCGTTAGTTTTTAGGAATTGACCTGTTTTACCTGATTGGCTAGGGTAACTAAAATTATTTGCATTTGTCGCTACACCATCTAATTTACTTCCGTCTGTACTTACATTACGCCCATCAAAGGTGCTATTAGTTGTTAACGCACCTGAGAAAGCACCTCCACTCTTAGGCATAGCAGCCGCAGCAGTAGCCGTAGTAGACGTAAGTACACCATCCCTAGTGGCTATATCAACACCATCTATAGTAGAATTGGTAGTCACAGCACCGCTAAAGGCTCCACCCGACTTAGGCATGGCATTAGTTGCTAAGATACCATCGGCAGCTACGTCCCTACCATCAAAGGTTGAGTTAGTAGTAACAGCTCCTGTAAAGGCTCCACCACTCTTAGGCATAGAGGCAGCACCAGCAGCCGCAACAAAGGCTGTAGTAGCTATTTGTGTAGTATTAGTTCCTGCGTTAGCTGTTGGAGCAGCAGGTACACCTGTAAACGTAGGCGCAGCTATATTAGCTTTAGTAGCGGAAGCTACTTGAAGGGCGTCAAACTCAA
>Ga0307997_10001673_pt1 | contig 10393 bp, 10 predicted proteins | sample Davwhametageno36_FD_203165 | JGI IMG/M metagenome (GOLD analysis project Ga0307997, IMG submission 203165) | Marine microbial communities from Davis Island wharf, Antarctic Ocean - #36 | ecosystem: Environmental > Aquatic > Marine > Unclassified | place: Antarctic Ocean: Davis Island wharf...
AAGTATCTCTCTAACGATCCCTCAAAAAATACTCGACAAACATTGTCGCGGGATGGAGCAGCCCGGTAGCTCGTCAGGCTCATAACCTGAAGGTCGTAGGTTCAAATCCTACTCCCGCAACCAATCTAAAATAAACAATATCAATACCCTACACGCCTCCTTCGGGAGGTTGTTTGCGTTTGGACGTCAAAATAATTGCCGCGTTCATTGCCGCTTTTGAACATTCCGTGACTTCTTTCGAATCTCTGATCGAGGGAAACGCCAGCGATAATGCTTAATCTGCAGTGAATACTCCCGCACCAATCGTAGCGAGAACCTGTTTGTTAATCGCAGAGCAATAAGGGACCTAATACGCGGGGTAAATAGGGGCCACTGCGTTTGGTGTTTTGCGGCGCTTTGGCGGGTGTGCTTGTCATATAGCGAACGCGTGCTGAAGCGCATGTTGGCCGTTAGGCCCGCATTGTTCTGATTGTGACGTGTTTTGATTATTGTCGGGCTCTGCGGCTGTGCTTGAGCCGATAGCTTTCGCCATTCATCTCAAGAATGTGGACGTGATGAGTTAGCCCATCCAGCAACGCGCCGGTCAGTCATTCTGAGCCGAAGACTTCGGTCCATTCGTCAAAAGGTAGGTTCGAGGTAATGATGATGGAGCCACGTTCGTAACATTGGGACATCACTTCAAAGAGCAGCTCCACGCCCGATTTGCTGAGCGGGACAAAGCCCAACTCATCGATGATCAACATGTTTTGATCAAACAAAAGGCTGAAGCCACATGGGGTTCATCTGGTCAAAAATGTGATACTGTCGCCAGAGAATGAGACGCTAGCGACGGTGAAAGGCCCAGATTCTGTATGCCGCCAAGTCCGTCTGAAACACCTCCATCACAGATATTTAAGCTGAGGAGACGCCTACCATCATTGCCAAGGTTAGGACCCACCAAATTATCTATAGAAACGAACTCATGGCTATTGATAAGGAATTCCGAGGTGCCGCGTTCCCAATGGTCGAAAACTCCATGTTCTATCACGCAGATGAAATAGATGATGTCAGACTAATTCGAAATGTCACTGTTTGCGGTGGGATGCGGGAACCTAGGCGGCACAAAGTTGCCGCCACTCAGCAAGTGCGGCAGTTCGTTTGAGTTTGAAAGTGGTTTGTGAATTGAGATGGCGTTCATGGTAGAAATGGTTGTGAACAGAAGTATGAATCGAAACGAATTTCTGCACACATCGCGATTGTCTGAAGCGTAGAATTGCTCGCTCCCGTCGTCGAAACGGAAGATAAGAATTTTCGGCTCGGTTGTTCAGGCGCCGCCCCGTCATTTGACGCCTGGCATTGCCGATCACCTTCATTGCAACACCGGATGACTTAAGGCAAACTGTGGCGATCACATAAGGATTGCCATAAGACTTCATTGTTTTCTTGAGGAATTTCAATGCTGCTCGGCGATCGTGGCGTTTGGTGACGATGCTTTCCAACACTTCGCCTTCGTGATCCACCGCGCGCCACCGATAGTGCGTCTCGCCGTTGATCTTCACAAAACTCTCGTTCAGATACCATTGCCAGTTTGAATACGATCGCGTGCAATTGATCCGATCTTTACGGATTTTGAGGCAAAAATGGGTCAAACCTATTCCACCAAAAACGGATCGTTTCATGACACACGTCAATGCCACGTTCATGTAGCAGGTCTTCGACATTGCGCAGCAACAGCGGAAACCTGACATACATCATAAACGCAAGGCGGATGATCTCAGCGCTGCTTTTGAAGTAGCGAAATGGGGAACGTTTTGTCATTTAGCGAAGCTACGAACGCCCCCCGCTGGCCTCAAGCTACTTTCCTCTAACAGTACCCGTTAGTGTCGAGCTAGGTGGCCTGCGCGACCAAAGCACCACGCGAACGGATAACTTTCCCGGCCAAGACTGCACCAGCCGCAGCCGCTTCCATCTCTGACGCGCCTTGCACGATTGCTGCAAGGTAGCCTGCGTTGAAGCTGTCGCCGGCTGCGGTCGTGTCGACCACGGCGGTGATCTTTTCAGGGCTGATCGTTGTAACCGTGTTGTCCGCATGAATCAGGATCTCGGCCGGTCCGTTTTTGACGAGTACAGTTCGCGCACCCGCCTTCGCGTAGCGTGAGGCCGTGGCGACGCTGTCGGCATCCCCAAACCATTCTGCTTCGTCTTCGTGGGAAGGCAAACTGATTGAGCTCACTGCTGCGGCCTGCATAATCGTGCTGGTCATGTCTTCTTTCGACGTCCAAAGCTTGGGGCGCAAGTTTGGATCGAAGACCACAGTGCCGCCCACTGCTTTGAAAGCAGCCAAAATAGCAAGGAAACGGTCGCGATCGCCCTTTGGCAAGATTGCGATGGTTATGCCGGAAAAAAACGCGACATCCGCACCCATCAGGGCGCTTGCCAGAAGCGTATCTTCCTGTGCAAGCGTGCGCGCTGCGCTTTGGCCACGCCAATAGCTGAAACTGCGTTCTCCCTCGTTCAACTGGATCATGTAAAGCCCGACGGTCCGGTTGACGCTGCGTGCAATATGGTCCGTGCCGATGCCTGCCCCTTCAAGAAAGTCAAGCATCTGGTCCGAGGCATTGTCGGTTCCCACGGCGGAGAAATAGTCAACCTGATGGTCGGTGCCAAGAAGGCGGCGCAGATACCATGCGGTGTTCATCGTATCGCCCGCAAACCCCATTTTGTAGGTGCCAACAACGTCCGTGGGGGCCATTTCCACCATACATTCACCGATTCCGAGGATACGTGTCATTTGGGATCGTCTGTGAACCAGTTGTGGTTCTCCGCCTTGATCGTGGCGATGAGATCATCTATGCGCGACAAATGCTGCGCAAAGGCCGCCGCCGCGTCATCGGGTTTGCGGTTGGTAATCGCATCAAGGATTACCAGGTGTTCGTCAAGCGCGAGGCGCTGTGAGGTCGCGTCGAGGGAGAGCATGCGAATGCGGTCCATATGCGCCTTGCTGTCAAGAATCAGGTCCCAGACGAAGCTGACACCGGACTGAACGCAGATTTCCCGGTGGAATGCTTCGTCAAGGGCATGAAATAGGCGCTTGTCATTGGCCGCTACGGCGGCCTGTTGTTGCGCGATCAAGTCGTTCAGTGCGCCGATTCCTTCGCTGGTTATGACCTCGCACGCGGTGCGGCATGTGTGCACCTCTAGTGCGATGCGGATAAATTTGGCGCGCAGCACGTCGCGTTCCGAGATTAGGCTGACCATCGTGCTGCTTTGCGGGCGGATGATGAGGAAACCGAGTTTTGCCAGACGCTTGAAGGCCTCGCGCACTGGCTGGCGGGACACGCCCATTTTCTTTGAAACATCGGCTTCGGAAATCCTGGTTTGGGGTGGCAGCTCGAGAGTCAGAATACGTTGCTGCAGGGCGTCGAAAACCTGATCCGAAACAGAGGGTTGCGGGGCAGGCTGGATGACTGGCAGCGACACTTCTTTGGTGCCGCATAAGGTTGTCTGCTCCATCACGTATTCCTCCTTAGACGTGCAACTCCTTGATGACAGTTTGGCGGATAGGGAGGCTAATTGCAACTAGGATATTAGTTGACATAGAGATTCTGAAAAACTAGGATATTAGTTAACTTAGTAGCACAGGAGGTGCGGCTAAGGGATCAAATGGGGGAAGCTATGCCGATTCTTGATGAAAACCGTCTGTTTCCGACGGACCCGACCGTTCGGGCCTTGGCGCGGGACCTGTACGAGGTGGTCAAGGATCTGCCCATCATCAGCCCGCACGGCCACACGGACCCGCGATGGTTCGCTGAGAACGCAGCCTTTCCTGATCCGGCACAATTGCTCGTCACCCCCGATCACTATGTGTTCCGCATGCTTCATTCGCATGGGGTCGCGCTTGAGGATCTGGGTGTGCCGCGCGTCGATGGCGGGGCCATCGAGCAGGACGGCCGCAAGATTTGGCGTCTGTTCGCGGCCAATTACCATTTATTCCGCGGCACGCCGTCGCGCATCTGGGTGGATCACTCCCTGCAAGAAGTTTTCGACGTGGATGAACGACTGTCGGCTGCATCTGCCGATGCTATCTACCACCATATCGACGCAAGCCTGAAGACCGACGCCTTCCGCCCGCGAGCGCTATTCGAGCGGTTCAATATCGAGGCGATTTCGACCACCGAAAGCGCCATTGACGATCTGAAGTGGCACAAGATAATCCGCGACAGCGGTTGGAACGGAAAGGTCGTCACGGCCTATCGCCCCGATGCGGTCATTGATCCGGACATCGACGGATTTGCCGACAACGTTGCCAAAATGGGCGAGATGGCAGGCGAGGATGCCACCATTTGGGACGGGTATCTTGCCGCGCACCGCAACCGCCGCGCATTTTTCAAGTCGTTTGGGGCCACGTCGTCGGATCATGGGCATCCGACCGCTCGCACAGAAGACCTGCCCAAAGCAGAGGTGGTGGAGCTGTTCGACAAGGCGTTGCAGGGCAAATGCACGCCCGAAGAAGCGGACCGGTTTCGTGGTCATATGCTTACGGAAATGGCGCGGATGTCGCTGGATGACGGGCTAGTGATGCAGATCCATCCTGGTGCGGTGCGCAACCATTCCGCAGGCGTGCTGGCCAAGTTTGGCCGCGACAAGGGTTACGATATCCCGTCACGCACTGATTACGTCACCGCCTTGCGCCCGCTGCTCGACGCCGTGGGTGCAGAGGTGGGGCTGACTCTTATTCTGTTCACGTTGGACGAGACCTCTTATGCGCGCGAATTGGCCCCCTTGGCCGGCGTCTATCCAGCGTTGCGCCTTGGCCCGCCGTGGTGGTTCCACGACAGCTACGAAGGCATGATGCGGTTCCGCGAAATGGCCACAGAGACCGCCGGTTTCTACAACACGGTCGGCTTTAATGACGACACTCGCGCATTTTGTTCCATTCCCGCCCGCCACGATGTGGCGCGTCGGGTTGATTGTTCGTTTCTTGCCACACTGGTCGAAACTGGCCGGTTAGACAGGGACGAAGCACCAGAAGTCGCACACGACCTCACTTACCGGCTTGCCAAGCAAGCATACAAGCTCTGATGAGCGTTTTCTGGGCGGACCCCGAGCGCAACAAGTTTATCCTTGACCGTATTCCGGCAGGCTGCTGGGGTGAGGCGTCTGGCATCGCGGGCGCTGCTGTCTATCTGTGCACGCCTGCGGCTGGATACGTGCAAGGTGCGGTTCTCAATGTGGATGGAGGCTGGCTTGCCCGCTGACGATCAGAACACACGCGCGCAGGCGCGTCCCGCGACGGGTATTGTTCATCTGGGTCTGGGCGCGTTCTTTCGCGCGTTCGGCTGCGTGTATATCGCCGACGCCATGGCGGCATCGGGAGGCAATTGGGGCATTGTCGGGGTGTCCCTGCGCAGCCCCGACACCCGCGATGCGCTTAGTGCGAGTGATTGGTCGTACACCTCCGTCAGCCTTGCACCCGAGGGTGATAAGCTGCGTGAGATTGCAGTGCTCAACGACGTGCTTGTGGCGCCGGAAAACCCGAAGGCGGTGATTGCCGCGATGGTGGATCCGGCCGTTAAGATCGTCACGTTGACCGTCACTGAAAAGGGCTATTGCCACAATCCGGCAACTGGCGAGCTGAACCTGGATCACCCCGATATCCGGCACGATCTGGCCCATGACCTACCGGTTTCCGCGCTGGGGTATCTGGTGCGCGCCTTGGCGGCGCGGCACGTCGCCGGTGTCGCTCCATTCACCGTTTTGACCTGCGACAACCTGCCCGAGAACGGCAAGCTGGTGCGTGGTCTGCTGCTGGAGCTTGCGGCGTGGATCGATCCTGCCCTAGCGAACTGGATCGCGACTGAAGGGCGGTTCCCTTCCACGATGGTGGACCGGATAACGCCTGCCACAACGGGCGCGGACATTGCTCGTATTGCTACCTTGACTGGTGTCGTCGACGCGGCTCCCGTGACGCATGAATCCTTCTCCCAATGGGCGGTCGAGGACAATTTCGTTAACGGCGTGCGCCCTGATTTAGAGGCCGCCGGCGTTGAGATGGTCCGCGACGTGACCGCCCATGAACAAATGAAGTTGCGGATGCTGAACGGCACCCATTCGGCGCTGGCCTATGCCGGTTATCTGGCAGGTCACGACACCATCGCTGATACCATGGCCGATCCAGTCTTCGCCGACTACGTCCGCGCGCTTTGGGTCGAAATTATGCCCACTGTCACAGCCCCCGAAGGCGTCAGCCTGACGGCATACGCCGAGGCGCTTTTTGATCGCTATGCCAATCCCGCGATCCGTCACCGCACATGGCAAATCGCGATGGACGGCAGCCAGAAACTGCCGCAACGCATCCTTAGCACGCTGCACGAAAATCTGGCTGAGGGTCGGAAAACTGACGGGCTTTGCGTCGCGTTGGCCGCTTGGATGCGCTACGTGAGCGGCACGGACGAGGCAGGCCAACCTATCGACGTGCGTGACCCTTTGGCCGACCGCCTGCGCAACCTTGCAGCGGGGCAGGACACTCCGGCAGCTGTCGTCACCGCGATCCTGTCGGTTGAGGATATCTTCCCCGCGGATCTGGCCGACCAACTGCGCGGCCCAGTGTCTAAAGCGGCAGAAAAGATATGGTCCAAGGGCGTACGTGCTACTGTGCAAGGGGCCACATCATGATCGAAAGCTGGCGGTGGTTCGGCGAGTTTGACAGTATTCCCCTGTCGGACGTGGCGCAGACGGGTGCACGCGGGATCGTGACGGCGCTGCATGGCATTCCTTACGGTGAGGTTTGGCCACAAGACGCGATTGTCGCGCGAAAGGCGCTGGTGACGGAGGCGGGTTTTGACTGGGTCGTGGTCGAAAGCCTGCCCATTCACGAACGCATCAAACGCGGTGATGGGGATTTGTCGCAGTTCTTTGCCAATTACCGCCAGTCGATGGCCAATCTTGCGGCAGAAGGGATCACGACAATCTGCTATAACTTCATGCCGCTTCTGGACTGGACCCGCACCGATCTGGCCGCACCTGTGGCAGGCGGTGCCACTTGCCTGCGGTTCGAAGCGGTCCGCATGGCCGCGTTCGAGGTTCACATGTTGGGCCGTCGTGCCGCCGAGGACGATTATCCGGACGATATACTGGCCAAGGCGGCCGCGTGGTTTCAGGCTGCTGATGATGCGGATCGCGCAGCCCTTCTGGCCGCGATCATGGCCGGGATGCCCGGCGCGTTCGACCGCTACGATGTGGATGGATTGAAGGCCGCGTTGGCCGCCTATGACGGGATCGGTCGCGAGGCTTTGCGGGCCAATTACCAACGCTTCCTCAACGAGGTCGTACCCACCGCGGAAGAGTTGGGGGTGCGGCTGTGCGTGCACCCCGACGACCCGCCGCGCGACATTCTGGGATTGCCGAGGATCGTGTCGAACGGGGACGATCTGGAGTGGGTGTTGAAAGCCTACGACAGCCCTGCGAACGGGATCACTCTGTGTTCAGGCTCTCTTGGGGCGAACCCCGCCAACGATGTGCCCGTGATTGCTGGAAAAGTTGCCCATCGCATCCACTTTGCCCATCTGCGCAACGTGCGCAAAGACCCTGATGGGTCGTTCGAGGAGGCGGCGCATCTAGATGGTGACATAGACATGGTGGCGCTGGTCCGAGTGTTGCTGGATGAAGAAGCGCGACGCCGCGATGTGGGACGCGCCGATCACGCGATCCCGTTCCGGCCGGATCATGGCCATCACATGCTGTCCGACCTCGCGCGCGATCTGATTCCGGGCTATCCGTTGATCGGACGTTTGCGCGGTCTGGCCGAATTGCGCGGTGTGATGCGGGCGTTGTCCCATGGCTGAGCCGCTGGTCCTGCACCTGAGCGATACAATCGCCGTCCTGACCGAGCGGGCCTAGGTGGGGGACGATCTGCTTGACCTTGGCGTGCCTTTGGCGGCACCTGTGTCGTCTGGGCACAAGGTGGCGCGGGTGGCGACGGCCGCGGGTGCGCCGGTGATTAAATTAGGGCAGTTCATCGGCCAAGCGACGGTGGCGATTGCCGCAGGTGACCATGTTCACACCCACAATTGCGTCTTCGCGAATCCTGAAAAAGACTATGCCATCGGTGCCGATCTGGCCGCAGCGCAACGGGCGATCCCGCACACCGAGTTGCTGACTTTCAGCGGCTACGCCCGCTCGGACGGCCGCATCGGCACTCGGAATTACATCGCCCTCGTGGCGACTGTGAATGGTTCCGCCACTGTCATCCGCCGTGCCGCATCCGAGATCGTGGCGAGCAGGCTACTGGAAGACTACGCCAGCGTTGACGGTGTCGTCGCTCTGGCCCACGGAACCGGCTGCGGCATGGCCAACAGCGGCCGGGGATTTGATATTCTTGACCGTGTGCTGTGGGGGCATGCGATCCATCCGAATGTGGGCGCGACCGTGTCTGTCGGTCTGGGTTATGAAGTCATGCAGATCGCGGGGATGCAGCCACATTTTGGCACTGCGGGCACCGACCGGTTTCACGCGCTGACTATTCAGGACACCGGTGGTACCCGTGCAACGATCGACGTGATCAAGACGCATGTGGCGTTGTTGCATGGAGCATGAAGAGTTCGGAACGCGCCCTACCCGAGACGGAATTCAGGCGGTGCGTTGAAAATTGGGGCGACCAAGCTCAGTCATCCGGTTAAGGGTCTGGACGCCAATTTTAGCCTCTGTTTTCTGATTTCCAAAGTTGCGCGCCTGGAGCTTGGGCCCGACGACGGCCTTCCAACGGCCGATCTGCGTCTCAATGCGGCTGCGCTGATTGTAGCCGGATGACTTCTGCTAAGCCATTCGACCATGGGCAGTTATGTCTGCAATATGGCGGTCACGAATGCTCAGGTTTTGGGCGACGCTAGGGCTCAGGACCGCGTTCTTGGGTGGTGGGATCGTGACTTCGATTAACGCACTGAAGCGGTCGCTCAGAACCTTGATCTTTGGCTCGCCATCGTATGCACCGTCCGCAAGAAATAGGTCAACCGGACCGCCGATCTGATCCAGCAGGCCTGGCAGCGCGGTCTGATCACCAATGTCATCAGTGGTCAAATCAGAGCAGACGATTTGGCCACTAATAAGATCAAGACCAAGACCAAGCTGCAGCTTACGCCAAGAGCGCCGTTTGCGCTTGGTTTTATGCTTTTGCTCCAGCTATTCGCCTTCGCCGAAGATCTTTAACCCGGTGCTATCCACGACCAGATGTACTGGTTCGGTGCTTTTGGACAAAGCTTTGGGAGACAAACTCAGCCCATTGCCTCTGCGTGACAAGGTCGTGAAATGCCGCGCTTCGATCTCAACCCCCAGCAGTCCGGCGATGGAGCGCATCACGCCTTAGGTTTGCCGCAGTGGTTGCTTGAACACCATGCCAAAGGTCAGGCAAAGCTCAATCGCCAAATCCGAATAGACAGCCTGGCCGCCAGGCGTCGTACGCGGCGCAGTTGGTCACCCGATGCTTTTGCTTCGGGATCTTGTCGCAACGATCAGCGTTGAATTTGTGCGGCATTTATAGCCTTCCTCAAGAAGGCAGGCGGACACCAATATCAGTGGAGTGGGGGTCAATGCAACAACGCCCCAATAGACAACCATCAGCAGGGCTGCACCAGACACCCACGTGATGTAGCTTTTCCATTTGTGCCAAATCAGATGCTCGGGCATGTTCTGCGGGGCCACGAGGTATTTCTGGATGTGGTAAAAACCACCGCCGTGGACCTGTCATTCTTCGCCGGACACACCGTTTGGCATGTCGGGGGCCTTTTTGAGCCCCAAATCCAATGCGATGAAAAAGAACGACGCGCCGATCCACGCCATTGCTGTGATGACATGCGGCCAACGCACCGAAAACGCGACCCAATCCCAAACGATTGCTAGATCATACATGACAGTCCCCTTCTAAGGTCCAAGTCCCATCACCCTAGGCGACAGCCCGTTATTCTGCTATTATCTCAAATAACAAAGCAGCATCAAAAAAAGAAATATAATGTCGTACCTCGATAACATCCGCACCTTTGTCCGTGTCTACGAATTGGGCAGCATGTCTGCCGCAGGGCGCGATTTGCGTATTTCGCCTGCTGTCACGTCGTCGCGCATATCGCAGTTAGAAATGCATTTGAGCGTGAGGTTGTTTCAGCGTACGACCCGTAGCCTGACTCCGACCGAGCAGGGAAAGGCGTTTTATGAAGGGGCCTGTGAGATTCTTGGTTCGGTCGAGAACGCCGAGGCGCAGGTGGTTAACATCACAGAAAACCCTAAGGGATCACTGTATGTAGCCGCCCCTTTGGGCGTTGGTCGCCGCCTAATCGCTCCAGAGGTTCCGGGTTTTTTGGCAACCTACCCGCAGGTAAGTATCCGGCTGCGACTGACTGACCGCAAGGTGGATCTGACAAATGAA
>Ga0307997_10001674_pt1 | contig 10390 bp, 10 predicted proteins | sample Davwhametageno36_FD_203165 | JGI IMG/M metagenome (GOLD analysis project Ga0307997, IMG submission 203165) | Marine microbial communities from Davis Island wharf, Antarctic Ocean - #36 | ecosystem: Environmental > Aquatic > Marine > Unclassified | place: Antarctic Ocean: Davis Island wharf...
ATTTACATTACTTTATCTAATTGACCAGATTTAACATCTAAACCAACAATTACTAAGTTTTTTGGGTAAACTGCGTCTAACATTCCTCCAGCATCAAAAAAGTCTCCTTGTGACTTTATTAAGCCGTTATCATCAAAGTCAAAATACCAATACCCTTTTAAGTTTAATTGTTTTCCGGTTTGGGCTTGTACTCCAGTCCATTCTCCATAGGTCCTTACACTGCCGTCAAAAACTCCTAAGGAATCAGTTCCTGGAAGCCATGTTCTTGCATTATATTTTATATTTTCAAAAGCATCGTGATATCCTTTTAGCATAGCAGAAAACTCATCGTAACCAATCATAGCAGAGTTATAAAAAGGGGGTTCTCCTTGAATGTCTTTACTAATTAAATTAAGTTGTTCTTCGAGGTTTTCTTCACCATGTAGCGCAAAGAATTTTTTTGCAGTTGCTAGATTTTCATTATAAGAGGGGTTTGAATCTAAGCAGCTTACAAAGCATAATGAGAGAGACAGTAAGAATAAAATTTTTTTCATTGTAATAAGATTTTAGTTCTTTAAATGTACTAATTTTAATAAAGAATGGCAAATAGCAACTAATAAAAGAGTTTAAATTTGTTTTTACAGGTGTTTTTTTTTGACTATAAATTCAGAATTTCGTATTTTTATAGTTCTTAAATTAGAAGAAATGAAATACAAAATAATAGTAGCATTAGGGTTGTTGTTTTTAGTTAGTTGTGGTAAAGATCAACAGGTAAATACCCTTCAGAAAACGTCAAAGGAAACTAAATTAGAAACCACTAAAAATAAAAATAAAACCGAAGACAAAACAGTTGTTGTAGATGCCAAAGGTGTTGCCAATGTTACCATTACTTCAAATGATGGAATGAGGTTTGATGTTAGAAAAATTAATGTGAGTTCAGGTCAGAAAGTAAGAGTAACTCTAACTCATACAGGAAAACTAGATAAAAGAATTATGGGACATAATGTAGTTTTCTTAACAAATGGAGTGAAACCCTCTGCATTTGCTGTGAAGGCTGCTGCTGCAAGAGACAATGACTATATCCCTGAGGGAACTACACAAGTTATTGCACATACAAAAATGATTGGAGGAGGAGAAACTGCCATTATTGAGTTTATAGCACCTGAAGCTGGAACCTATAATTATATTTGTAGTTTCCCGGGGCACTATGCCATGATGAAAGGAAAATTAATTGTAGAATAATTTATATAATTAATTTTAGAGTTCTAAAATCTGAATATTCTTAAACTCTATCGGGTGGCTTTCACTCTGTAATGAGATGTAACCACCTTTAAGTGACTCACCGTTTTTTGCTTGAATTTCTTTTGAAGTGCTGTCTAAAAAATCTCCGCCAATAGTTGGCATAGAATAGGTAATTACTGGTCTTCCATCAATAAAATGAGTAATAGAATTGTTGTTTACAACAACCTCTGCATCTATCCATTCTTCACCGTAATACGTTTTACATTCTGCCATGATACAATGTTCTGTAATTTGCTCACCATTCATAACTACATGAGTAGCAGGAGTGCATAAATTTCCAGAAGGGCGAGGCTCACCAGGAGTAACTCCTCCTAAGAGTTGTACTTCTAAAGACAAAGGAAACCCTTGTTTTAAAAGCATGGTTTCTGGAGCTTGGCTATGGATCATAATACCACTATTTTTTCTAGCCCAAGATTCACCTCCAGCTATTTGCTTTCCAACAAATCTGTATTGTAATTTTAACCTATAATTAGTAAAAGGAGTTTTGTAAAATAAATGGCCAAATTCGTCTGTAAAATTATCGTATTGGTCGTAAGATACTTTTAGAATACCGTTTTCAGCTCTAAAGGTATTAAGATGGTTGTCATGTAATTTATAGCCATTAATTTTTACGATCCAGTCATCTAAGTTTTCACCATTAAATAGCGATTTCCAGTTTTCTGGTGAACTAACGTCAATTTTAATTTTAGTTGAGTTACTTTTTTTACAACTATAGCAAGTGCTTAAAAGAATAATTAAAGCGGTGTTATAAAAAAAATACTTCATAGTTGTTAAAGTGAATAAGACTTTCCTCCAGTTAATTCTTTTAAGTCACCACAATAGTAAGCTGCAGGAACAGGGTCATAGGCTAAGATATTTTCACCTACTTCTTCAGAATTTTTATAGGCATTAATAATCATCCATTTTAACTGATTCAAAAATTCAGAAGTTGTCATCAACAGCGCTTCTGGATCTGCAGTTCTTTCTTGATCAATTTCTCCTTTTAAAAGCATATGATCATCCAATAATGCTTTGTATTGCTCCGATGTTGTATCTCCTAAATCAGCTGTTACATCTGGTCTTAGAATAGCAATTACTTTTACAAACGCGGCTCTGGTTATATCTTGATCATCGGTGTCTAAAACTTCATCAATATATTTGTCAATAAATTGTGGAACATTTACTTCAGTTGCCGACGGTGTAGTAGCAGTTTTTGGAATCATAATATCTGCTAAATTTGTTACAAATATTTTTTCATCTGAAGTTAAATAGTTTGGAATCCATGTAACAGAATCACCAGTACACCCTTGCAACATACTAAAAATGCTTGGTGTTATAATTGCAAAACCAGCAGCAAATCCTATATTTTTTAATGCGTCTCTACGTTTCATATGTTGGTTTATTAAGCGTTCTTTTTAAAATTTTTAGCAGCATGATTGGCTGCTCTGGCAGTAAAAGCCATGTAGGTTAATGATGGGTTTTGACAGCCAGAAGAAGTCATAAATGCGCCATCAGTAACATATACATTTTTACATGCGTGTATTTGATTGTGTTTGTTTAAAACAGATGTTTTTGGATCTTTTCCCATTCTTGCAGTTCCCATTTCGTGAATTCCTAATCCCATGGCTTTACCGCCATTATCGTATCCTTGAACATTTTTATAACCTGCGGCTTCTAACATTTTTTTAGCTTGCTCTTGCATGTCTTTTCTCATTTCAAATTCATTTTTTCCAAAAGCTGCATCAAAAGTTATGGTAGGCAAACCCCATTCATCTTTTTTACTTTCATCTAAATACATCTTATTGTTATGATCTGGTAAAGTTTCTCCAAAAGCTAATAAATTCACGTTCCATTCTCCTGGTTTTAAAATAGCTTCCGCTAATTTTGGTCCATATTTTAATTCTGCGACCAATTCTGAAGCATCTTCTCTACTAGCACCACCTTGATATCCGTAGCCTCTTTTAAAACTTTTCATAGTAGTATTTCCTCCTAGATTTCTAAATCGTGGAATATAAATACCATTAGGTCTTCTTCCTTTTACATACTTATCATCATAGCCTTCTGCTGTTGCAGTGGCACCAACATGAAAATGATGATCCATAATATTATGCCCTAATTCTCCACTGTCATTTCCTAATCCGTTTGGAAATCTTTCAGATTTTGATTGCAAGAGAATAGAAGCAGAAGCTATTGAAGAAGCACATAAAAAAACGACTTTCGCATTAAATATATGGATCTCTTTTGTTTCTGCGTCAATAACACGAACACCAGTAGCCTGTTTTGTAGTGTCATCATAAATTACTTCATGAACAATAGAATTGGGTCTTAAAGTCATGTTTCCTGTAGCGTCTGCAGCAGGTAAAGTAGAAGAGTTACTGCTAAAATAAGCGCCAAACGGACAGCCTCTCATACATCTACTTCTGTATTGACAAGTACTCCTGCCTAGTCCTTCTTTAGTGCCTTCTGTAATGTGAGCTGTTCTTCCTATTGTTAAAACTCTTTCATCATCAAAGTTTTCTGATATTTTACTTTGTAAATGTTCTTCTACACAATTTAATTCCATGGGTTTTAGTAGCTTTTGATCTGGGAAATGTTTCAATCCTAAATTCTGCCCACTAATACCAATGTATTCTTCAACCTTATCATACCAAGGTTCTATTTCTTTGTAGCGAACTGGCCAATCTACTGCAACGCCATCTTTTTTATTAGCTTCGAAATCAACATCACTTAACCGGTAACTTTGTCTCCCCCACATTAAAGAACGCCCACCAACATGGTAGCCGCGCATCCAATCAAATCTCCTTACTTCGTTGTAAGGATGTTTTACGTCATCAACAAAAAAGTGTTCTCGTGCAGGATGAGTAGTGTACCCTGTTCTATGTTGTTTTGGTTTACGATTAATTATTTCCTGTGTAGTTTTTCCTCCATTTGGAAGATCCCAAGGATCTAGATTTGCAGTTGGATAATCATCAATATGTTTTACCATTCTACCTCGCTCAAGCACCAATGTTTTAAACCCTTGTTCACAAAGTTCTTTTGCTGCCCAGCCTCCAGAAATTCCTGTGCCAACTACAATAGCATCAAATTGATTATCTTCTGTTTTTACCTTGTTTTTGTCCATTCATTATAATTTTAGAGACTGTTTATTGTAAAATTCTAAATTTTATACACGTAAATTTACATTATTCTAAGCCAATTTAATTAATTTGCACTTTTATTATGTTCAATATTTTTCAGTGAAAATAAATATACAAAATATATCGCCTTTTAAAGAGGATGGAATAGAGTATCATGCAGATACTTGCATCCCTTTAGTTGACGCGGTGAGTAGGAAAAAAATAAAATTCAATGCGTTAGCTAGGCATACCTACCCTGGGAAGCGATTAACAGAAGACACAATAGGCCTTAATAGCATTGGGTATTGGGATGCTAACGAGCCACAAGACTGGGGTTTAGATTGGCATAGAAATGAGGGTATTGAGATTCATTTTTTAGAATCTGGATCTATGCCGTACTCACAAGAAAATCAAGCATTAGAATTACTCCCCAACAACCTAACCATTACAAGACCTTGGGAGGTTCATAAAGTTGGAGGTCCGGTTATTGGAATGGGAAAGTTTTACTGGATTATTTTAGATTTAGATGTGAGAAGGCCTCATCAAAATTGGTCTTGGCCAGATTGGATTATATTGGCGCCTAAAGATCTTGAAAAACTAACCAATATTTTACGGCAGAATGAAAAATTTTGTTGGAAAGCAGACAAGCGTATTTTAGATTGCTTTCAAAGAATTGGAAAAGCAGTAGACTTTGATAATGAAGGAAGTAATACTTCAAAAATACGATTACTAGTCAATGATTTATTATTGTCTCTTTTGGATTTATTAGTAGTTGAAGAGGTTCAGTTAGATGAAAAATTAATGAATAGTTCTAGAAGTGTTCACCAATTTTTGAAAGAATTAGATGTTAATTTATCAGAGAATTGGACCGTAGAAAAGATGGCTAAATCTTCAGGAGTTGGCCTTACTAGATTTACATTTCATTGTAGGCAGTTAACCAACCTGACACCTATGAAATACCTGATGCTTAAACGTGTAGAAATGTCTAAAAAAATATTGCTAGAACAATCTGAAATGAATATTTCTGATGTAGCCTATTTATGCGGCTTTTCTACAAGTCAGTATTTTGCAACCATGTTCAAAAAACAAGAAAAATGCACTCCTATAGCCTATCGAAAAAGAGCGATTAGAGCTATTTAATTTTTGTTTAAAATTTTTCACTGAACAATTGTACACATAATTTTAAGCACTATGTTATACTTTCAATTTATAGAATAATAAAAATTAGATTAAAATGAATTCAACTATTATTTCAAAAGCACTATTTTTTATTTCAATATTTTTTTTGTCTACAACAATCTCTAGTTGCAAGAAAGATATAAATAAAGAAGTTGCTTCCACAACAGTATCAGTAACTAAAGGAGATCCGTTTTTTAAACTTTCTTTAGCGCAGTGGTCATTAAACCAATATGTAAAAACTGAAAAAAAATCACCGTTTCATTTTGCTTCTCAGGCAAAAGAAATGGGTTTTGAAGGATTAGAGTATGTGAGCCAATTGTATAAGTTTGAAGTTGAAAAGTTAGGATTTGATGTTGTTATAGATTCGTTAAAAACACTTAGTGAAAGAGAAACAATGCAGAATGTTTTAATTATGGTAGATGATGAAGGTGATTTAGCAGACCCTGATGAGTCTAAGCGAGATCAGGCTGTTGAAAATCATAAACGATGGGTAGATGCTGCAGCAATATTAGGATGTCATTCTATTCGTGTCAATACTTTTGGAACCAACGACCCAGAGATATGGAAAACATCTGTGGTAGATGGGTTGAGAAAACTATCTGATTACGCTGCAACAAAAAACATTAATGTATTATGTGAAAATCATGGATGGTTGTCTTCAGATCCTGATAAGTTAATGGCTGCTATTAATGATGTAAATATGGAAAATTGTGGAACACTTCCAGATTTTGGAAATTGGTGTACAAAAAGAAAAAATGTGAATGAAAAATGGGGAGATTGTGCTGAAGTGTATCCCGATAAATACAAAGGAATTGAAATGATGATGCCTGCAGCAAAAGCAGTAAGCGCAAAATCGTATGATTTTGATACTGATGGAAATGAAACCACCATAGATTTTGTAAAAATGTTACAAATCGTAAAAGATGCTGGATATACTGGTTTTATAGGTGTAGAATATGAGGGAGATAGATTAGATGAACCTGCTGGAGTTAAAGCCACCAAAGATTTGTTATTGATAGCAGCAAAAAAAATCAAGTAATTTTAAAATCAACTAGATAATATCACAAATTAACCTTTAGTAGTATGAAAAAATCAATTCAATTTCAATTGTCATTAATGATGTTTCTCGAATTTTTTATTTGGGGAGGATGGTTTGTGACTATGGGTACTTTTTTAGGAAGTAACCTAGATGCCTCAGGGGGAGAAACAGCTATGGCATATTCTACCCAATCTTGGGGAGCTATCATTGCACCTTTTATTATTGGCTTAATTGCAGATAGATATTTTAATGCTGAAAAAATATTAGGAGTACTACATCTTGTTGGCGCGGTGTTAATGTATTTAATGGCTCAATCTACAGAATTTTCTGTTTTTTATCCCTACGTTTTAGGATATATGATTGCCTACATGCCAACCTTGGCGTTGGTAAATTCAGTATCGTTTAATCAAATGAGCGATCCAGCAAAGCAATTTCCGATGGTTAGAGTTTGGGGTACAGTGGGTTGGATTTTAGCTGGTTTAGCTATTAGCTTCCTATTTAAATGGGATTCAATAGAAAATATTGGTCAAGGAATGTTGTCAAATACCTTTACCATGGTTGCTATTGCATCTGTAGTGTTAGGGGTTTTTAGTTTTACTTTACCTAAAACACCACCATCTATAAGTAAAGATGAAAATGTAACCATTAAAGATATTTTAGGGTTAGATGCCTTAAAATTATTAAAAGACAGAAATTTTTTAGTCTTTTTTATCTCTTCAGTTTTAATTTGCATTCCATTAGCTTTTTACTATCAGAATATTAGTCCTTTTTTAACAGAATATCAGGTAGAAAACTCTACTGCTTGGGCCTCTTTAGGTCAAATATCCGAAGTAGCATTTATGTTATTATTGCCTTTTTTCTTTAAAAAGTTTGGCTTCAAAAAAACTATTCTTTTCGGTATGTTAGCATGGGCAATTAGATACGTGCTTTTTGCTTATGGTAATAATGGCGATTTATTTTTCATGATTATTACTGGAATAGCCTTGCATGGAATTTGCTATGACTTCTTTTTTGTATCGGGTCAAATTTATACAGATTCTAAAGCAGGAGAAAAAGTTAAAAGTGCTGCACAAGGTTTAATAACATTGGCAACTTATGGTGTTGGAATGTTGGTTGGTTTTTGGATTGCAGGACAAGTTGTAGACAAGAATTTACTTTCAGATGGTTCTCACGCTTGGCAAGATATATGGATATTTCCAGCAGTATTTGCAGTGGTAGTAATGTTAATTTTTGCCGTATTGTTTAAAGATGAAAAAATAGAATATAAAGGATAGTAATACATGAGTAGTTCTAAAATAAGATTAGGAATTTTAGGTGGTGGTGGCAATTCTTTAATTGGCGTGTTGCACCGTATTGCTTCCTCAATGTTTGATAGATATCAAATTGTTGGAGGAGTTTTTAACCCCAATTGGGATGAAAATATTGAGTTTGCTACAAAAATTGGTCTCCCAAAAGATAGAGTTTATATAGATTTTGAAACTTTAGTAGCCCAAGAATTACAGTTACCCAAAGAGCAAAGAATGCAGGTAGTTTCTATTTTAACGCCTAACTTCTTGCATTTTTCCATGGCAAAAAAACTGTTAGAAAACGGATTTCATGTTATTTGTGAAAAACCATTAACTACTACTTACCAAGAAGCACAAGAGCTCTATTCAATTCTTCAAGAAAAGAAAACGGTATTTGCGGTCACCTATACTTACACAGGATATCCTATGGTTCGCCAAATGCGAGAAATGATTCAACAAGGAGTTATAGGAAATGTTCAGAAACTAGATGCTCAGTATTACCAAGGATGGATAAATCCTCTAATACATGACGTAGAAAAAAGAAAAACAACTTGGCGTTTAAATCCTGAAAAATCAGGTATAAGTTGTTGTATTGGCGATATTGGAACCCATGCTTTTGATATGTTAGAGTATGTTTCAGGAGTTAAAATTGAAAACATATTAGCAGATTTAAATCATGTTTATGACGACAACCCAATGGATGTAGACGGTACTATAATGCTGCGATGTTCTAAAAACGTTAAAGGAGTTATTTGTGCAAGTCAGATTGCCACAGGTGAAGAAAATAGTTTTGTAGTAAAGGTTTATGGCGATAAAGCAGGGCTTAAATGGGAACAAGAAAACCCAAATTACTTGTATTTAATGCAAGACGGAAAACCATTACAAGTTTTAAAACCAGGGCATGTTTACAATAGTCAATTATCTTTAGATGGAACAAAATTACCACCAGGACATCCAGAAGGAATTTTTGATGCTATGGGTAATATATATAAAGGAGTTGCAAGAGCAATTTGTAATGAACCTTATAATAAAGGTGAATTTCCAACCATTATAGATGGTGTAAGAGGTATGAGTTTTATAGAAAAAGCCATTACATCACATAAAAACGGAAATGTATGGGTGGCTATTGATGAAAACTATGCATTGTAATTTTTAATTATTTAATAAAAAAGATGAAAACAATTAAAGGACCTGCTGTTTTTTTAGCACAATTTATGGATGAAAAAGCACCTTTTAACTCTTTAGAAGGTCTGTGTAAATGGGCAAGTAACCTTGGGTATATTGGTGTTCAAATACCTACATTAGACAAAAGTATTATTGATTTAGATATTGCATCTGAAAGTCAAACATACTGTGATGAGTTTAAAGGAAAAATAAATTCTTTTGGCTTGGAAATTACAGAACTATCAACTCATATTCAAGGACAACTAGTAGCAGTTCATTCAGCACATGACCTAATGTTTGATGTTTTTGCACCTAAAGAATTACAAGGAAAACCAAAAGAAAGAACCTTTTGGGCCATAGATCAAATGAAAAAAGCTGCCATTGTAAGTAGGCGCTTAGGATTAAAAACACATGCTACTTTTTCTGGATCGCTACTTTGGCCAATGATGCATCCTTGGCCACAACAACCTAAGGGTTTAGTGGAAACAGGATTTAAAGAGTTGGCCAATAGATGGCTGCCTATTTTAAATACTTTTGATGATCAAGGAGTAGATGTTTGTTATGAAGTACACCCTGTTGAAGACATTCATGATGGAGATACTTTTGAACGATTTTTAGAAGCAACAGGAAATCATAAGAGAGTTAATATTTTATATGATCCATCACATTTTGTATTGCAACAATTAGATTATTTAAAATACATAGATCACTATCATCAATTTATAAAAGCTTTTCATGTAAAAGATGCAGAATTTCATTCTACTGGAAAAAAAGGAACTTTTGGAGGTTATAATGATTGGAAAAATAGAGCAGGAAGATATCGTTCACCTGGAGATGGTCAAGTAGATTTTAAGCAAGTTTTTTCAAAACTAACAGAATATGGTTGTGACGTATGGGCAGTATTAGAATGGGAGTGCGTTATTAAAAGTCCAGCACAAGGAGCAAAAGAAGGTGTATCTTTCATTAACAATCATCTGATTGAAACTACTAGCAAAAAGTTTGATGATTTTGCAGGAAGCGAAGCAGATAAAAATGAAGACCAATTAAAAAGAATTATAGGAATTTAATATTATAAATATGGCAAGAATAACTTTATTATTGTGTTTATGCTTTTTAGTGGCATGTAACCAAACAGAAAAAAAATCGCAAGAAAAAGCCGAAACAGAGAAAGTTTCATCACTAGGTAAAACAATCAATGATAGTGATTGGACAATTTTATTTGATGGAAGTTCGCTAGATAATTGGCGAGGTTATCTTTCTGAAGACATTTACCCAGAATGGACTATTGAAGATGATGCGATGGTATTTACTCCAGGTAAAGAAGGAGGAAAAAATATTATTTCAAA
>Ga0307997_10001675_pt1 | contig 10386 bp, 4 predicted proteins | sample Davwhametageno36_FD_203165 | JGI IMG/M metagenome (GOLD analysis project Ga0307997, IMG submission 203165) | Marine microbial communities from Davis Island wharf, Antarctic Ocean - #36 | ecosystem: Environmental > Aquatic > Marine > Unclassified | place: Antarctic Ocean: Davis Island wharf...
GCGGCTTCTGCCGTTGGATCTCTTCCAAACATGGTCACCACTTCGTTTTCTGTCAGTTCAGAGACAAAGCTGTCGTTGAAGTTGTACCAACGTGGCGACGGAGTGTCGTCGGTGTCGTCGTCGTTCTGCCGAGAGTCTGCTCCGACGGATTTTTTAATTTTTACGCCGCACTGCTCACGAATGAACGCTCGGTAGTGTCCACCTTGCGCAGTGCCAGAGTGTACCATGGTGGCAATGAGCTCGTACGTTCCCAAGTGTGGGACACCATCGCCACCAGCGTCGCTTGCGTTCTCTTTCGGACGACCGCGGCGGCTGCTGTTCTCTCCATCGTCCACATTCGTTTCCGTCAAAGACTGGATCCCATTCTCCTTGTTCTCCTTGGCCGGTATCGACTGGGAGGAGGAGGAGGAGGAGGAGGAGGGCGAGGCGACAATGTAGCCCTTCAGTAGACTGTCCATGTTCATCTTCTCCGGGAAGCTGCAGGCATCGTTGATCTTCACGCGTCGCATCGTTTGGTAGTCGAACACAAACCTTCCCAGATTGACAACAAAGACTGGTGGCAGCATGTTGACTTCAGCACCTTTCAATGCATTCACTTTTTTTCCTTTTTCAAGTTCGTACTGGTTGGCTCCGTCCAACACGTCAGGTTTAAAATATGCACGAATGGCAGATTCCAACGTCTCGTGGCCTTGTATTGGTACCATTAGGTTGTTGAACGCCACTGGCTCTTTCCGTCGACAAAATCCTTCGCCTTTTAAATAGTCTGATGTTGACCCTTGAAACAAATCTTTCGCAAAGTCACCTTTCGGCGTCGATCTTTCCAACGCCTCCATTAGAGTGACGAGCAGCTCTTGCACATCGTGCTGCTGAAAACCTTCTGCAGATCCCCAACCAAATGATCGGGTCAAGTCCTTGGTACTGACGTATGGACGATTTGACAGGCGCAGCCTTGCAAACAGACGCTGGAGCTGAGCAGGAATGCACTGTGCTTCATCTCCGTGGAGTTCGGGATTGTGACGAAAACGAAAGACTCTTTTTCGAAACGACGGGAGCATGAACAGCGCTTGGACCAAAGAATTCAAGTAGCACGTGGCACCCTGGTTGGCCAGTCCAACGTAAGCACCCACAGGAGTGTCTCTTCCACCACGGGCAAAAATATTTCCCTCCTTTTTTAAAAATGTTGCAAGGTCTTCGCGCTTTTCACGATAGAGACGGAGAACGGCGGCGGAATCGTCGGCGGAATCGTCGTCTTCTCCGCTGGGAACGGCGAGGGGAGCAGTTCGTGTTGTTGTTGTTGGTGGCAGTGATTTCACCGGGGACGAGGAGAAAGGAGCCGTAGGTGTGGGAGTGACATATTCTTTGTCCGCGGCGGCAGGTGTGGCAGCGACAGCAGCAGCAGCAGCAGGAGCGTGGTCGACACAGCCGGCACTGTCGATAACAGCAGGTGAGGCGTGGTCTTCTGCGGTGGCAATGGATGATTTACGACTGATGTCGTCGAGAATTTCTTGACGGTAAGATTTTCCAGTGGATGGATTTGTTCCGTCGAGGACGTCGACCATTGTGGAGATGTTGAAATTTGTGCCCGACCGTTGTCGTGTTGTAAGTAGTTTTTTTTTATTTGATCAAAACAATTTATCAAGGGTTTATTTGAATTACAAATACGCCCATGATCCGCCCAAATAGAGGTACATTTATGAAGACAAAATTGCTACTTCTTCCACCTAAAAACACCACCTACGTCATCCTGGTCATCTAAAATTTAACTTCTATCATCATCAGAACTATCAGAGTACTCAGTCCAATTCTTCTCGCAACCCGACTTCCATTGCAGCTCCACTGCCACTTCTCAACACACCACACACTTCTGCCCTTTACGATTTAGACGACGCCGTCCTTCGGAAGAAAGATACAGAAGAGAGCACGACAAACAAAGAATAAGAAGAAAAAAAACAAAAAGAAAAAAGACCTCAAATCATTTAAAACTTCTTTTTTCTTGTTGCCCGTTTAAATAAAAAAAATACAAGTCTCTTCTCCCTCAAAGCTCGAACATCGTTCATCCGTATACACCAGGGCAACACGAGCACGCGCCTTTTTTTTTCTCCATCTCACGCAACAAATGATGTCTCACAACAGTACCACGAATAGTCTATCCACCGAGGAAGCGTCAGTTATCCAGACTTTGCTCTCCACCACAAGGCCACACCTCCAAACAAAAAATAGACAAAGTCCAGTCCAAGCCCTGTCCAGCATGAACCACCCCGCTACCATGGTCGCATCACCGCGTTCAGCTGCTGCGGCAGCAGCAATGCGTGCTCTGGGGAATATTGACATGTTAGCCAGTCTCAGCTCTGATATTGTTGTTCGAGGAGGAGGAACGATGAAAAAAGACAGCGTCGTCGTTATCAAGCAGCAGGAGGAGCAGCCGCAGCAGCAGCAGCAGCAGCCGCAGCAGCCGCAGCAGCAGCAGCAGCAACCACCCGTCCAAAAAAAGAAGCCTGCTGAAAGAACAACATTAAAAATTAAAACAAGCACCTCGTCGTCGTCGTCGTCGTCGTCGTCGTCGTCGTCCGTAGCTTTTCCTCCGTCCATGGAAACATCTCCTACTAAAGTGTCGAAAAAAAATATGAGCCCCGCTGATTTAGTTCGCGAAAGACAACAAGTGTTGGAGAAAAATCGTGCTGCTGCAAAAGCATATCGTAAAAGAAAGCGAGACAAGGAGATGATACTGAGAGATCGTGTCGATCAGTTAGAGCGCGAGGCAAAAATGTATCGGCAGTGTTTGATACGTCATGGAATTCCAGATCCTGTCATTGTCGAAGGGGAGTCCAGAGTACAAATTGATCTTTGAAGCAGCAGCAGCAGCAGTAGCAGCAGCAGCAGCGTTCCTACTCCAACAAGTTGTGTGTACACGTGTTTGTTTTTTGTTCTAGCTAAGCAAGACAAACTAAAAGTCATATTCGTGGTGAATGTTTTTTTCCTCCTCTTCCACTCCTCTTTTTTTTCTCCTGACTTTGAACACAAATTTACAATCTATTAAAACAAAAATCATTTTTTTCAATCATAAAAATAAATTTTTTTTTGTGTTTTTTTTTTTGTAGTCAGCTGAAAATAAAATTGTTCCTGTTGGGTGTTTATTTTCGTTTGCCAAAAATCTGGGTTATGAGTCGGAGGCAGAGTTCGAAGTGAAAAGGAGAGAGGAATGATGGGGTTATTCTCTTGCATCATCCCACGCATCCCAAAGGTTACAACTTGCCACACAAACTGTGTCTCTCATTATCTCACGGCGAGGTTTCTGAGGTACAGTACATTACTCACAAATTTTATATAATTTTCTACTCGGAGCCATGCTCAGATCTACCCTGAGACTTCTTCCCACCACACGTCACTTTGCTGCTGCTTTCTCGACAACTTCAGCAGCAGCACCCGTGGACACACCCGCTCAAATCAAACGTCGATTTTTAGAGCGCTTGGAGAAGGAGCAAGACGCGGCACTTCTCGGCGGTGGTCAAAAGAGAATTGACAACCAGCATAAAAAGGGAAAACTTACAGCAAGAGAACGTTTGAGTGTTCTTCTTGACGACGACTCGTTTCGCGAGTATGATCAACTGAAGGGCCATCGATGCACTGATTTTGACATGGAGCAACAAAATTATCCAGGTGATGGTGTTGTTACTGGTCATGGCTACATTCACGGACGTCCAGTATACGTTTTTTCACAAGATTTTACAGTGTTTGGTGGTAGTCTTTCTGAAACGCATGCAGAAAAAATTATGAAAGTCATGGAGAAGGCGATGAAGACTGGGACACCAGTGATTGGTCTCAACGACTCTGGTGGTGCAAGAATTCAAGAGGGTGTCAACTCTCTGGGTGGTTACGCTGACGTCTTCCAAGCAAACGTGTTGGCGTCTGGCGTTATTCCACAAATTTCTGTCATTATGGGTCCCTGTGCAGGTGGTGCCGTTTACTCACCGGCCATGACTGATTTTATCTTTATGGTGCGTGACACTTCCTTCATGTTTGTCACGGGTCCTGATGTTGTCAAAACTGTCACGCATGAGGAGGTGACGCAGGAGGAACTTGGTGGTGCAAAAACGCATTCAAGTAAGTCTGGTGTCTGTCATGGTGCATTTGATAACGACATGCATGCTTTACGTCAAGTCCGTCGTTTATATGGATATCTTCCTCTATCCAACCAGAGTGAACTTCCAGTACGAGCAACCAATGATGCTGCGTCACGCCAGTGTAATGTTCTTGAAAATATTATACCAGATGATCCAAATGTTCCGTACGATATGAATACTGTTATAAAAACAATTGCTGACGACAGTGATTTTTTTGAAATTATGCCAGATCATGCAAAAAATATTACTATTGGATTTGGTCGAATGGAGGGGAAAACTGTTGGTTTTGTTGGGAATCAACCAATGGAGTTAGCAGGATGTCTAGACATTGATTCATCTACAAAAGCAGCCAGATTTGTTCGATTTTGTGATTGCTTTAATATTCCTATTATTACTTTTGTTGACGTCCCAGGATTTTTGCCAGGAACGGCACAAGAGTATGATGGAATTATTCGCCAGGGTGCCAAGCTGTTGTACGCCTACGCAGAGGCAACAGTCCCAAAAATTACGGTCATTACTCGCAAGGCATACGGTGGTGCGTATGATGTGATGAGCTCCAAACATTTGAGAGGTGATTCTAACTATGCATGGCCATCAGCAGAAGTTGCTGTAATGGGTGCAAAGGGTGCGGTTGAAATTATTTTTCGTGGCGGTGACATTGAAAAAGAAACGTTGAACTACACGGACACATTTGCAAATCCAATGAAAGCAGCGCAGCGTGGCTTTATTGATGATATTATTGATCCAAAAGAAACACGTGCTAGAATTTGTGAAGATTTGGAAATGCTTGCAACGAAACAGCTTGAAAATCCATGGAAGAAGCATGGCAACATACCTCTTTAATAAAAAAAAAAAATATAATCTCAAGGGGTATGCATACAAATCGTATGCATAAATATTTTTATATTTACAACCTATTTCCTCTAGATGTTGGTACCTGCTGCAACTGTGCTACATCCAGAAATTGAAACAGCACGCTCCTCACGGCGGTGCATTTTTAATCACTTTGAACGGTTGGTATCTTTTATTATCAGCATCCCAATCACACGCTGGAGATATCACTGCAAATGTACTCCTGAACTCTATGACGAAATCGTACAGCGTCCTTTGCACCCACCACACTTGATACTGACCAGCACACAAAATTCGATTCCGAATATTTTTATACTGCGTGGGCAAAACAACTGTCTTGTAACCAGTCGACATTCCCTCTGGAACTTTCACATCGATCAAAACTTCTCTAATTTGTTCATCCGAATATCTTTGGTACAATTGGCCGTTGTCGTCACGCATCGTTATGTTCGGCAAATGAATTTCAATGAACGTGCCGCAATGTGCATCTTGACTGAAGGGTCCTTCACCTTGGTAACCCGAGCATTGATACACAAACGCGTCAATGGAAAAGGCCATTTGCACACAATATGGAAACTTTTTGCCGCTGCTATCGTAACAATTCTGATCTGCTGGGACCGTGCTGTTGTAATCCCAGCATCGCGGTCGAAAAGTCTCTTGGACAAAAGAGATACGAGGTCGAACACAGTCGCGACGCCAAATATCAACTTCACGACAAGTCGTAATGCAGGGGGGATTCAAACCATGCCACTCGCCAGTGTCACGAAACTTTTCATCAAGGATGGGCAACCCTTTGCACTGGTCCACTGTCTTTTGCTCACAACCCTGCCACGTAGGAATGCCCGCCAGCGCGTCCTGTAAACTGTAATCACGGATTGGATTTCCTGCCAAGTCTCTCAAATCAGTTGATTTCCAAGCGACATCGACGCATTTGCTACCAGGACAATCTGCATTGGTCGTGCAGGTATCAATTGGTTCTAGACCACCCTGTCCATTCGCATAATCATTCGCACAGTATCGACACCCCTCTGGCTTGCCGAGCGGTGACTGTTTGCACATTCTGTTCGCATCGTACTTGCATCGTGTACTCATGACACGGCAAAGAATTTGAAAATCACGAGTTTGACCGTTAAACTCGTTCGTGTACATGTCCGTCGCCTCGGTATACACTTCGGTAACAGTATCTCTGTCAATGAGATCAACATCAACGATATCACTCGAGTAAATCCCAGTATTAATTGCACAATGCTTTTTTACCGCGTCTGGGCACTTGTCCATGGGAAGCACAGTAGATGGAATTTGATCAGGATACCCAGCATACGGTGGATCTAAGCAGCCGAGACAAGTATCAACGACTTTGAACGGTTTCTCTTTCCCCGTACATACCTCATCAAGTATTAACAGTCGATCTTGCAGGCGACTTCTTTGATCTCCGAAAGGTTCTCCGAAGCGATCCAGGGAGACTTGAGACGTTGTGTTTTCTAATTTAATGTACTCGGGTGTTCCGTACAAACCATTGCAGCAATCGAAAGGGTGACCCCTGCAAGGATCAAAAATTAAATTGATGACGTAGTCTTGTCCCGCACCGAATACCGTACTTGTCACCACAGGCTTTTCATCACGGTAGTCATCTCTGGGCAGCAGCTTCAACTCTGGAAAGAAAGTGTCGACTAAATCAGGATGATATGCAAGCTGATCGTTGAGCTTTTTTTTACCAAGATTAACAAAATAATTGTACTGAGACGTCCCTTCCATGAACTGAGCGTTCGCAAAAAAAATAGACGAACGAGTTTTAAACATGCTCTCCTCGTAATGAACACCAACCCACATGTTTGTCACCACCATCAGCAGCAGTACCTTGAAGGTCATTGTCGGCATAATCGTAGCAGGGTGCTGGCAGTCGCTTGTTTGCTCTCAGTGCGTCTTTTCTTGCCGTTTAGGACGAAGTTTTTTTGAAAGTAAAGGCAACGAGAGCAAAAGTACGAACCTGGCAAAGCTGAAACACTGAAATAATTGGTCCAATCAAAATCAGGTATTATATAGTACACACGCAACACCATATAAATTCGCTAACAATCTCGTTGCTGGCAAAAAAGAAGTGAAAGCTGCAAAAAGTCAAGTCCAGATAACAAAACAGTTGAAAAAAAAATAAAAAGAATAACAATACTGTAAAATGATCAAGGTTCTCCGACTTGACTTTTGCAGTTGAGTCGAGTAACTATGAGCGTCATGCACAACGCAGAGAAAGACGCAGAAAATGCGTACTGGCAGGAAGCCGTTCGTCAAGTTTTCCCACCAATACCTTTGGATTCTGTTCCTGGAGCAATCATCCGCAGCAAGCATTCCACCAAGCAGCCAAAGCGTTCAAAGCAACGTAAAAAAAGAGTACGAAAACGTGGTTTTCCAGGCTCAATCCGCAACCACCAGAGCTCGAGCACAGCCTCGCTACCCAAACAAGCTGTAAGGGGAGCCGGGCAGCTGCAAAGACATGCTTCAAGTCACACAATAGGTGCACATACATTTGATCCTGCAACGGAAGAGGAAGAGGAAGAGGACGAGGAAGAGGAAGAGGAAGAGGAAGAGGAAGAGAATGCCAACTACTATGAAAAATTGACCGAGCGACAAACAGCAGAATTTTTAATGAAGCAACCATCAATGGTAGCACTAGATTTGAGCGGAGATCAACAAGTCAACAATCCAGTGCTGTGGCAGGCGGCCATTGAGCTCGCAAAGACATGCAAGTCTGTCAACTTACGAGGCAACGGAAATTTGGACGACGTCATGATGCGCTCTCTGGCTCTTTGCTTGGGTGAGGGTTTGGAAGCAATTGATGCTGCTGGTTGCCCAACCGTCAACGATGGTGTGGTATGCTCGCTTGTCATCCGTCTGTTCAATTTGCGGTATATCAACTTGTCGGGATGTCTGCTGTGCACAAACAGCTCTTTGAAGGCGTTGGCAGATGGCTGCAAAGACACCCTGACCTCAGTCGACGTGTCGAGATGCAAGCAAATTGGAGACACGGGTATTGCTTGGATTGCAGGAGCTGTTGGATCGGGACAAGCTTGTAAAAAATTGGCGTCCATCAACTTGGAGCAGTGCGTGAAAATTCGTGATCGAGCGCTGGAAGATCTGGGTAACGGATGTCGCGCGCTAAAATTTGTCAACTTTCGTGGTTGCGTTGAAATTTCAAACAGAGGTATTATCGCTCTCGCAACTGGATGTCACAAACTTAAAATTGTCAACATTCACAGCTGCTTAAAAGTAGGTGACTCTGGTTTAGTAGCCATTGGTAAGAACTGCCCAGCGCTGCAGTCCTTGTGTGGCACTCGGTGTGGCTTGATTGGAGATCGTGGTTTGAAAGCGATTGGTGGTGGATGTCCCATGCTTCAATCGATTACGTTGGCCGGATGCGTCAAAATTACCGAGGGTGGAATTTGTGCGATCGCTGAAAATTGTGCTGGACTTCAGACTCTCAACGTCACAGGATGCATTGATATTACAGAGAACGGATTGCGAGAGCTTCTCCGTGGTCTGCCTTTCGTAGAAAAGGCGCTGACTTACGTGGGATTCCGACCGAAGGGAAGCTCACAGTCTGCTGTTCGTCATCTACGACTGTCAGTGCAGCACAAAGCAGTTCTGGACGCTGCTGCTTTCCGACTACAAGCGATGTGGCACGGTTACAAATCGCGCAGATCTTTGAAAGCAATCAAGACTGCCAATTTGCTCTTCAAAACATCTCTACGAATTCAACGAATGGCACGAGGAGCACGCGCTCGGATTCGAGTTCGTAAGCTGAAGCAGCAACGGTTCAAGAAGCAGAATGCGATCGTCATTCAAGAGTGGTATCGAGAGGTTCGTCAAAAGCTTGCCGCTTACGCACTTAAAATGTCTCGAGAAATTTACCAGACTCAACTGGGCGCCATTGTGAAAGTCCAAGCGTTGTACCGTGGATTGCTTGTGCGACGCTACTTTCCTGATGTGGTCCGCGTCATCTGTGCACTGCGTGATGAGCGGTGGGTGGAGGCGGAGGAGGCCGTTGCAGTGCGGTTGCAGCGAATTGTTCGTCTCCATCGTGCCAACAGAATGATGAAGGCGCTGAGCGAAGAGCATTCCCAGCGAGATCGCGATGAAAGTTGGGCGGCAAGAGAAATAGAGCGTGTCATTCGTGGTCATTTGGGTCGGCAGCAAGCGTACTACGTGCGACGTGAGAACTCGAGGAGAGAGGTTGAGTACTCGATGGAAGGTGTCCTTGCCATTCAAAAGCATGCTCGATCAAAGTTTCGACGCCTTCGTCTTGCTGGGTATCGTCTTCGTGAGACATGGGCCGTCCAAGTGGATCGCATTAACGCGACGACGATTGAAAACACGTGGAGATCATGCGTCGCACGACATTTGTTGAAACGTCTGAAGTACGAAAATATAATTAAGACGCGAGCAATATTGAAACTCCAAAGAATTTATCGAGGGCACAAAGTCAAAGGGTGGCGTGACATTCAGTTTGACATGATGCGAAGTCGTGTGCGAAAAAGGTACGAGTTGGACGAGGTTCGATCTAAAAAAGTTATTGCTGCCAAGCTTGTCATCGTCCAGAACAAGAGAGACAACGACTCATGCTCTGATTCAGGCGAGGAGGATAAAGAGTGGAAGGAGTACACAGATTATGATGGCACGCAGTTCTTTTTTTCAGCAGCTAAAAATGAACGGCGAAGCGAACGTGGGCAGGACAACGGATGGGAGTTTACATTAATTGGACGTCGAATACGAATTTTTTGGCCTGTGGAAGACAAGAAATACGAAGCGACAATTACAAAGTATCATGTTAGAAAATCAAAGTTTCGTGTAGAGTATGACGACAGCGAACACGAGTGGATTGATCTTCGTGCGGAGCAGGATCGCGTGCAAGTCAAAGAGGTGTACGAGGATGGTGTTGTGCAGTGGATTGATTTCAAATTTCTTCGCGATCCAGCCAAGGACAAGGGGAAAGGTGTGCGTCCTGCGCTTCTCATGGGTGGTGGACGTGAGGAGGACGAAGTCGATCGTAAGAAGCGAGAGAAGGAGGAGGCAAAGAAGAAAATGGCAAAGGAAGAAGATGAAGAGGCGAGGAAGAGAGCTGATGCGTTTGCTGACAGTGGTGGTGAGGATGATGAGGATGAGTGGCTGGAGTATATTGACGACACGACGGGGGAGCCTTATTACGTGAACGCGAGTACAGGCGAAGCGAGGTGGGAGTTGGATTGAATATCTCTAGAAGGTACATATGTACTTTATAGTATATATATATTTAAACATATGTTACCTTGGTATATGAGCATTTATGTGTGGTAATACTACGTACTATGCATATACACATTCATAGGTACATATACATGAAGCTTCACATATATACATAGAAGGTACTAGTGTACGCACTTGT
>Ga0307997_10001679_pt1 | contig 10379 bp, 10 predicted proteins | sample Davwhametageno36_FD_203165 | JGI IMG/M metagenome (GOLD analysis project Ga0307997, IMG submission 203165) | Marine microbial communities from Davis Island wharf, Antarctic Ocean - #36 | ecosystem: Environmental > Aquatic > Marine > Unclassified | place: Antarctic Ocean: Davis Island wharf...
TTGTGGAGGGGGTTAGGTTGCCTGTGGGCTGAGGCGTTGTGATCCCCCCGTCCGGCTGCCCTTCGCGGGTGGTCGGGCGGGGGTATGGCGACTGATTTTTTTTGGGGAGGAAGAACGAGCCGATGCGGACATTAATAATGATCGCAGCAAAAAACCGCTTAGAGCCCATTGTGTAAATTCGATTTTCCAGCTGCGCGCGCTCGCGGCACGAAAAATGCTACAGGTGCATTAGTTACGGCGCTGCCTTGCGGCAAAGAAACCGGCCATTCATGCAAGTAGTAGCTACACCAATCCGGCGAACTCACAGATTGCGAGATCAAGCCACCATTGTATCTCGCATGACCAATGGCCGCTCTAAATTGGCGGAATGTGGCATTCAGCCTTGGCAGATGGCTACGAAAGCTTGTCCATCAAAAAGTGCTACGTTTTTGTGCTGCATGATTGAGTCGGACTGCTAAACTTAAGGCTGGACACTAAATTAGGCGCCCGTAACTGCTTCTATGTAGTACTTAGGTCTCGGGTAACTGCCCGTGTCTGAAAAGAAATCCAAACAGAATTTTTCAAAAATATTGACCTTGTTTGAATTTCGGGATGAGCGGGTGAGAAATATTCCCTTTTTGTCTGATGACCACTCAGGGAAAACCTCAACAATTACACCAGTTGAACATTCATAGGATGTAAAAAACCTGGGGAGATAAGCGATGCCTTCGCCACAAATGGCTAGATACTTCAAAGTCCAGTAGTCGTTCGCGATAAACTCCGCTTCTGGAAGGATTTCAATCTCCTCATGACCCTTTCGCAATTGCCATCGCTGAATGCCAAACGGTTCACGATAAAGAACCCCCGAATGGCTGGATAACTCTTTAGGATGATTAGGTAAGACGCGATCTGCCAGATGACGCTTGCCAGCAAAAAGACCGAACTCAACTTCGGTCAGCAGGATGCTTTTGTCATTCACGTTGGCTCCCCACGACAGAGTGACGTCGAAATCGTGTAGTCTGTCTTGGGGTATGACCAGGCTTGGGTTGTAAAACGTGAGATCAAGTTTGATTTCGGGGTGTTGAGAGCGGAACGCGTAAAGCAATTCCCCGGTGAATGACGATCCGAATTCACCTGTGGATGCGATGCGCAGTGTACCGCGCACATCGCTTCCGAATCTACTCATACTTTCGATAGCAAGTTCGCGATTGCGTAACAGGGTTTGCGCGTGGCGATAAAATTCCTCTCCTGCGTCGGTCAGAACTTGCTTGTGTCCTTCACGCAAAAAAAGTGCCGCGCCCAGTTCATCCTCAAGCTTTCGCAGTTTGGTGCTAATGGACGACTTTGCGACGTTATGCACTTTGGCCGCAGTCGAAACTGAGCCAAGCGCGGCAACCTTGCAGAAATAATCGAGTGCTGTAAAATCCATCAGATCAAATACTTCCCCTGTGTCCGCGTTGACACTAAGAGATCAACGCTAACAATTTTACCAGACCAATTGGGTCAGCCGTGGTGGTCCGTCCGGCACCGAGATCTTTGTTTTTTGAATACAAGCATCTCAGATCGCTGACGTCACGCAAAAATCCCGGAGTGCGCGCACAGCCAATCTCCCCACGGATCACGAACGGAACGAACAAATCCACTTCAGCCCAAAACTTGGGCGAATCGCCCAAGATTGGTGAATTTAGAACATATAATTGGACAAAAACTTCGAATCGTGCTTGCTATAGTTCATCTTTGTGTTCAATTTTTCACAAATGCATGCCGCACAAGTACAGCGGCAAGATAAAGAAGGGCTTTTCATGTTCAAAGACTGCGGCGCTCCCATCGAATGCACGTTCCCAGTCGATGACTGGCACATTTTGGCAGGCTATTGGTACCCAATCGCATTCTCAATAGAAGTAAAATCTGACCCTGTGCGGGTGCGGCTGCTTGATGTTGATCTGGTACTCTGGAGAACCAGCGAGAAAGTATCCGTGGCCGCTGACTATTGCCCACATCGCGGAACACGAATGAGCCTAGGCCAAGTGTCTGGCGACAGTTTTGTGTGCAAATATCACGGGCTACAGTTTAACGCTCAGGGACGCTGTACGAAAATTCCGGGCGCGCCGGACGCCAAAATTCCACGGAGTCTTGCGCTCGCAGTTTTTCCTGTTGTCGAACGGTATGGGCTGATCTGGTGCTGCCTTAAAGGCGAAGCGGCTGCCCCCATCCCAGAGTGGCCTGAACTCGAAGATCCAGCATTGCAGCGCTGTAAATTGTCGACGGTGTGGAACGCGGCGGCAGGGCGGCATACGGAAAATTTCCTCGATACGGCGCATTTTTCGTTTGCCCATCTTGGTACCTTCGGTTGTGCCGAGCAGCCGCAAGTCGATCCTTATGATGTTGAGGAAACTGAATACACGTTGTCCTATTCTGTGGCCGCGCCTCAACAGAATGGATCGCTCTTTCTGGAAGATCGGGAGTTTACGAAAGTCCCTTCAGATTACTCAGTGCATCTGCCCTTCTCCTCACGACTGGCCTTGCATTTCCAGCGCGGTGACGAATTCATCTTTGATGTCGTCAGCCCCATCTCATCGAAACGGTCGCGGATTTTTATGCTCAAGACACGGGATCACGACTTCGATCACTTTACTGACGAATGGCCAGAATTTCAGGAAGCAGTGAACGAAGAGGATCGGGAGATGGTTGAATCGCAGATACCACACGCTTTGCCTGTCGACCTTGCTGAAGAATTTCACGTCCAGTCTGACAAGATCTCTGTCGCGTTCCGCCGAAAATGGCGCGACCTTGGGATCACTGGGGATATCGTTTAATGGCAGATAAAAACTTTACCGTTGTTGCGGAAAAATCAGGCAAGTCGATCGTGGTTGCGGCGGATGAGAGTATTCTTGACGCCTTGTTTGACAATGACATTGATGTCGAGTTCTCATGCGAAAATGGCTTGTGTGGAACGTGTTTGACACGGGTGGTCAGCGGCATTCCAGATCACCGGGACATGTACCAGACAGAAGAGGAAAAGGGGCGTAACGACCGGATCGCCGTGTGCTGCTCGCGCGCACTGACTGATGAAATCGTTTTAGATATCTAACCCCAGAAAGTTCCCATGCTTGATTTACTGATCTTTAACGCGACGCTGCCTGATGGGTCCACCAACATGTCAGTGGGGATAAAAGATGGCACGTTCGCGTTGATCGACGAAGGGCAGCGCCCGGATGCAAAGGAAGCCATCGACGCTAAAGGTCAGTTGCTATCGCCGCCGTTTGTCGACAGCCATTTCCACATGGATGCCACCTTGTCCTTAGGAATGCCACGCATGAACGTGTCCGGCACACTGCTCGAAGGGATCGGTCTGTGGGGCGAATTGAAGCCGCTGCTGACACAAGAAGGACTGGTAGAACGCGCGTTGCGCTATTGCGATCTCGCCGTGTCACGCGGTTTGCTCGCCATTCGCAGCCACGTCGATACCAGCGACCCAAGGCTATTGAACGTTGAAGCCATGATCGAAGTTCGTGAAAAGGTAAAACCTTACCTCGACCTGCAATTGGTCGCCTTTCCGCAAGACGGGTATCTGCGGGCGTCGGGCGCTATACAGTCTTTGGACAGTGCGCTCGACATGGGCGTCGACGTGGTTGGCGGCATTCCGCACTTTGAACGGAGCATGGCGGATGGAGCGGCCTCAGTGGAAGCGTTGTGCCGGATCGCGGCGGATCGTGGGCTGCCAGTGGACATGCATTGCGATGAGAGCGACGACCCATTAAGCCGCCATATCGAGACGCTCGCCCAACAAGCTGTGCGTTTCGGGCTTCAAGGTCGCGTGGCGGGATCGCACCTGACGTCCATGCATTCGATGGATAATTACTATGTCTCCAAACTTATTCCTCTCATTGCCGAGGCACGGATCGACGTCATTGCGAACCCGCTGATCAACATCACCCTGCAAGGGCGTCACGACAGCTATCCCAAACGGCGAGGGCAGACCCGCGTGCCAGAATTGATGGACGCGGGTGTCAATGTGGCCTTTGGGCATGATTGCGTGATGGACCCTTGGTATTCGCTAGGCTCGGGTGACATGCTCGAAGTGGCTTCGATGGCGCTGCATGTGGGGCAGATGACCTCGCGGGATGCCATACGGCGCTGTTTTGATGCGGTTACTGTGAATGCCGCGCAGGCGATGGGGCTTGAGAATTACGGTATCGAAATAGGCTACAGGGCTGATATGGTGCTCTTGCAAGCCGCTGATACGATTGAAGCCATCCGCCTGCGGGCCAATCGGCTTCTGGTTATCCGGAGCGGTCGCATCGTATCGCGCATGGCACCGCAGGTGGCCAACCTTGACTTACCCGGAAGGCCCGAGACGGTAAACGCGGCCGACTACTTGCCAGGCCACGGCACGCCATAAAAGCGATGGGCTAAAGACTGACGACCAACCAACAAAAGGGGATTAACATGACGATCAAGACCAGACTGCACCGCCGCACATTTCTCAAAACGGGGGCTGCCACCGCGGGCGTGATGCTTGCAGCACCTGCCGCCATCGGCCAAACCAAAATCAAAGTTGCCGGTATCCACTCGTCACCCGTGGAAAACGCGTGGAACTCGCGCCTTCATGCCGCAATGCTGAAAGCGGCAGATGACGGGGCAATTGAATACGTCTTTTCCGAAGGTGTGAGCGGCACAGACTATGGCCGCGCTGCGCGCGAATACGCTGAACAGAACGTTCAATTGATCGTGGGCGAAGCCTATGCTGTTGAGCGCGAGATCCGTGAAATTGCGGCGGATTACGCCGACACTGCGTTTTTGATGGGCTCAAGCGGCGAGCCATCCGGAGGCAACTTTGGAACATTTGGCACATGGAACCATGAAGGAGCCTATCTGTCGGGAATGCTGGCGGCGTCGATGTCAGAAACGGGCAAATTTGGTGCTGTCGGTGCTATCCCTATCCCGGAGGTCAACATGCTGATCAACGGGTTCCGTGCCGGTGTGGATGCGGTGCGCCCTGACGCAGAGCACCTGATTGGATTTATCGGCACTTTCTTTGATCCGCCCAAGGCCCGCGAGGCGGGACTGGCACAGATTGATGCTGGCGTGGATATCTTGTTTGGCGAACGTATCGGGACGGCAGATGCTGCGGCAGAACGTGGGATCAAGGCCGTTGGGTCGTTGATCGATTATACCGAACGTTACCCCGATACCATCTTTGCCAATGCGATGTGGTACTTCGATCCACTGCTTGCGGCCTCTGTCTCGGACATCATGTCCGGATCACCTACCGGGCGCAACTACACGCCCTATTGTCTCATGAAAGAGGGCGGGAACGATATCCTTTATACCGCCTCCATGGTGCCAGCAGAGGCAATCGGCCCGATGGAAGAGGCGCGCGCCGCGATCAAAGCAGGCACTCTTGAAGTGCCAATTGATTTCAGCGAGCCAACTTGAAACCGCTAAACATAGACCCAGCGCGATGAACGCGCTGGGTCAAACAAGGCATATTCAGCACATGATGCAAACACCCGCTTTGGTCCTCAAGGGTATCAGCAAAAAATTTGGCGCGATCACGGCAAATGCGGATATCTCTATCTCGTTGCAGGTGGGTGAGGTCATCGCGTTGCTGGGTGAAAACGGGGCGGGCAAGACGACGTTGATGAACATCCTCTTTGGACACTACATGCCCGACGAAGGATCCGTCGAAATTGAGGGCAAACCACTGGTTCTTGGCAAACCGCGCAACGCCATCGCGATGGGTGTAGGGATGGTGCATCAGCATTTCTCACTGGCCCCCAACCTGACCGTTCTGGAAAACATCATGACCGGGACAGAGCCGCTTTTCTCGCTGCGCAGCAAGACAGAAGCCGCCCGCGCCAAGTTGACCAAACTCGCCGACCGCTTTGGCCTGCTGGTCGATCCCGACGCCTTTGTCAGCGACCTGTCGGTCGGTGAACAACAGCGCGTTGAAATCCTCAAGGCGCTGTTTAACGATTGCCGAATCTTGATCCTAGATGAGCCGACTGCCGTCCTGACCCAACCCGAAGCAGAGCAGTTGTTTCGACTGTTGCGGGTGATGGCGACCGAAGGGCTGTCGATCATTTTCATTTCCCACAAGCTGCACGAAGTGATGAACGGTGCCGACCGTGTCGTTGTACTCAAGGGGGGGCGTTTGGTCGCCGAGAGGCAGACAAGCGCCACCGACAAAGCAGAGCTTGCAGAACTGATGGTCGGGCATCAGGTCAAGCGCCCAACGCGCAGCAAAACAACCCCCGGCCCTGTTGTCATGAAGGCCAAGGATGTCACCCTGATACAAGACGGCCACAAACGTCTCGACAATGTCAATTTTGAGCTGCGCGAGAACGAAGTGCTCAGCATCATTGGTGTTTCAGGCAATGGTCAGGCGCAATTGGCGCAAGTGCTCAGCGGTTTGGTCAAGCCAAGTAGCGGGACCGTTGAGGTTCTTGGGGAGCTTAGCAACAACCTGACCCCAACCGAACTAACCGAGCGTGGCGTCGCGCGCATCCCCGAAGATCGCAACACTGAGGGTGCCATTGGTGCCTTGAGCCTTTGGCAAAACGCCATTCTTCAAAGGATCAGGGATCCCCGCTTTTCCAAACGGGGGATCGTTCGGGGACAGGCCGCCGAGACCTATACCCAAGACATCATCAGGAATTTTGACGTGCGCGGCGGCACGCCGCAGACCGAGGCGCGATTGCTGTCTGGTGGGAACCTGCAAAAGCTGATCCTCGGGCGCAACCTGTCAGAGAACCCGCGCATTCTGATCGCAGCCCAACCCGCACGCGGCCTTGACGAAGGGGCCATTGCCGAAGTCCACCGCCGACTGCTCGAGGTGCGCGCGGCAGGGGCTGGCATCCTGCTCATCTCCGAAGAGCTTGAAGAAACCATGCTGCTGGCTGACCGGGTGCAGGCGATCGTAAATGGCTGCCTGTCGCCACCTGTCGCGACCCAGACGCTGGATAGCAGACAACTGGGTTTCATGATGGCTGGTGAATGGGGCGGACTAGAACATGCGGTTTGAACGCCGAGAACAGCCAGTTGCTGCAATCACCATCGGCGCGCCCATATTGGCGGTCACGATATCGCTGCTGGTGGCGGGCGGGCTTATTGCCTTGGCCGGTGCGCCGGTTCTGGCCTCCTATGCCAGCATTTTCACCAGCGCATTCGGTTCAAAGCTGGCGATCACCGAGACGCTAACCCGCGCCATTCCGTTGATGTTCACAGGGCTGGCTGCGGCCGTCGCCTTTCGCGCCAAAGTCTGGAACATCGGTGCCGAAGGGCAGCTTTATATCGGGGCCTTGGCCGCGGCGGCCGCGGGCCTTTGGATAACAGCGCCGCCTATAATCACAATCCCTGCCTTGATCGTAATTGCTGCCTGTGCGGGCATGGTGCTCTTGGTTATTCCGGTCTTCATGCGCGTCCGTTTTGGGGTGGATGAGGTGGTGACAACGCTGCTATTGAACTTCATCGTTCTGCTCTTTGTGTCCCTCGCCATTGAAGGGTTTCTGCGCGACCCGCTGGCCTTTGGATGGCCGCAATCAGTGCCGATCCCCGAAGAAGGCCGCTTGCCCAAGTTGGTGGATCGGAGCCGGTTGCACTTTGGTCTGGTGATCGCTGTCGGTTTTGCCATCTTGGTTTACCTGATCCACCGCTATACCGTGTTCGGCCTGCAATCACGCGCGGCAGGTGAGAGCCAGAGCGGTGCCGCATTTGCTGGTGTACCTATCGCCCGAACGCTGCTGGGCGTTGCCTGTCTATCGGGTGGATTGGCAGGGGTTGCTGGAGCCGTCGAGGCGATGGGCGTGAAGGGGTTTGTCTCCACCGATTTGTCGCCCGGTTTCGGCTACAGCGGGATTGTCGTGGCGATGTTAGCTAACCTCAACCCAATTGGCGTCATCTTTGCCGCGCTGTTTGTCGCGGCCGTCTTCGTCGGTGCGGACGGCATGAGCAGGAGCATGGAAGTTCCAACATTCATTGCCGATGTGACTGTCTCCCTTGCGCTTCTGACCATGTTAATCGCCCTATTTTTCGCAGCATATCGGGTGCGCTGGTGATCGATCTGATCGACATTCTGTTCACGACAGGCCTTTGGTCATCTGCCTTGCGCATCGCAACACCGCTGATCTTTGCCACGCTGGGGGCCTTGCTATGCGAACGGGCGGGCGTCCTGAACCTTGGCATCGAAGGGATTATGACCTTTGGCGCGATGGCTGGCTGGCTGGCTGTCTTTATGGGCGCGGATCTTTGGACCGGTGTGATGGTCGCGGCGATCTGTGGGGCTACTTTTGGTCTGTTGCATTCAGGCTTGGCTGTGGTTCTGGGCCTGTCCCAACATGTCGCGGGATTGGGTATTACGCTTTTTGCGTCATCGCTCAGTTACTATATCTTTCGCCTTGCCGTACCCGTCCAAGGTACCCCGCCAACGATTGAACCTTTTCAGCCTTGGTCCGTACCCGTCCTTTCCGACCTGCCCTTATTCGGTCCAACGCTCTTTTCGCAAACACCTTTGACCTATTTGGCTTTGATCCTCGCTTTGGTCATGGCCTACGTGCTGAACCGAACGCCAATTGGGCTCGCAATCCGCATCACAGGCGAAAACCCTCATGCTGCAGAGGCGCAAGGGCTGAACCCAATTGCGATCCGCATTGGAGCGGTTGTGACAGGAAGTGCGCTTATGGCAATGGGCGGAGCGTATCTGACGCTTGCGGCTTTCAATAGCTTTTTCCCAACAATGGTACAGGGACGTGGGTGGGTCTGCATCGCGCTTGTCGTTTTTGCTATGTGGCGGCCTGGCCGAGCACTTTTGGGCGCTATTCTGTTTGCCGTTTTCGATGCTTACCAGTTGCGGCTGCAAACGAATTTCGGAAAAGCAGTCCCGTACCAGCTATTCCTCATGTTGCCTTATGTACTTTCGATCGTTGCTCTAGTTGTAATGTCGCGCAAAGCAAAAGTTCCGCGCGCACTGATGAAGCCCTATCGGCGCGGAGAGCGAGATTGAACATGTTAGCAATGGTGCTGTTTGCTCTCCCAGTCCGCAGTAAATTGCGCGGACCTGATCTCGTCCGTTTGAAAATAATTAATATCGTTTCCGATGACAGGGTTCGCTCACGTGTCACGGCCAAGAGGTTTTTAAGCGCTCAATTTGGCGCGCTTATCTGAAGCGGAATGTCCCACGTCGAGTTCCAAACGTCGAAGGCGTAGCATCGAAAATGAGGCGTTGGAAGCACCTAAGTCGGGTAGGATCGGCCCCTAAAGGCTGATGTGAGCGGATTGGGCAAAAGCGAAAGCCCAACCACAGCGAACGAGTGATTTGGAGGCAACCGGAAACGGTAAGATTAAATGACCGGTATTGGAAAGCGCGCCGCGCCACTAAAATTTCTATGCCGTGACAGCGAGTAAATGCTGCGTGAGCACTAGCTGCACCTGCAAAAGTCAGCTCTGTCCGCATAGCAGACCTCAGGCATTGGCACGGTCAATGTTCAGTTCTGGGTGCAAGCCACAAAGTCACCCTGATGTAACGCACAAATCAGGACCGCTTTTGGGACCGCTTTTCAATTTCAATTCAAAAATAAGTAACTGTAATTACACAGAAATACACAAAGTTCGACGTCCTCTTCTGGGCACCACAAATCACAGTTAAATAATTGTAATTATTTCATAAAATTTGGTTTGGTGCCTGCAGAACCTACCCGTAAGACCACTTTCTGGACCACTTTGTAAATCTGTGACGAGATGGGGAGTGTTTTTCATCCAGTTGGAGCCCTAAGCAGGCGCTTTTATACTCAAATAATCGGATATTTTTTGTACAAGTAGGATCGAGCCAATGCTTGTGATTGCACAACTTGCCCTTTTTCCAACAGTTTGCTAGGCGTTTACTTTCGATTATAGTGAAAGGTAGTCATCTTGAAAAAGCTCTTCCATTTTCTTGCTTGCCTTTGCGCCACCGCGGCTAGCGCGGATGACTCCGATTACATGCCTTTGAGTTTTTATGTTGAAGGTGATCGCATTATTGCTGTTGGCGAGATTGACGGGACGTCTTTGGATAAATTTGAAGATCTTGTCGATATTAATCCAGAACTAACGACACTGGTTTTGAAGCATGTGGGCGGATCGGTCGACGATGAGGCCAATGTTGAGTTTAGTCGTTTTGTTAGAGATTTGGGGTTCACCACCGTCGTTCCCGTAGACGGGCTGGTCGCGTCCGGTGGTACTGATTTATTCCTTGCTGGTGCAATACGTGTTATTGAAAATGGAGCGTGTGTTGGCGTCCATTCTTGGGCAGCGGATGACTTTACGGCAACTGATCTGCCGTACACTTCAGGGGAGCATGACCGGTATCTGGATTATTACGATGATATCGGTATCGATCTTGATTTCTACTGGTTCACGATAGA
>Ga0307997_10001694_pt1 | contig 10331 bp, 6 predicted proteins | sample Davwhametageno36_FD_203165 | JGI IMG/M metagenome (GOLD analysis project Ga0307997, IMG submission 203165) | Marine microbial communities from Davis Island wharf, Antarctic Ocean - #36 | ecosystem: Environmental > Aquatic > Marine > Unclassified | place: Antarctic Ocean: Davis Island wharf...
CTCGTCGTCATCCTTCTCTCCCCCCTCTCCCTCCTCTCTCTCCTCTTCCTCCTCTTCTTCCTCGTCACTCTTCTCATCGTCACTCTTCTCATCGTCACTCTTCTCATCGTCACTCTTCTCATCGTCCATCTTTGATGCTGGCGAGTTCAATCTCGAACTGCTAGGAGAGGACAGTTGCTGCGCTGAGTACGTCACGATTGGTAAGTTTGTTACGTGCTCGTTTGGTGGTGTCACAAGTTCATCAAGAAGTTCAATCAACGTTTCTTGATTCCACCACTGCATGTTTTCATTGTGTTCCAACAATGCCTTTTGAAATCGTTTATTTTTTGGCTCCGATGGATACAAATTGTCACCAACAGTCGCAACAATTGGCACAATTTGAACTCCTTCGAGTTGAAAACCTATGATATCAATTAAATATCTCAAAACTTTTTCTCTCTGTATCTCGAACCATTCTTGATTGTAATCACATAAATCCATTTTCGTCATTGCAACGACAATTTGTTTGATGCCAAATGCCAGAGCAGCAAATAAATGATCATGTAAAATGGAACCTTTGCACATCGCAACATCAAACTCTAAATCAGTTGCTGGAAGAACAAGAAGAACGGCGTCAGCTTGTGATATTCCTCGAATGGCACTCTTTAAAAAATGACGATGTGATGGCACGTCTATGATACAGCAACTGTAGCGTTCTGTTTCAATTCCATGTCTTGTTACGATCATTGTTGAATCACACTGTCTCTCCTCTTTCGTTCGATCTACTGACCATGCAAACTTGCGTGATCCCTTTCCTACTTGCATGGCTTTCTTTTCTAATGCAATCAGCTGTGTTTTCGTTAGTTGGCCAAAACGATGAATTAAATGTCCAGCGAGTGTTGACTTCCCACCGTTTGGAGGTCCAAGGAGACATAAATTTAAATTTTTTTTTCGTCTTGCTGCTGGTGCCAAATCATCTTCCTCGTTGTTGTTGTTGTTGGCTGCTTCAGCTGCAGCCTCTGCATGATGTTTTGCTTCCTCCGCTTCAAACTCTTGTTTCTCTTTCATCCATTTTGGTATCCATGGTTTAGGTATTGTTGTCTCCTCACCAGGCGCAGCTTCTCGGGCAATTTTTTGCAGATCTTGTGTTCGCTGAGCTTGCGAAACGTCTTTTTCATCTTTGAATGCTGACCATTTTCTTCGATCCTTTACCATGGAGGAGATCATTTTTCAGATTGGAGATCGGAGCTTATTTAGGTTTTAGTTTGCAACGTTTTCGATTGAAAATTCAAATTTTCAAATCCTGTGAACCTGGAAATAAATTTAACTTTCACAAAAATTTATTACCCTCGCCGGTCCTAAGATGAGAGCAAGGAAGAAGCCGCCCCTACCACCGGACGTACAACAGCCCTCGAGCAATTCCTCGAGCCACCACCCAGTGCTACCATCAGCATTTACCTTTCACCATGATGGCAAAGTTGCGTACATTCTTCTTCCTCCAATTTGTTTGCTCTTGCTCGTCGGCGGCCAGCAGACGATGGGCGTTCTCAGCTTTTGTTTCCTTCTCCTGTACGTTGCTGATCTGCTGCAGCTGACGTCGGTCGGTGTGGCGTCTTCACTTTTCCTCCACGCGTGCGTGGCAGTGAGTCTCTTCCACGCCTGCCTCCCTCTCGTCTGGCATTCTCCTTGGAATCTCAACATTTTTATTCTCGTCGCTCTCCTCTCCTCCGCCTCTGCCATGTGGTCTCTCCTTCATTTTCACGACTTACGACGTACCAACATCGCGACGCTCGCCGTTTTCGAGCGAATCCTGCTCGTTGCGATGCCTCCTGCCAGTGTTGGTGTGGTTGCTTGGGGTGTGCTGTCTTTTGTTGGTCCGGAGCACGCTCCTTGGATTGTTGTCGCTTACTCCTCCTCCATCGAGTACGTTGTCAGCTGCGTCGGAGTTATGAAAGTGAGCTGGGGGGAGGAGAGGAGGAGAGAGTACTGGTTGTTGAGGACGAGCTTGGTGCTCCTTCCGAGCCTGTTCCATTGGGGTCTGCATCACAACGTTTTGCCACCCTTTCATGTGCGAGCGGTCGTCACCACGACTTTGTGCGATCAGATAACGATCTTCCTCCTTCCTTTGTTGTGCGCTCTGCTGTGCGGAATCTCCTCGTCCAGTGACAGGGAGAGAGACAGAAAGAGGAACGGCAAGAGCAGCAGCAGCAGTAGTGCAGAAAAGACTGCACACAATAGCAACAATGAGATCACGCCAGCGACTGGTGCAGCAAGGCTGACTCCAAGAGGAAGCAGGACCACGGGCGTCATGGTGCTGCTAGTGTCCGCTGTCGTCGGTTCTCTCCTGCTGACTTTTTGGTACCGCCATCGGCACCTGCTGCTGAGACACAAGAGAAGCACGCTGCGTTCGTTGGGGGTAAAGCAGCCATTCGATACTATCATCGTGTTGGGTGTACCAACTTCGCTGTCGCTGCTCCTGGTGCTGCACATGGTGTCGGCTCGCACCGTCCACATGCTCCCGTGCGTCTTCCTCCTGTACGGATCGTCAATGACTTGTCTTGGCGCGCCCTGGACAACATCTCTCGTTGTCTCCGCGATCGGAAGCTGGTGCCTTCTTCGAACCTACCGCCTGGTGTGCCGTCACGACGATGACGATAACACGAGCGGGAGTCTCGGGAGTCTCGGGAGTCTCGGGAGTCTCGGGAGTCACGGGAGTCACGGGAGTCGTGGGAGTCACCGTCGTTCTGCTGTGCTGTGCTTTGCTGCCTCTTCGCTGTGCTTTCTTCTTGGATGGTGCCATGGATCGTGGTGCTCCTACGGACCTTTATCGGGTGCTGGCTTCGTCTGGCGTGCAGACATGGCCATGGTGCAGGGAATTCATGGAGGTGGTGACTCGGTCGAGAAAAACGTGTCGACAACCAGCATGCTGATTGTTGGACTCAGTGTCGTGCTGGTTCTTCTCCTTCCTCTCCTTCTCTCAGTGGATCTTGGCACGGGCAAGACCACCAAGCTCGCTGGCAAGCTGTTTGTCCTGCACGCAGCGGGCACTGTCGCCGCGGAGTGCCTCCTGCTCCAGCACGTTCACGAGAGGGTTGGCGGTGCAACGCATGGCGGTACGCACGGTCATGGTGGCAGTCTTCATGGTGGAGTTCTTGCATCCACGCTCCACGTCATCGCCACGTCCACTTGCGGCATCGTTCTTGCATGGTGCTTGTCGTCGTCGTCGTCGTCGTCGTCGCGCGCCAGCACTTGGTTCCGTGCGCTGCCGACGCAAGACGCTTGGATGGCCGCCTGTATTTACGCCAGCAAGACTGCATCGCTGCTGCCACAGCGTGAACAATCCAGCAGTAGTGATGTTGGTGCAGCGCTCGGTACATTTTGCATTCTTGCGACGCTCACTGCTCCCTTTGCTTGGTATGATCCACCCAGATACGACACGTCGGGTGCGGTCGTGATCGAGGAGGACGACGACGAGGAGGACAGCAAGAGGAGAGTGAAGTGGAAAGAGGATCGAGAGCTCGATGTCGTTCTTGGGGGTAGTGGTGGTCGCAGTTTTGGTAGGAGTGGTGGTAGTGCTGCTGCAGGATTGCGGAGAAGGAGAGTTCGTCTGAGCACCACGCTCGCCGCTGTGCACATTCTCGTCGCCATGGTTGGAGTGAAAGTGTATCGAAAAATTGTTGTTCTTGATTTATATCCGGTGGTGGACGTTCTGTCTGGTGGGATCCTGTCAAGAATGTTGTCGTCGATGGGAAGCAGTAGCGCGAATCAGGAGGGGAGAGTGAAGTGGTTGAGCACATCGACTGCGTTGGGTTTTCAACTCGTAGTCCTTAGTTGCTGGGTGTTATGCGTTGTGACGGTACATTTTCCAAAGACAAAGAGTTTGAAACGTGGTTCTCTTTTGATGATGACGTTTGGTACTCTTCTCTCGTTGGTCAATCCATCACTGGAGATGTCGTCGGTGTGGTACTCTCTCCTTCTTGATTCTGGTTTGTTGAAAAAAATTCAACAGTACACGAATCCACAGACGGGACATGCCTTTTTTGCTGACAAGATTGGTGTCTCGAAGAGCAATGGCAGCAACAGGGAGTGGAGATCTTGGGCGCTGTTTCTCATGATTCTAATTGTTCTCAACAAAATGTCCGAATGGATGGAGGTTCTTCTTCGCAGTCAGCAGAAGAGAAGACAGGACGGTGGTGGGATCTCGATGCGTCTTCGATTTTCTTCCACTTTGTCCACCATGTCACCCTCCCGCGCCGTTCTCAACATTCGCACTGTTGCAATCAACACTTTACTGGGCATGCTCGCCGCTTGCTGGTCGGCATTCGCTCCCGATGCGACGATGCACGCGGTAGCGAGCACGAGTCATCTCAGCACGAGTGATCTCAGTACCAGTACCAACATCATCATCAGCAGCAGCACGATGCAGCACTCTTCGCTGTTAGATTTTGCAACTACCGTCGTCGTCGTCACCCTGTTCTTCACTATTTTTGAGCGTCTGCTGATTCTTCCCTCGTCCTTGCTGGTCAAGTCCAGAGCACTTCCAGCATATGCGTTCCTCCTTGCGATGCTCATGTTTCAAATCGTCTTGGCTGAAGTCAGCGCACTGCTTGATCCTGGATCGTCCGTTCGAAGAAACGTACACCCTCTGTCAACGACACTCTCTCGCATAGCAAGTGGTATTAGTAGCGCCAGCAAGTGGCCTTCGAGGACGAAGACGAGGAGGGGTGGCGCCACCAGCGGCTTGGAGGAGGGAGCGCATGAGATTGATCATCTGATGACGATTCACGGAGTGTTCCACCTTCTGCTGGCAATTGTCGTGCGAATGAAGCTGAGTTCGTCATCGTTTACGCAGGGGAGTACCATCGGCAACAGGAGTGTGGTTGATGGGAGCACCACCTCAGACAACAGCAGCCGCCGCCGCCGCCGCCGCAGTAGTGGAGTGCAAAGCGTTGCGGAGAGAATGAGATCGGCAGGAGCAGACGTCGGCAATATTAGCAGCGCAGGAGCTGCTGCGCAGCGTGGTCGCACCAGCAGCCGCCAGCACATTCAGTTCATGAGCGCCCAAGAGGGACAGCGAGTCCTGCGGGTGATTGGCACTACAAGTACCGTCGTGTGTACGCTCGCCGTGGCTATTGTCTGCCTCACAAGATCTGTTGGAAGGTACGAAGCAATTTTTTATTCGTCGTTTGTTCTTGTCCTCCTTCCATGGAGAACAGGTAGTGGTGGTGGTAGCTACATAAAGATGTTGGCTGGCTTGTTTGCCTATGTTATTTGTGCTCTGGATGTCGAGGCGTTGTCATTTGACGTGATTGGTGAAGGAGTGCGGCGCGTGTTGTCGACATCCGGAACTTCCGCGGATGTTGCTGGCTGGTGGTGGTGGGAATCATGTTGCACCGCTCTGACGCTGATTGGGACGATTCCGCTTCAAAGGACAGTTGGAATTTTTTTGTGGAGTGGTGGTGTTGGTGGGAGAGCCGGACTTGCTGGTTTGATTCTTCCCATGCCGCTGGGATTTTTGTGTGCTCTTTTATCTTCGTCGAAGTCGGTCAGGTTGATCTTTGCTGTATCATCGATTGCTTGGGGGCGATTGGTGTGGATCCGATGGAAATGAAAATATTGTTAGTTGTGTTGAATTGAGTGAAAAAAACTTAAAAAATAAAATAAAAAAATAAAATATTGGATATTTGGCCAGGTCGAAGGGCTAGGTATAAATTTCGAGGCCTTTTCTTCAATTCGAAATATGTTTTTCCCCCAACACGTCTCCCTCTGTAACCTTTTTTTAAAAATTCAAACATGTCGAGATCAGTACGAAGAGGAGAGCCAACTCCACGCACCAAAGGTCCACCAAAGCCTTCCTTGATGGTGCGCCCAACATCACGTGTCACCAGGCATGGTGGCGCTCGACCCAAAGCACCACAATCACGTAGTAGAATGCGTGTACCAGTCTCTCGACAAACGCGGAAACCACGCGCCAACCAACGCTCTTCACCCAAGGCAGCTTCAAAAACGGATGCACCGTCCACTGGCACGGCAGATTCTCTCATTGGAAATTTGCAACAGCAGGTAAGAGCAAGCAATTATGCTGTTTTTGTGTTGTTTTCTTTTTGAAAGTGTGTGTGTGTGTGTCCCTGTCCCCAACAATTTGTCCTGTCCACATCATATACCCTCTCGCTCGTCTCTCTTATTTCTCTGACTTATTTCTTTTTTTAAAAACTTTTCTTTTTCTTTTTCTTTCTCTTTTTCTTTTTCTTCTCACATCTACTTTCTCTCTCCAAATTCATTCAGATTTATTTTCTTGAAATGGAGACGCAGTACCTGCGGAGTAATCTTGGTGACGGAACAATTCCACCACAAGCAACTGTAGATGATCAGATGCGTGCTCTGACGAGAGCTTTTCGTGAGACGGAAGCAAAGTACAAAGTTGAAGCGGAGGAGACTGCAAAAGATTTGCTTCGTTTGACAGGTGAGCTTGCCAAGCGAGAGAAGGCGCACGCAATGCTCAAACAACACTGCGAGGAGCAGGAGGTGCTCAAAGACACGCTTAAGGCACAACAAGCTGCTGAGCTTCAGCGTGGTCACGAGAGAAGAGTTGACGCTCTCAAGTTGGTCGACACGACGAATATTGATTTGAAAGAGACGAGAGAGGAATTGGAACGTATGAAACTGGCAAACGTAACAATGAGGGACGAGTCACGTGATGGTCGAGTACGTGCAGACGAGGCACTATCAGAGTTGAGAAGTGAGAAGGAGCGTGTCATGCAGGTGTTGGAGGAGTGTCAAAGAGAAGTAGGTGAATTAGAAGCAGAAATGAAAACAATTCAAAATAAATCGGAGGAGTATCAACAAGAGACAATCAATGCAAAGGAGGAGTTAGAGGGAGCAGAGGCAGCACGTCTTGCTGCTGTGACCGAGCTCCGGACATCAGAAATGTGTCGAGAGCAAGAGAATGAGAGTCACCAGCGACGTGAGGCTGACATGACGCGGCAAGCAGAGGAGATTGAATCATTAAAAGCACAGCTCAAGACGGCCAACAGCACGAGCGACTACCAGCAACAAAGAGCAGATCGATTAGAAAGATCACTGGCAGAAAGTAACAGCGAGAGAGGAATGTTACGACAACAAATGAAGCAGACGGAAGTGGAGAACGGACAGCTGACGAAGCGCGTACAGATGCAACACAATCAGCGCGTAGAGCTCTCAGTGCAACTCGCAGCTGCTCGTGCTGAGGTGGAAACAAGTAATGCTCGTTACGAGGAGGCATTGTCTGATCTTGCTGTGTCTAAACAGCAATGGTCACAACTTGATGGAATGAATACAGAGCTCCAAGCAAGATCAGAAAGATTAAGTTCAGAGTCAATGTCATACAAGGATGCTGCAGAGACATCACTGGCACGTGTTGAGGAGCTGGAGGATGAGAATGTTATATTAATTACAAATTTACGTGATGTCGAAGTGCGTTTGGAGAAATGTAAAAAAATTGAAGATTTAGATTTGGGTAACATTGAAACGTTAATGCAATCAAATTTAGATGTAGCAAGAACATTGGATACATTTATGAAAATTGTTCCCAGCACGAAAGGACGAGAGTGAGTGAGAGGATCATCGAGACTCGTGTGCAAGAAAAAAAAAAAAACAGAAAAGGATCGAGACAGAAAAGGAAAGGAACAAGAAAAAAGCAACAACCCCGCATAATAATGAATCAAAAAAAAAAAATAAAAATAAAAATATGCGAGCGTTGACGTTATTTGAACCAAAAAAAAAAAAAAACTATTTTACATGACGAAGGTACAGGTACATCATTATTAAACAAGGAACACTTTGTATATATTATATATGGAAATGTTAACCATGTACACTCCACTAAAGTTAATCCTCCTCCTCCTCCTCCTCCTCCTCCTCCTCGTGTCGCCACAGCAACACCGTTGGATCCTTTCCACAGGATCCCGAGGCAATAATGGGAAGTGATGGATGGCTATCAACCGCGAGCACCATGTCTAAATGACCATCATCATCTTGATTACTACCCAATGGTGGCTCTGTCAACATACGACTTTGCAAATCCCACACGTACACCTTGCCATCTTCAGATCCACCCACCACGCACGTCGCACCACCACCACCACCACCACCACCACATCCCTTCTTCTTACTCTTCATGGAGCAGAACGTAGAGAACGCACAGTACGCTTCGTTCGTATGTCCACGATACGTCTTGACGCAAGTTCCTTGATTCACATCCCACAAACGTATTGAATTATCGAGAGTGCTTAAAAGTACATATTGGCCATTGGGTGAAAATCGAGCAGCCGACACAGCGGGCACTCCGCGGGAGCCCATGGATGGTGACACAATTGTTGTGCAGCACTCTCCATTCAGCGTATCCCATACGCGACACAGTCCATCAAAACTTGAAGTGACAAAACGATTTCCGTCATAATTAAAAGAAGCAGCACAAATTCGACGAGAGTGAGCTTCTAAAGAAAGGACGCAATTACCCGATCTAACATCCCACAAACGAGCCACACCGTCCAGTGCACCCGTAATTGTCAAATTTCCTTGTGGATTGAAGTTAATGCAGAGCTGACCACCAATGTGCTGCTTCTTTCCCAGCTCCAAACGAAGTCGTCCAGTCTCGACGTCCCAAATGGATGCTCCTGCGTCAGTCGCGACGCTCACATAATCATTGGAGGAGTGCCAAGCAACATCGGAGATACCACCAGAGGCAGCACGAAACAGGCGGCGAACTTTGCAGGTGCTCACGTTGGAGATAATGGCTCTGCCATCCGCTCCTCCACTGCATAAGAACTCACCGTTCGCTGAGAACTTGACCGAAGAAATGGCATGCTCGTGACCACGAATAGTGCCGACGTGACGAAAGGAGGTGGTAGTGGTGGTGGAAGGAGCAGTGGCAGTGGATGGTGGTAGTGCTGTGGAGGAGGTAGCGGAGGAGGAGGTGGTGGGGGCGGTGGGGGCGGTGGGGGCGGTGGTGGCCACTGGAGTGGTGGTGATGGTAGTAGTAGTGTCCTCCTGCCGCTGCCGTTTCGCTGGACGAGATAACTCCGAACTACTCATCGCGTGCTTTGGTTTGCAGTGTTTTGAATGAAGGATGAGACACTTGGACACAGAGATTTTTGCTTCAGAAGTAGAGTGTATGGCAGATGGTGCACCTACACTACGGTATTACTTTTAAACTCTTTGCGGAAGGAGGTCCCAGAGACAGCCTTAAAAATTGTCCATAATCTCTACAAAACTTCGACCAGAAAAAGTAAATTGCACCTCAGCTCAACCACACAATACCATCTTAGTCCCACCCTTCACCAGACAGATTCAACTCATTACTCAACGCCCACCGAAACCCATCCAAAGCAATCATGGCCGGCCGATTAAAAGACATGGCCTCAAAAATGCCCAAGGGTCCCAGTCAGAATGCGACCAACACCATTGGTCTTCTTCTTAAACTTGGTTTGGGTGCTGGTGCTCTTGGCGCGACCGGTTACGCAAGTTTGTTCAACGTCGAAGCTGGTCATCGTGCTATTATTTTTGATCGTCTTTCTGGTATCCAAGAGACGGTCATTGGTGAGGGTACACATTTTTTGATGCCCTTCCTCCAGTGGCCAATCTTTTATGATGTCCGCACGCGTCCACGGAACATCATGTCCCTGACTGGTAGTAAGGATCTTCAAATGGTCAACATAAACGTTCGCGTTCTTTCACGTCCTCACGAAAAAAAGTTACCAGTGTTATATGAAAAGTTAGGTTTGGATTTTGATGACCGTGTGCTGCCCTCGATTGTGAACGAAGTATGCAAGCAGGTTGTGGCGCAGTACAATGCTGTTCAGCTGCTGACACAGCGTGAGCAAGTTAGTAAGCGCATTCGTCAAAATTTAATTGATCGTGCACGTGAGTTTGATATTGTTGTTGATGACGTTGCACTAACAGAACTTCGATTTGGAAGAGAGTTTATGGCAGCTGTTGAGGCCAAGCAGGTGGCACAGCAGGATGCCGAGCGTTCCAAGTTTATTGTGGACAAAGCTTTGGAGGAGAAACGAAGTATTATTATTAAAGCAGAAGGTGAAGCTCAATCAGTAAAATTAATTAGTCAAGCAATTAAAAAAGAACCAGGATTCGTGGAACTTCGTCGTATGGACGCTGCGAAGGAAGTTGCAACTGTTATCTCACGCTCAGCGAACAAGGTATACTTGAACGCCGACAGTCTTCTGCTGAACTTGTTGGATTCGAAGGGTGTGCAGGGCAGCTCAAAGTAAGGTGAGCAAGGTTGAACAAGAAAAGAGATCGAGAACCACCACGTCGATAACCAACACAATATTAGTGACAAATGTGAGTGATGCAAG
>Ga0307997_10001699_pt1 | contig 10314 bp, 8 predicted proteins | sample Davwhametageno36_FD_203165 | JGI IMG/M metagenome (GOLD analysis project Ga0307997, IMG submission 203165) | Marine microbial communities from Davis Island wharf, Antarctic Ocean - #36 | ecosystem: Environmental > Aquatic > Marine > Unclassified | place: Antarctic Ocean: Davis Island wharf...
TGCGTACGTCGCTGGCGCAAATTCTGATTGAAGTGTTTTCGGATCGTCGAGTGAACCGGTCCAGCAACACGTCGCCACTGACGGATCGACCATGTCCGGAGTCGCCGCATACATTAATGACGATTCCACTTCGTTGGCATGAATGCCGTAGGCACGCTCACGAGCGCATGTCTCTATCTCATAGGGGAATGAAAGTACTTGGACTTCGAAACCAAACTCGAGGTTCAGTTCGCGTAGCGCACTCTTCACCACAGAAATGTTTCCGCCGTGTGTATTCAAAATAGCGATCCGCCGAAAACCCCACTCCGCCATCTGCTGTCCCGCGGAGAAAATCAAGCGGCGAAGCGACTCGCGGTGTAGGATTAAGGTTCCAGGAAAGCCTGTGTGCTCATTGCTTTTAGCAGCCTGAATCGGAGGCAGGACGTAAACGGGAGCTTCGTCGGGCAACTTAGGCAGGGCATAGTCTAAATATATTTGCCCGAGCAATGCATCGACCCCGACAGGAAGCTGTGGGCCGTGCTGCTCGATCGCGCCGGTCGGTAGGATGACGAGTGCATCCGCTTTATTAGGAATTGCTTCAATGGCTCGACGAGTCATCGCGGGCAGGTAACGATTGCGGTAGGTCGGCCAGCTCATTCGGTTTCCTCCTTATCAAAACCTGCATCCACCAGCGGTGCATGCGTATCGATCTCACGGAGGAGACGGGCTGCTGACTCCGCAACGCTAGCTAAAAGCGCCGCAGCGCCCTCTGGATGCGCCTGCAGAGGCTCATTTGTTTTAACAACGCTCTCGGGAATCGAATCGAGTGGGAATTCGCCAGAACTGATTTCGACCTCAGCAGACTCGCCTAGCAATTCAGTCAAGATAGAATCTAGACCGCTGCGATCACCACCACGAGTGGGATGAAAGTCCAGTCCGACACCAGAGAGATTCATACAAAACATCTGTAAATCATGATCAACCCGCAAATCGCGCGCAGCCACGTCGATCCATTCCTCAAGAAAGGGACTGGTATTGAACAACACAAAACGCTCGAAGCCAGGCAGCGCAGCTGAACGGATAGTCTCCACCATCACTCGATGGGCGACCTCTATATCGAGATGAAACATCGTCCCCCTTGATTGCTTCGGGCTGAATCGGATAGGCGGTAGCACCAGGGGAGTCAACTCGCCACGGGTCGCCTCCAGTGTCTGATCAAGCAAAGCCGAGCCGATCACTTCTTCAGAATCAAGCGGCCGGCCCATCGACCAGTCGGCGATGGAGTAGATTGGTTGAATGACAAGGGTCTCCGACGGGGAGCTGTATTCATCGAACTGAGGCCACCGCCTGGCGTGCCAGGCAAAGTCATCAGATCCTTGGTAAAGGTAGTGTTTCATTTTAATTACGTTTATAAATAGTATGTCCGGCTCGGACGGTCTCAAGCACGTCAGCAGGAGTCACCCGGGTCAGCACCGATGCTAGCAAATGCGCGCTGCGGCGGAGATGCGTTTGTTCAAAGTCCAGAACAACGAAATTTGCGACCTGCCCCACCTCTAAACTTCCAGGCAATTCACCGCCCCACCGAGTAGCGGCCACGTTGGAGGTCGCCATCTTCAGAATTGCCGCTGGATCGGGGCGCAGAGCGTCGCCGCATTGGCTCTTGGCAACCTTATAAGTAAAGTCGAGCTCCGCGAGCATACTGGGGCTGTTCAAAAGCCCGTTGTCGGTTCCAAGCAGAAGATTTACTCCAGCATCTAGCAACTTTGCAACCGGCGGAAGGGGCAAGCCCAAGTTCGCATTTGCCCGCGGGTTAAGAACGGCGGTCACACCAGATTCTGCCAACAGCTGAATTTCCTCATCATTGGCCACCGTCATGTGAACGATCAGGTCTGGCGCATACAGATCAATCGCCTGAGGTAAATCTCCTCGCCCTGTACGTTCAAGCGACAGATCACGATAGCCCTCATTCTCCAGGCAATGGATTGCCCGCGCCTTGCCTAGCTCGTCCGTCAAGCTGCGGATGGTCTGCCATGCAGTATCGGTTAAGTCATTCATCGTGCTCTCCGAAAAGCCATCTGCGACCGATAACATCGCGCGCAACTCCACCAGTGAGTTTGCATCCAAATCGGCCGTGTTTTCTTTGAGTTGCGCCAAGTCGAAGGGCACATGGTCAAACTGCCCTAGAATCACAGAGCGAACACCGGTTCGTTCACTTGCCTCCTTTAATCGATTGGTCCCCTCGGGACCTTGCTCCCGAAAATCAAAATGGGCCACCGTCCCAGTCGCCGCCATATAATTTAAAGCGTCGCTGATATAGTCAACGTGTGCGTGCCGTTCAAGCTTCGCAATTTCACGATACTTAAAACCATCAGGCCTAAAGAACCCCTCCTCCAGGGTCAAACTCGTCGCCCCATCCGGAAGGAAACTATCGCCCATGTGCGTATGCGCATTTACAAGACCAGGGATAATAACCGTCGCCCCATTCTCGATCCGCTGCACCGAATCGGTCACGTCCATCTCAACAATCACGCCATCTTCACAGCGAAACGACGGGCAACGCATGGGGACCAGTTCCGAGCCATAGAAAACAATACAATCCTGGTAGTGCATGACTGACATCTAAGCGTCAGTCTCCTCACCGATTTCAGGCAGGTAAAGAAAAATCAAGACGATCCCGATACAAGCGAACATACGAAACGCAGCGTCCTGACCGTTCCAGATCTCGGACTGCCACATCGTGAACCATTCGCCACCGACTGAGATGAAAGCCACAAACCACTGCACCATGCTCAGCACCAAACCCACAATCGCGATCTGCTTTGCAGACTCAAACGCTTGCTTTGTGCCCTTCACAACCATCAACAGTTTATACCCACCGAAAGCGCATAGGCCCATCGCAACTGCCTCCCACAAGATGATCGAGATGTAGAACGCGGTGTGAATTGCTGGGCTGGTAACAGCCCGCCATAAGAGTTGGTTGCCCTCGAACACTGTGGTCATTCCTAAAACATTCTCAACGAAGAGCATATTTGAACCATAGTCTGTGAGATTATTCAGGACTACGAGAAACAGGTTGAAGGAAATCGAAAAAACCAGCGTAATTTTAGATAGTCGAATCAATATCATACGACCGTAATAGCAAAAATAGAGCCAAGTATAAGTTGGGAGCTCAAAAGGCGAAAAAAGCTCATTAAACGAATCCAACAATTTGCGATTCGCCGGAACTGCTCACAGATCTCCGTATTCCGGAATAGCTGCAGCACTGGGATGAAAACCGATCAATTCACGCTCCTGACAAGGACGCGACAGAAGCTCGTTGAAGCTTTTGGCAGAGAAAGCAACTAAACGGCCATCGCCCCCTGGCACGATTTTTCCAAATTGTTGAAGACCCATAATTTTCGCTGGCCCCGCAGTGACCGTGCTGGAAGAAAACGCAGGCTCTGTATCCAAATGAGCAATACGAATACTCTGCAGGAAGACCTCAAACATATCGAAATCACCCCAGGCATAAAATGCATCGCGCACATTATCGCTCGCGCACGCGGTCGTCACTCCAGCCGCATTCAACTCGTGCAAAAGCGTCACACCACGCCAGCGAGGCGTTCCTCGGTGCCCTGACTCTGCCGGACGTCCCTGTAGATACAAGTTACACATGGGGAGCGAGATGATTTGTATGCCCGCTTGGGCGACTAAATCGATGGTCGACAGCGCTCTTGCTGCGTCTTGCACAGCGAGGCTGCAGACATGCCCACACGTGACCGCGTGGGGAAACTCTTTTTCGAGCACAATTTTTGCAATATGCCGAAGACACTCAGCATCGGGATTTCCGTTTTCATCAACGTGTAGGTCAACACCTACGCCCATCTCAGCAGCGAGATCGAAAAAGTAGCGTAATTGTTTATCCAGATCAGGATTCATTTGCGGCATCCCCCCAAGAAGAGAATTTGGATGCTTCAATGTCCACTCTGCGATGCGACGCCCCTTCGGCTCCATGTAACTTTCGAGCCCGCAGAGACTGACGGTCTGCAATTCAATCCGCCCAGCCCATTCTTCGCGAAGTGTTTGCATCGCGTCGTGGCTAACCTCGCCCCAATCAAGACCCGTGTCGACATGGGTCCGAATCGCCACTGAGCCGTGAGCCTCGGCACAACGCAGCGCGAAGGTACCCCGCCGATGTAAATCCTCAGCCGTCCAGTTCTCCTTATCTTTCCCCAATAATTCAATCGCATCCCAAAACTCACCTCGAACATTCGGAGCGCGATCCCATGTAAACGCCTTGTCCAAATGCACATGGGCATCGAGAAAGCCGGGCATCACGATCCGTCCTTCAACATCATTCACTGGAGTGGTCTCATTGATCGGCTTCGAACCAGCTGGGTCGACCGAGACAATCACACCCGCATTGATACCAATATCACAATCCAATAAGATTGAATCGCCGTCCACAAGAGAGGACAAGCTGCGGGGACTACGCGCATTTTTAATTATGATCACAGACATATCACTGGATTAAGGGAGAAATTGTTGAACCAGAAGTGCATCAATATCGACTAGTTTTGGAATTAGATTATATTTAAGTAAATGCCGCTGCCCTTCCTCCAAAATTGCAGCTTTCATAGGTCGAAAAAGAGCACCTGCCTCCGGCACCATCAACTCTTCAATTTTGGCGAGAGAACTCAACTGGTAGTCGCGGTCGAGTTTTTCGTTGTACCCAGTCAGGATCAAATCAACCGTTTCTTCTGGGTGCTCGAAGGAATACTGCCAACCCCGCTTGGTCGCTAACAGAAAATCGGCTACCACCTCTGGATGTTGTTTCACCGTTGCTGCGGCGGTGAACATTACCTGCGAATATGCATTGTAACCATAGTCTCGGGCTAAAAAGACACCCGCGTTCTCTCCGACAAGTTGTTCAAATTTAACAAATTCATCGATATAGTAGCACTGCAGCGCATCTGCCTTGTCGTCTAGGATCTGCTGCGGGTCATACGATGCATCAAAAGTCACAAGGTCAGTAGTGTCGAAGCCGAGCTGCTCCAGAAGCAACGCAATTACTAGGGCACCATCCGCGTGAATGCCCACTCGTAATTTCGCCAAATCAGCAAACTCACTAACAGCTCCATCCTTCAAGTACATCCACCCCATTGGGCTATATTGAAACATCGTGCCTAGAGCCACTGCATCTGCTCCCGCAGAAACGTCCCCGAGAAGCACATTACTTTCGGTTGAGCCGAAACTAATAGCAGGCTCTTCAAGGGTAGCCGTCACGGTCTTCGCAGTTGTGAGGCCCGCACGTAGCTCAACGCTCAACCCTAGGTCTGCATAGTAGCCACGCTCAATCGCCTGATAAAATCCGGCAAACTGGGAATTGTGAATCCAATCTAGCTGCATTACCACTGGCGTCAGTTCGACCTGCTGCTCTTCAACTTCGGCTACGGTCGTGCACCCAGCCAAAGTAAAGGCACTGAAGACTGCGACTGCGCTGACTGAAAGAGGTACTCTAGTTTGGAACTTCGAGTAGAAACTGTCGGATATTTTCAATTTGTTCATCACTGTAATGTGGGTGTTTAGGCATTTTGATATCAGGAATCATTGCTTGCGGATTCTTGATCATGTTACTGAAATAGTCTTTATTAAATCTGGCGTGCATTGCCAGAAGTTTGGCATTACGATTCGACAAATTACCACCAACGCCCGCCTCACCCCAGACATGGCAGCTCATGCAATTATTCATCCAAAGGCCACGCCCGGACGCTGCTTGAACTCCTAAGTTTTCAAACGGATCGCGGTACAATGCGCCGACTAGATCCTCGTGAGTTCCTAGCTCTAATTTGTAGACGCCAAAGGGCCGCTTGTTATCTGGATCTGGCAACTCCGGAGCCCCCTGCTTCAGAGGCTTCGCGAATGTGATGTAAAACGGCGCTAAATCAGGAGCTCCTTCCAGCTGCATATTCCCTTTTTCATTACCCTCTAAATCGAGCACAATATATGGCTCATACTTACTAATAAAATCTGCAGAGTAATAAGAAACGTATCCGTCATAACAATACGCGAGGACTGTGTTGAACGCTGGATAAGACTCCATAAAAGTTCCCAAAGGAAGAACATTGCACTGCAAGATCTCATCAGTGTAGGGGATATAAACTGTTTCTGACCAAGCTCCGAGCGCATACAAATCATCCCGTGCAATGGTAACGGGCTCCGCCAAACTTGATTGCAACTGGACGATCAGATCATTTGTCAGGTCGCTTTTGTTCACCATCGCCCCACTCGCAACTGATACGAGCGGAAAAAGCAGACTCAGTAACCACCCGTTTTGGCGCATGGCTCCAGCCAATACACACATTGCATAGCGCTCTTTGACATCCCGAAGCCTAGGTTGAAGTGGGTACATTGCCTACAAGCAGCAAACTATATGCCATCGTTAAACGACCACGCATATTTCATACACAATTATTTAGACCTCGAATGATTTGTATAAAATAGCACTTAGTTCTAATGTCTGGCAGTGTTTCTGCTTCACCTAACAAATGAAGACTGATTCGACACCGTCCATTCAAATGCCTAAAGTAACTGCAGAAATTGTAGGAGCTTTAAAAAAGATTCTTGGGGATGATCAAGTGATCACTGGCGAGAAAACCGAAAAATACTCGAAAGACTTTTACTGGTACTCGCCCGTCTTGAAAAAGCTCTTAGAGGATAAGCGAGCGGAGGTCGCCTTGCTTATAAAATCGAAAGACCAGCTTAAAGAGGCAGTAACGCTTCTTTACAAAGAAGGTATCCCAGTCGTCATACGAGGCGGAGGATCTGGAAACTACGGCCAACTCATCCCTCTTTACGGCGGGGCAGTAATCGACCTTTCTGGTATGGACACAATCTTCAGTGTCGATGGATTTGTGCATGCTGAGGTGGGCGCAACACTCCGAAAAATTGAACTACAAGCGCGCGAAAAAGGTTACGAGCTACGCTGCATGCCTTCGACGTGGGTCATCAGCACCATCGGCGGATTTTTCTGTGGGGGTTCGGGTGGAATCGGATCCATTATGCACGGCGGTATTGCGGCAGGCGATAATGTAAAGTCGGTCACAATCATGACCATGGAAGCTGAACCACAATTCATTAAGTTTGAAGAGCGTGAGGCGATTAAAGCGATTCATACGTACGGCACCAACGGCATCATGGTGGAAGTTGAAATGCGGCTTGGAAAGGCCTATCCATGGGAGCAACTCATTTTGACATCTGACGATTGGGATGTGCTGCTCGAATGGACGCACACATTTGCCAGCGACAAAAGTTTTCCGAAGCGACTCGTCACACAATTCGAGACACCGATCCCCAGTTATTTTAAACCGCTTAAGAAATATATTCCTGAAGGAAAACACTGCACCTTTCTTTTGGTCGATGCGCCCGACGTCGAAAAAGTGATTGCCTCCGCCAAAGCAGTTGGCATCGACCACGTCTTTTCCAAGCCATTCGGCGAACCGCCAAAACCACCATTCATTTCCGACTACACGTGGAACCACACGACTCTCTGGGCCATCAAGGCGGAGCCTACAATGACTTATCTGCAGTGCGGATTCGGGGAAAACTTCAAAGAAAACCTGCAGAAATTAAAGGATAAATTTGGTGATGAGTTCCTCATGCATCTAGAACTCACCACGGGCAACTCAAAGTTCCCCAGCGACTCCCCAGATGCCACTGTCGGCGGTATTCCACTGGTTCGCTACACCACAGAAGAACGACTCAACGAAATCATCGATTACTGTCGATCGATCGGTGTCGGTGTCGCCAACCCCCACACCTACACAGTCGAAGGGGGTAACGTACATGCCGACATTGCGGAAAAACGCGCACTCAAAGACCGAGTCGACCCCAAAGGACTGCTCAATCCTGGAAAAATGGCGTCCTACCCGAAAAACCCATTCGTTGCGGCTTCTTAGTCTGACAATCCTGCCAGTGCTTAACGGCTAAAAGGTTATGATTCAAACAAGCCAAACCGTGTCGGTTGATCGAAATGTCCCTATGGAACTTTCGGATGGAGTTCGTTTAATGAGTGACATTTATCGCCCTGAGAATAAAGAGACACTACCGGTCTTACTCATGCGTCAGCCCTATGGGCGGGAGATTGCGTCGACTGTGGTCTACGCTCAACCTGAGTATTTTGCCCGTGCTGGATTTATTGTTATCATCCAAGACGTTCGAGGCCGAGGTGACTCTGAAGGAACATTTTATCCGTTTATAAACGAGCGGCAGGACGGCCATGAATCCATTAAGTGGGCGGCCAATCTCGTGGGCAGCGATGGACGCGTTTGCATGTATGGATTCTCCTATCAGGCCTACACTCAACTCGCAGTTCTCGAGGATAGACCAGCGGCGCTGATCGCAATTGCGCCTCACATGTCCGCAGCTGATCTTTTCAATGGTTGGTTCTACCAAAATGGAATTCTTCGACTCTCGACGACCCTCTCATGGGGCAATCAAATGCTTCGGGAAGATGCCTGGCGCTGCGGAGCAACTGAAAGCGCCACAGCCCTTGAAAAAGCTTACCTCTCGGGAGGGGGTCTCGCCCAGACCTTACCCGTCGCCGAGGTGGATCCTTTGTGCAGAACAGACCTGCCAAGTTATGCAAAAGACTGGCTTACACACCCTCAAAATGGAGACTTCTGGAAAGCACTCGACTGCAGTGCGGCTCTGGCTGAATCCAACGTGGCAGTATTTCACCTCGCGGGCTATTACGATTACTATTCTGAAGGCAGCACGCTCGCCTACCAATGCAGGAAAGATACGACGCACGATTTTTTCCTACTGGCCCCATGGAAGCACATCCCATGGGAGCGGTGGATGAGTGGGATCGACTTCGGACCTGATCTACGGATCGACACCGACAAAATGCTAGTCGACTTCTTCAACGCGCAACTCGGCCGCGACGATCTTAAACACAGTGGCGCCCGCTATTTCGTAATCGGTGAAAATAAGTGGCGGTCCGCCCTAAAATGGCCCCCTGAATCAAGCGACTTGCGCTTTCATCTGAGTTCGCAAGGAAACGCTAATAGCTCGTTCGGTGATGGCGTGCTTTTAGCACACGCGGACACGCACACAATTAGTGATCACTTCGTCTACGATCCGACTGTGCCGGTGACTGCACCGGGAGGGATGTCACCAGAATGGGGGCCCGTCAATTTACAGAGTCAGCAACAAAGCAATTCGTTGCTGGTTTACGATACTGAGAAATTTGAGACTGCGGTCACCATCGCAGGCCATGCCGAACTCGTGCTACAGGTTGACACCACTGCGGTAGCTACCGACTTCGTCGCTCGTTTATCGTGGCTACGAGATGACGGCAGTGCCCTTTTCTTGGCTATGGCGGCCGCCTCGACCAACGATCTGGAACGTGAATCAACTGGAGCCTTTGTTGTCACGCTCAAATTCGCGGCTACAGCCATTACCCTCTCGGCTGGCGAAGCTCTACGGCTTGACATCGCAAGCTCAGCTTTCCCATTGCTCGCTCGGCATCCGAATACGATGACAGATCGAGCGCAGGTGAAGAACCCAAGCCAATTCCTCAGAGCCCGCCAAACGGTCCTGCATGACCGGTTACGCCCGTCGATACTCACCCTTCCGGTCATTGATCGTGATTTCAGGAGCGTATGATTAATCCACATCATTCAACCCCGATGGTCAGCCTGACCGATGTGCATAAAAACTTCGGCGACGCCGCCGTTTTAGAAGGTATTAATTTCAATGCATCCAAGGGCGAATTCATTAGCCTCGTCGGCCCGAGTGGCTGTGGGAAATCGACACTGTTGAAGATCATCGCAGGTCTTTACTCCGTCAGCCAGGGAGCAATTATCGTCGACGGGATGCAACCAAAAGACGCCCGCGAAGAAATGTCGTTTATCTTTCAAGAGGCCAACCTTTTACCGTGGAACCGCGTCCTCGCCAACACCGAGCTACCTCTAAAACTACGCGGAGTATCGAAGGCTAAAAGATCTGAGATCGCCCGCAAGATGCTGGACCTCGTCAACCTCTCGCATGCACTAGAGCTTTTCCCATGGCAGCTCTCAGGCGGCATGCGCATGCGAGTCTCCATTGCCCGCTCATTGACCTTGGCGCCTCGGATACTTCTCTTAGACGAGCCCTTCGGTGCGCTCGATGAGATGACTCGAGATAACCTGAATGAAGATCTCCTAAATATTCACAGCCGCGAACAATGGACGGCGTTTTTCGTCACCCACTCTGCCGCTGAAGCCGTCTTTCTCTCCAACAGAGTCGTCGTGCTCTCTGCTAACCCTGGGCGTATCGCAGAAGTCATCGAAATCGATCTGCCCAAACAGCGAA
>Ga0307997_10001702_pt1 | contig 10308 bp, 3 predicted proteins | sample Davwhametageno36_FD_203165 | JGI IMG/M metagenome (GOLD analysis project Ga0307997, IMG submission 203165) | Marine microbial communities from Davis Island wharf, Antarctic Ocean - #36 | ecosystem: Environmental > Aquatic > Marine > Unclassified | place: Antarctic Ocean: Davis Island wharf...
GAATGCAGTGCCAGCTTTTGCAAGGTAGTCGATCTGCACAGAGAGATGGGGAATATAAAACAATCACCAAAAGTCAGCATTAAAAAAAAGAAAGAAAAAAAAAAGAAAAAAAAGAAGAAAAAAAAAAAGAAAAAGGAAGAACCTACCATTGCATGCGTCAGCACACCGTTGCCCAGTGAATGCGCGTTCAACTGAACAAACACATTAGACAGCGATGAAGCACCTCCATTCGTCTCTACAAAATGTGTCAGTGCAAGTCGCACTCTTCCCTCTGCGGTGTCCTTACTGCTAGATGTTTGTGCAATGCTTCCAACGTTTGAATCCATCGCATACGCTAAACAAAAGTTAACAAATTCGACGTAATTAATGTCACCATCACCATCATGATCAAAGCGTTGGAGCAACTCTCTTCGAACTTCTCCGTTTGGTACCACAAAGTCAAACTTCTCAAGAGCATCCATGAACTCGTTGTGATCAACCGTGCCACTTCCATCCTCGTCCATTGCAGTAAAGATATCACGAAAATCAGTAACTCTTCCACTTTTTACGACGTTTGTAAAGATGTTTGATAAATCTTTTGCAAACGAATCTACTTGATACTTGAGATCTTGCACGGCTGGAGAGACAGGCCTACTTGATTCAACTTTCTGCTTTGTCTGCTTTGTTTGATTCTCCTCCTCGTCCTCCTCCTTATTCTTCTCCTTGTCCTCTTCCTCCTCCTCCTGGCTCGTTCGCGTGTTATATGTAAAGTGAAGGAATTCACGATAGTCAACTCTTCCATCGCCGTTTGTATCCAGCAGACCTAAGAACCACTGTACCTGGGCTGATGTCATCCGACTGTCATCATCTCTGTCTTCCCCCTCCTGATCAGACTCCAGCATGTACTTGGTAAATTCTGGGACGTTCAGTGAGCCGTTAGCACCAGTGAATGATGTGCTCAAAAAAGTTCCAGTTGACACACCACGACGAATAATATTACGAAAACGTGTTTGTAATTCTTTCATTTCTAACGGTGTCATCGACATGGTCCTCTGCTTTGCCATCTCGTTTGCCTCTGCCTGCACAGCATTTCGTACTGACTCTGCTAGATTATCCTTAGCCTCTTCATTGCCACCGCTTCCCTTTCCTCCAGATGCCGTTCTCTCCTGGTCTTTCCTCAAGTCTGTCTCACCACCAACTTCATTACTCTCTCCTCCTGGCACATTGCTTTCCATGTTTCCTCTCTCTCTTATTATTTTCTCCTGCTGCTCCTGGACAACTGCAGCCGTCTTTCCAATTCCCTCCATCAGTGCCGCTCGCTGTCTCCTTCCACTCTCGTCTTGCGCATGTTTCTCATCTCGCTGCCTCCGCATAGCATTCTTTTGTGCCTCTCTCTCTGCAATTAAATGTCGACGACGCTCCAACAACTCCTCGCGATGTGCTGCACTTTTTTTTGATGCTGATTTTGATAGCTCCGCTTTCGACGTCGGTGAACTGGGTGAGCTGGATCGTGAACTTGATCGTGAACCACCAGGTGATCGTTTTTTCTTGGAGGGTGACGGCGTGCGTTGTGCCAAAGATGGAGATGGAGATGGAGATGGAGATGGAGATGACAACACGCTCTTTTTGACACTCACGGCAATGCTACCACCACCACCACCACTTCCACTTCCACCACTTCCACTTCCACCACCACGTCCACCACCTCCTCTTCGTACACCAGCAGTCATTGGACGCTGTCTTGCTGCTGATTGAGGACGACTCCTCCCAGCGGAAGGTGGTCTTCTTGGTCCTGCAGTGCTAGGCCTAGACAGTGATCGACTACCACCCTCGCTCGCGGTGATGCGCTTCACCTCGACGTCAAACGCATCGTCAAATGCATCATCATCAAAATCATTACCATACCGATCTTCGTCGTCATCGTCATCGTTGTTGTTGTCGTTGTTGTTGTCGTCAGCGTTGTCAACCTCAATTACACCACCACCATACAATCTTCTCCTCGCTTCACCAACCTCCTCGTTGCTTCGGAATTTTTTCTTTTGATTTTCAAGATCTAATTCCAACTGTTCAATCTCTTGCTTGTTCTCCTCTCTCCTGTTCAGCACGCTTCCTCTTCCTCCTTCTCGTGTCAATGCATCAATATCCTTCCGAAGTTCAATTTCTTTCACTGTTCTCAGCTGTCCCTTTTCTGTAAGAAGATGAATCTCACTCTGCATTGCTTGAATTCTTGTCTGCTGGGATTGGACCACGTTTGCAATATGTTTTGGTAGTGTCGATTCGAGGAGTGATGGACCAGCAAACAAATCAAACACATCAACTTGTGTCAAAAGGGAGTGCAGCACCTCCTCCCATTGCACGCTGTCACGATTGTCAGTAAATCCGTTGTCCTCGAGGAGCGAGGGAAGTGATCCTGGTATGGAGCTGAGATCACACTGAGTAACTTGTGCCAGAGTCTGAAGAAATATTGATATTGGAATGGTGGTGCCAACAGAGGAGGAGAGCTCGGTCGTCAGTGCTTGTAGAAGGCGAGCAAAAGACACGGCATTGGCAGTGCCAGGTGGGAGGAGTGTCGCAAGAAGTGCGGCCAATGCACCCAAGCGTGCTCTCTTGCTTGCTCCACCATTACCACCATTACCACCACTGCCACCACTGCCACCACTGCCACCACTGCCACCACTACTTTTTCTTTTTCCTTTTGCACCTCGACTCTTTCCACGTCCAATGTACTTTCCAGTCTTTTTATTTCTCGTACGTTGAATGCTCCTCCCTCTTCTCTTTGTCCTTGGTGCCGCAGCACGCATCCGCTGCATTTCGACGACCTCCTCTTCCTCTTGTGGAACTTCCTCCTCGTCCTCTTTCTTGTCCTCATCTCCTTCACGTTTCTCCTCTTTCTCCTTCTCCTCCTCCTCCGCCATCGTCTTTCTCTTCTGCCTTGTTCTTTTCCCACGTTCTTCTTCACTCCTCCTCCTTTCTGGACTTTGACTTTGTCGAAGCATTGTCGTCATTGCGCTGCGCAAACGCATGACCTCCTCACGATACTCTTCCAACTCTACCTGCAGCTCTGTTGTTCTTGCATAGTGAATTGTTCTTTTCAAATCAAGAATTATTTTATCTCTCGAACCAATCTCTCTTGTCATTTGTCGTACTTGATTTCTCAATCGACTCATCATTCTTTGTTCGCTTCCCATGCCAACACCTGGCGTCGGAACGTCTCCGGCAGCAGCAGCAGCAGCAGCACTACTACTACTACCACCAGCACTACTGGACACACCGGCCACACCCGTTTGGAGTGCCTCGACCATGACGTGCGTGGCTCTTCCAATCGTCTTCTCCACACCACGCTCTGCTTTAAACTTTTCACGCTCTGCTTTCAAAAGACGTTGACGCAACGATCGTACTTCGTCATCCTGCGTTGACAATTTTGTTCGAAGCTGAAGAATTCGCTCGTACTGCTCTTCTTTCCCATAGTGCTCCCACGGTCGTCCTGGATGACCTTGCCCACCAGTGCGCTTGTACTGTGAATTGCTGCCTCTGGTTCTGCCTCCTCCGCGGCTTCCTCCTCCACCAGCAGCAGCGTTGCCGTACGTCAGAAGCATCTCGCTCTCGCGGCTGTTGGCTCCTCCTCCAGTGCCCTTGTGTACTTTTTTCAGTGCTGTCATGACCCAGTCAGGTTGAATGAACTCTCGTGATCCTTTGGGACCTCTTCCACCTCCTCTTGGTCCTTTGTTGTGTGCAGACTGAGGTCTGCGAGGAACAACGTTGCTGTCGCGATTTCCGCTGGAAGATTTGCCAGCATGATGCTGCTGCTGCCGGTAGCTGCCTCCTCCATTGGCAGACTGTGGTCTCCTTCTGGTAGATTTCTTCTTTCGCGTGACTTCTCTTATAGTGTCCAAGTAGCTCATGGTGGAAAACGTGGGGACACGTCGAAGGTGAGCGCAGTATTAAAAACTGCGGGAAAGACTTTTAATTTGGTTTCAACGTGCTCCAAATTCGTAACCCTTTAAAAAAAAAACAGCAAAAGCTGCAAGAAACAACAAATATCAATAATACTAAACTTCTCTTTTTCCCTCCTCCTACTACGCCTCCCCTTGTCTTGTACTATTGTCGTTGGACTTACTGGTTGGTCGAGCAAAAGGGACTGTTAGAGTAAACACACGATAAGAACTAAAAACTTAAAACAACTCGTCTTGTGATCTCACGTGTTTTTCTGCATTCACACGGAATACTTTGGCCACAAATGACTACGTTCCTTACTTGCGACAAGGGTCACTTTTTAGAGCGTTATGTTACTCCAGAGGAGGGATACTTCTGTGATCTCTGCGGTGATACACAACCAACTTCGTCGACCATGTACGGCTGCGACGAGTGTGAGTGGGATATATGTGCTGTTTGCAATCAAGATATTATTGACATTCGTGATGCTGCGAACAACAACGATCCACCCAAAGAACAGGTGCAGAAGAAGAAGAAGAAGACGGACAAACTAGATCTAAAACCGAGCAGTCCAGCGAAAACGAAGAAATCTCCATCCTCTCTTCCATCCGTTGCAAAGTCCACAGGGATTACAACGAACAAAACAAAAACAAAAACAAAAACAAAAACTAGCCCCACCAGTCCAAGCCCCTCCTCCTTATCACCAACACCACCACCATCTGAGACCAAGAAACCGCAGCAAAGGGCAAGTCCCAGGAAGTGGGGCTTAGTAAAAATCAAGCTGGCAGCCAAAGAGGATGCCTTCAAAGACATTGCAAGCATCACGGCAAGAATGGACGTGAAAAGTTTAGGAGCCGCTGTACTAGCGGCAAGAGACACGTTGAAGGAACAAAAAGCAAAAGCAAAGATGGACGCTGAAAGAGCGCTGAAACGAAGGAACCTAGAGTACAAGAAAAGAATACAGGGAACAAAGGCAACCTCCAAAACATCATTGTCGGAGGAGACGAAAGCAGCACGTCGTCAAATAGCAAAGGACGTGGAAAAAAGAAAGGCAGAGGAGACGGAGCAGAGGATTGCAGAAAATAAAGTGATGAGAGAAAAAAGAGAAACACTGAAGGGTGGTGATGAGAAGGAATTAAGTCCAGAGGTACTAGAGGCAAGAGAACGAATTCGAGTGCAAAAGAAGATGGCCAAGCAGCAGAGTATTAACGAGACCAAGCAACGAGCAAGAAAACAAAGTCAAAAAATTCAAAATGTGCGAGCTGCCGAAACGACTGGACTGTCGGCAGAAACTTTGGCGGCAAGAAAAAAAATTGCTGAGGACAAAGCCACAGCGAAAAAAATAGAAATGGAGGAGAGGAAGGCAGAGAACGAAAGACACCGTGCAAGACTAGAGGCAATGGGCAGCGGGGACTCCAAGTCGCTGGATCAAGAGCTGCTGGCAAAGAGGAAGAAACTGGCAGCAGACAAAGAGCTGGCAAAAAAAAAAGCAGCTGATGCTCAAAGAAAACATGCACTTCGTCAGCGTCGTAAATTATCCAAGGTGAAAGCGGCAACAAAGAGTGAAATGTCAAAAGAGACAATGGAGGCAAGGAGAAAAGTGGAGGAGGATAGTGCAAAGAGAAAGAAGGAAGAGCAGGAGAAGATTGATCGTGAAAATATGATCTGGGAGGCGAAGAAAGAGTTGCTGGGGGTGTAGTACTTATTACGTCCAGTACTAGACTTTTTTCATAAATCATAATACTAGCTACTACCAGGTAGCTAGTACCCGTACTTCTTATTTATAATATAGATTAAGTTTTGTCCCTTTGCTCAATGAAATTTTACTATCGATAGCTACTAGCTAGTACCCGTACTTCTTATTTATAATATAGATTAAGTTTTGTCCCTTTGCTCAATGAAATTTTTTCTCCTCAAAATTTTTTTCTACTTCCCGAGCAGTTCCAAAAATTGTTAGCATTTTTAATACCAATTTTTGGAAACGTTGACGGTTCGTGGCGTGTCACGAGTAAACTACGAGATTCCACGCTTATCCAAGTTGCACGAAGATGCTCGAAGGTGTTCCAAAGATTTTCAGCAAGTTTGGTGCCGCGACGACATGCCGTGCAAGGTAAAAAAAACCACCCATTGTGTGGGTTTTTGGGGGTGTAGAAAAAAGTGGAAAAATTCATGATGAAGAGTCTCCACAGCTTTTTTAATCTTCAAAACCATCATACATCAGTGTAAGTTTCAGCATGAGCTGCAAACGAACTCTCTACGCCAACAGCCCAACAACAAAGCTGGCCACCCTGTGTCGTCAGTGCAATGCAAAGAACAACGCGTTCAACACAAGCTGCTGCACTTGTAGCAAGTCGCTCCAAGTGCAACAGCGCAACGCTCACATGCCAACCTTTGCACACCCCGCGTATGTTTGTCAACTCCACTTCGGCAAGTGCGTCAGATGCAATGCAAACACACACGGCACGAACAATCCAGCACGCCAGTGCAAGCAATGCAAAGGCAACAACCCTAATACTCTGAAGTGCTGCGCCAAAGCAACACCTCCGTCGACTCGGCAAACTCCATCAACTCCACCAACGCTGTCAACTCCCGAAAACGAAGAAGGAAAAAAAGTTGATGGAGTTTTGATCGTCAAAGGTAAGAAAGATTTGCCTCCACCAACTCCACCAAGTTTGGTGGACCACCAACTCCCCGGCGAGACCAAAGTAACAGATTTGATCGTCAAAGTCAAAACGAAAACGCCGTTGGAGTTGGCCTTGACAAAAGAAGAGAAAGATACTGTGGAGTTGGCCTTCGTCGAACTTCAGGAAGCTATCAAGAACAAACAATGGTCTGATGTGGAGCGCTTGGTAACGAGCCACTCTCAACTGGCCAGTCGAAATGTTGAGTACCGAGCTCAGTTGTACCAAGGAAATAATGCACCAAGAATGGCTGCCAATCCACCGCTCCTTGCAATTCTTGACGACGGATCCAAAGACAACGAAGAGTCATCCTCAGTAGCACAATCAGCATGCTTAAAGCTGGTAGAGGCGTACCCAGCTGCGACTGCTTGCGTAATCCAAGGAACTATGGGAATTATTGCTTTGTCACGTGCCATTTCTCTTGGTTGGACGTCAGTCGTGCGTGCCATGCTCCAAGTCTATCCAGAAGCAGCAAGGAAGAGACAGGGTGACTATGGAACAATTCCTCTTCACTTTAGTGTCATGTCGCAAGAGAGAGCAGATGTAGAGATTGTGCGTGCTCTCCTCCAAGTCTATCCAGAGGGCTGCTCAATCAACGACACATCCAACTTTAGTCGAACTCCGCTGGCAGTAGCATACTACAATCAAGTCTCTCTCGAGATTATTGCACTTCTCGTGGAAATAAATCCTGAAATGATTGAATGGTCAAAGCCTGGAAATTGTGAGCAGTCTATTTTATCCAGTGTACTGATCAAAGCACTGCTGCTGGACGAAGACGATTCTGATGATGATCTCAAGGAGAATCTCAAGGAGAATCTCAAGGAGAACAAGGAGGAGGAAGAGGAAGAGGAGGCAAAGGAAAGCGCAGCAGGACGCTCCTACTACTTGACTCTTCGTGAAACATGGTTGGAAAACGTTCATAATCGAAATATCTCCTCGGAAAGATTACTTTCCATTCATCAGAGAGTCGCTGTTAATGTGTTAGGCACATTTAAAGATCTTATTGGATGCACAACACAAGAACGTCAAAATAAGAGGTGGCAACTTTTTTTGCGTGCAGCACACGAAATACCAGTAAATAGAGAGAACAGCATCATAGCAAAAGAGTCGGCGGACAAGTGTCGAAGTGAGATTTTGAAGGATGTATGCCAATGGTGTCCACCAAAGTTTGTTTTAGAAAATCTAATTTATGAGTGGGGTGCTGATCCAAATATTCCTTACGACATGGGAGGAGGTTGGGGAGGTGAAGAAGACAATGGACGTTATGTGCTGTTTGTTGCGCTCGAGAACTGCAACAAGAGTCAGCAGAGTATGAACGACGAGACACTTGCTCTGTTAATGACAGAGAAAGCGCTGAGTTCGGTAGATTCCAATGGAAACAGCTCACTCCATTTGCTTTGCAAGTCGCTCGTCTGTCGTAGCAGTGATGTGACGGACTCAGCGACAGGAAAAATTATACCACCAAAACAACTAAGCACGCGAAGTATGGAAACGATACAAAGGTTTGCCGACGCATCACCATTGCAGAGGAATTCTGATGGAGAGACTCCCTTATGGTGCTTTTTACATGATTGTAATCTTTACAATCATCTGGTCAGGGATTTTTCACAGAATATCGTGCAACACGATATTTTTGAGTCGTCAGATGTGGAAAGACATTGGAGAAGCGCACACGTTTTTCTTCAAAGTCTTTTGTCATGTCGTCCATCAATGGCACGAGCAACAAAACAACACACCATGTCAGTGGGTGGAACGCGCCACTCATTAGAAATCTATCCAATTCAAATGGTGAGTGGATTTCAAAGCAGAGTTGCTTGGACTTCTAAAAGGCAGCAGCACAGCAGATTCCAAGGAAATGCACCATTATATTTTTTAAATGAGTTGTGGCGACATATGGAACGTTCTCAAAATTCAAACAAAGAGATTGATCTTCATCCCACAATCCTTCTCCAGCAAGCGCTGTGTGCCAACATGTTTGATGTAGCGTCGTCTCTCTTGGCCTCGTATGATCCAAAGACAGTCCGGCCAGCGGGTGTTCTTCCACTCCATACTGCTCTTATCCATGGTGCACCATCAGATCTAGTGCGTGAATTAATTAAGCTCGATCCAACCTCTTTGCACATGGGTGCGAATGTCACTCTTGGTGGACAACATCTCATTGAGGTTCCACCACAGCGAAACGATTTGCCCATTCATTTGGTGCTGGACGACTGCCATGATCGCATGAGAAAGTGGTGCTCGTCAGAGGAAAGTGTGCTGGAGGTGCTGGAGGGATATGCCAAGCACTGTCCCGAGTACTTGTCTCACGGTGGTGATACGACGACGAACACTAGAACGTTCGGAACTCAAAAAAGTATGTCGTACGAATGTAACATAACTGGGATCAGTAATATCTCCACTGCGACAACAGCAGTGGGTGTTGGTTGCCCACTCCAGTTAGAGTTGGCACGTGTTGGTTGCGGGAGTGATGGTGCTGACTTGTTGCGGACGGGTCCGAGATGGAACGTGGTTCGAAAAATTCTCCAAGTGAGATTTTTTTTTATTATTTTCCGAGCTTTGGGTAGAAGCATGATTACACATATCCATGTAAACTCACACGTCCCTCTTTTGTTTTTCCTTTCCTTTCCTTTCCTTTCCTCTCCTTTCCTTTCCTTTCAGCTGTGTCCATCTTCGGTTAAAATTCTTCGAGAGTTATACTGTGGCCCCTCTGACAATGGCATAGATACAGCCTCTGGTAGTCGCTACTTGTGCGAGGAAACTGGTTGTCCAGAGGTATTACCCCTCCATCGATGCTTGTCGCTCGGTGCGCCAGAGGATGTTATTCTGGCAATCTTAGCTGCTGATCCTCCTGCCGTCGATGTGCCATCCGCGCTCTCTGGAGACACGACGCTGCATCTTGCTTGTGTGTCGTCGACGTCAATCTATTCGCATCGTGTCATTGCCACGCTTCTAGAGTCCACTACCGAATCATCACAGTTCACACAGTCACGTGACAAGAGAATGTATCTTCTTCCCGTACATTCCTCCATGAAAAGACTTCAACGCACGTACAATCTTCTTCGCGGCGGTGCACTGGCTGACGCAAAGATTTTTGAGGGTGACATGATCGTATGGAAAAGTTGCGTGACGAACCGCGTAGCCAGGTACGGCGAACGTGCCTACGTGGGTCGTGCCATCGCTGCGGACTGTAATGGATCAACAGCCCTGACAATCTTCCTGCCACCATCACGACAGTATCCAGTTCCACCTGTTGTCGATGCCGTTTTTGATTCGCTGGTTCAACTCGGAATGTCATCTTTTATGTGCAGGAGAGTTCTTTCTTTCTTAGAGGATCGGATCGATCTCCATCAGCTGCACGGTGTTCCACATGCGTCTGTTGTAACGGCGAGTCCTGGTTTCGAGTACGTTGAGAAGTTCCGAGATGAGGAGAGAAAAGAGAGGAAAGAGAGGATAGAAAGGACAGAGCAAAGCAACGTCTCTGGCAGAGCAAGTAAGCGACGCCAGGATCGGGTGGAGGAGTGTCGCGAGAGGATTCGTGTAATTGACATCCTGACAGCGGCACATCCGACGGCAATGTACGATCGTGACGAGGAGGGAAGGAGACACATCGAGGTACTGCGACGCATCATTGTTGACATTCGCACAATCAGCAAGCTTCCAGGAGGTAATGGTGGTGGAGGTGGTGGGGGTGGTGATGGAGATGGTAGTGGTGGTA
>Ga0307997_10001703_pt1 | contig 10307 bp, 10 predicted proteins | sample Davwhametageno36_FD_203165 | JGI IMG/M metagenome (GOLD analysis project Ga0307997, IMG submission 203165) | Marine microbial communities from Davis Island wharf, Antarctic Ocean - #36 | ecosystem: Environmental > Aquatic > Marine > Unclassified | place: Antarctic Ocean: Davis Island wharf...
TCCTACAATCTCAGCATAATTAACTAAACCTGCTTCATCTACTCTTGTTGCTGCTGTTGCTCTTGTAACATCCATATCAGCTGCTGTGTATTCTTTTACTGATACGTTGTCTATAGAGCCTATAAAACTTGAATTTGCAGAAAAACCTGTATTACCATTATGTCCTGATTGTATGCTTATATAAAAAGTATAATCGCCATTTGCAGTGATTCGAGGGTTTGTAGTTCCTGATGCCCCAAAAAAAGAAGTATCTAAGTGTCCTGCACTATAATTACTAATCGTAAATACCATTTTTACTATTTTATCTGCCAAACTTCCTGTATATTGATATAGATTAGAAGTTCCTGTTTGACTACCATCACAACTAGCAGTACCTCCTGAAATAGTCCAACCTGTTCCTTTAATCCAATCAGTATCAGTTGCAAAATCTCCATTAGTTACCTTCTCAACCCCCTCAGTAGGTACAGGAACAACTGCAAACAAAGTTCCTGCTTTATATCCGTTAGGAGTTACTACAATACTTACATCATCTAATAAACTCATTGTATATTATTTAATATTACTAATTGTGCTTCTAAACAAGCCTTAGCTTCAAAGTTACCACCATCAGCAATAACTCTAGCCTTAAACGCATTTACAAGTTTTTGAGTAGGTGTTAAACCCCCTTTATTACTTGAAGGCAATGACATTCCAAGTGCTAACTTCATTATACTATTTGGTCGTAGTAACCTATAGCAATTCCACTCGTCAGAGTTATAGCAGTTACGTTTAAGAACAAAGTTGTTCCTGCTGCTATAGTCGTATGTAAGTTAAGTGCTGAACTTCCTGTTACCGCTTGTATATTAGATGCAACTATTTCTGCAATAACGCTTTCTGTTACAAAGTAGACTGCATAATAATCTTTGTCAGTCATTGCTGTTGTCGTAAAGACATCACATCTATTCTTTCCTAATTGCTCTGTTAAGAGTTGTTGTACGTTTTCTATTGCCATAATTTTAGTTTATTGTCCGTAATATATATAGTTAGTTCCTGAAGGTTCAGGATGTTGTGTGTATTGTACTTGTGCCGTTCCTTTGGAGTCTGATAGATTAAGCTTGCCTTTAGTTACTAAGCCTTGAACTACTCCAATGTCATCTCCTATAGGAGTAATAACGTCAGTTTCTGTTGATGGTGCTGATTCTGAGTTAATAGTTACAGTTCTTATCCAACTTACTTCATAGACTTCATATTTCCAATATCCTGAAGGTAATAAATTAACCTCTCCTAAGAATTCACTAGGATTTGTATCTTCATAAGTGAAAGTCATTTCAGTAAATCTATTAGCTATAACTTCAGCAGGATATGAATAAACTATAGAGCCGTCCATATCATTAATGAACTTTACTAAGTGTCTTATCTGAGTTTTAGCTACAGATGTATTAATCCTATTATCTTCTGTAGATAGGTACGCTTTTATTGTGCTTTTTGTAGTTGCTTGTATCATCCTAATATATAATAGAAAAAGTCAGTTTTTATTTGGAAAAGAAAAAGGGTAACAATTAAGCTACCCTTTTAAGATTATAAGAAAACAGATAAGAAATTTAAGATGTAACTATTGAACCAAAATTAAACCCTGCATTTGTGAAAGGTCCTGTTGCTATTGGATAGTCTGCTACCATTGGAAAAGGAGAAGCTTCCATTCCGTCAAAAGTAAGAGTATATCCTCCTCTTGAACCCCAGTCACTACCTGAGTCCATAGTTCCTGCATTAAGTTCCATTCCATTAGTAACTCCTAAAGCAACAATAACATCTGTTCCTGAAGGTAAAGTTGCGTTTAATTGAGCAAAACATACGAGTTTTGTCTGAGAAAGGAGCTTGATTTGATTTTGGTCTTCCTTGGTTAAACGATTAAGAATAACGCTCAAACTTGGCGTGAAATAAATACTGCCATTTTCTCTCGAACCCACGATTGTATCTGTAAGACTAGCAACACCTAAAGGCATTGTGTATCTGTATAAGTCATTTGAACCCATTTCTAAGTCAGTAACTTCTCCTGCTGTAACAGGAAGTCCTGTTGTTTCTATTGGTGCTGTAAATTGGTCGTAAACTCCGAAATAAACGAATTTTATTCCTCCACTGATTCTATTACAGTCGAGTCCCCTACCTTTTGTTAGTGCTGTACAAGCCATTGTGTGTTTTTTTTTAGGTTAAGGGAGGAGAGGTTTTACCCCCTCCTTCCGTATTATTTATTTAATTACGATACAAGTACAACGTCAGCTCCAATACCTACTTGAACACCTCCACTGTAACGAGCTAATAAACGAATATTATCTGAACCATCTAAAGTAGACATATCTAGTAAATCTATACGACTCGTCTGGTCAGAAAGCAAATCCGTCCCAAAATATAAATTACTTCTTTCTGCTGCTACTAAAGTATCGTTAGTCATTCCATTACAAACTGCAATTTTGATTCCTTCAAATACTGCATCATAGTCTCCATTCATAGAGTAAGCATTCACATATCCTAAAGTAGAGATAGCTGAAATGTATAATCTGTAAGACTTAGGACTCATATAGATGTAAAGGTCTTCTTTTGTGTAAACTGTTGTAGGGATAGCTGCTGTACAGTTTTGTAAGTTTTCAATAATGTTAGCTGCTGAGTAAGCTGTTCCTGCTCCTGCTACGTTAGCTACATCAACTACAGTATTACCTGCTTGTACTAATCTACCTACTGCTCCTCCTGTTACAAATCCTGTAAATTCTCCTGCTGTTGCGTTATTTCCACCCCAAATAGAAGTTTCTGTTGCATCTGCAATAGTTTCTCCCATATAAGAAATTACATAGTCATTAAAAGATGGTGGTGGTGGTGCGCCTGCTCCTGCTCTCATTTGTAAAGCTTCCCAAGAAGAAAGTAAAGTTTGCTTACATAAATCTGACTGAATCATTAAGTTCTTAGGCTCAAGAATTGCCTCAGTCATTGTAAGTGTTCCTGCTAAGTTTACATCGCACGTACTGTCCTGAACCATAGAAGCAGCCGACATTTTTTGTATGTTGCTTTTATATTTAATATTTTCTATCATTGTTAGAAACTCCATAGAGTTTGCTGAACGAAGTGCTTGCGAGATGTAAAATCCTGCTGCCTTCCCTGCGTAATTTGATGTTACTGCTAAAGCCATAATTTTTTTTGTTTTTAGTTATTTTAGTTATATAAATTATAAAGGTATTGTTCCCTTTTTGTCATTTTTGATATTTCTCTTTTAGATAAAGAAACCTTAGTAGCTTCTGAACTAAATTTATTTGTATCTAAAGGAGCTGATGCAGGAGATTCTGCTAATTCAGTCTTTAGTCTTTCGTTTTCTGCTTTTAATTCTGCGAACTCAACTACTTCTGTAGTCTTAATAGATTTAGGATTTGTAGAAGGTGCAACAACTTCTTCAGCCATTTCTTCAACCTCATCATCTCCTCCGTCTTTATCTTCTTTTAGCTTACTGACCGCTATTTCTAGATTTTCAATTCGCTTTTCCATACCTGCCCAATCAGCTACATCAGCTTCTTCAGCTAATTCCATTTCTTCTTCAACTACTTCTTCTTCAGATTCGCTTTCAGATACAGAATCCACAACCCCTTCTTCAGAAACCACAAAAGTAACTCCTGTATCAGTCTTGTAAGTTCCGATTGGCAATAAAATTGTCGTCCCATCTTCAGTAAGGACGCTTACGTCCACCCCTTCAGTTAATTCTTCCGCAGTTGAAACGAAAATAGTTCCGTCTTCGCTTTTCGCCTGCCAAGCCATTGTTACATCTTCGCCTTTATCAAGACCAAGTGCTACCAATATTTGATTTTTTAAATCCATAGTTTTGTTTTAAGTTCTATATATAATAGAAAGATTAGTTACTTGTTTGATTTTGTGATTATTTCGTTTAGTGCTTTAAGGATTTCTTCATTAGTTGGTTCTGCTTTTTGCATCTCTTGATACCTTGAAGTGAAATAACCTTCAATACTCAGACCCTTAATATCCCCTGATTTCACCTTTTCCCATAGCTCATCATTCGTTATGGACATTTTAACCATCCAAGTTCCTTTTTTTAATTTAAATCCGTAAAGATTAGCCTTATCCATTTTAGGGTCTTCTATAATCCAAGACTCAACTGTTAGAACGCCTGATACTCTGTCTTGATGTTGATATGTAGCTTTGTGGTGGTTGTTATTTTTTAAGAAGCTATAAGCACAATTCTTAACTGTATCTTTACTAAAATAAACATAGTAGTCAGAATCTGTTTCAGCGTCATATCTATAGATATTCTTATCAGGAATTAAAGCAGGAGAAATAATTTCTCTTTTATCTTTATCTATCTTAGCTAAAGTTAAATTGTTTTTAGCCTTACTCATAAAGATTAGATTCTCTTCAATTGCAGGAGCTGAAACTAAAGAAATGCAATCAATAGCTAGTTCTTCATTTTCTCCAATTATTAGCTCAACTATAGAAGTAGTCTTTTCTTCTTTATAGTAGTCTTTATTAGCTTCTTCACATTCAGCTATAGTATCATAGGTACAAGAACCTGTCTTTCCCCATTTATATTTTCCGTTTTCACATTGTTCGCAAGGCATAGTATATAATAGATTAATTAATTATTTATTTGATTTTAGATTGTAGCTCTTCTTCTTATATTTGCTAATTGATTTTGACTGTTTGTCATTTCATCAGTAACAACAAACGCTTTCATAGCATCAGGTGCTACTCCTCCACTTATATCAAACGCTCCTGACATCATTTGAGGTGCAGGGGCAGATGATGACGGAATATTCCCACCTCCTCCACCACCTGCCCCAACATTAGTAGCAAAAATATTTCTTACATTAGCTAATCCACTAGCTAAAACTGTTCCTGCTGTTATAAATTTTAAAGCAGTTGATGGGATAGTTTTATCTGACATTGTTTGTTGTACTGCTAAATAAGTAGCAATTAATGCTTCAGCTGCCGCTAGCTGTTTATTTTCTCCTGCTAATGAGCTTAAAGCTCCTGCAAATTGCCCTGCTGCCGCTAGTTCTTGATTTCTTAATTGTTTAACATAATTAGTTCTTTTCTTACCATTAGACATAATAATCTTAGTGTAATCTGCATCAGCTAGTATTAATTCCCCATACACATCCTCAACGAAAGAAGGCATCTCAGTGAATTCTTTCATATTTGCTTTTCTAGCAGCCATTTCTTCATTAAGAGCTGTTGTGATTTGAGTTTGTAATAACCTTTGACTTCTTAATCTTTTAGTATCAAGATTAATGGCATCTGCTTGAAGTTGTGCAAGTTTATCGTTTTGCTCAATATTATTATGACCTTGCTCCATATGCAAAATCTGAGCATCAATAAGAAGTTGTTTAGATTTAATTTCTTTTTTTGTAATATCTTCCTCTATCTTCTGAGCTTTTCTTAGTAACTCAATTCTTTCTGTTGCTGAGTTCTTTTCCCTATCTTCTGCTTGTAATCTAATATCATTTATTTTTCTATTTGCTTCAGCTCTTTCAACTTTTAATTCCCTATCAATATGATGAGCTTTTTGTCGCATATTAGTTACCTCTATAAGTGCATCTACTTCTTTTGATGTTTCATCAACAAAGTCTTTAGCAGCTATAGTTGCTTTAACAAACATATCTCTAGTTGCTCCTGTAGGGTCTTTAAGAAATTTAAGTAATCCTTTCCCAAACGACTTCATAGCAGGCATTGGGTCTTGAAAAGTGTCAATTATTATTCCACCTAAATCTGCAAAAGCATCTGCCACTTGACCTGTAACAGCACCTATTGCTGCCATTATTCTTTGGAACTTCTCTTGACCTTTTTCTGAACGCTTAAAAGATTGCATTAAAGCCATTACTGCAATTACTAAAGCACCAATCCCTGTAGATATCATTCCTGCCTTAATAGTACCAAACATAGCTTTAGCAGTTGGGATAACTTTTGCGAATCCTTTTTTAACTCCATTTAAGGAAACACCCATTACTTTAAAATCAGCAATACTTTCTTTAGATTGTTTATTGTTTTCTTTTTGTGCGTCCTTATGTTTCTTTACTTCTTGAGTAGCTTCTTTTTGTTCTTGTTTTAATGATTTTAAACCATTCTTTTCATCATTAAGTTCTGCTGTAGTTTCTCTAATTTTATCATTTAGCTTATCCATACCTGCTACCCACGCTCCTTTAGGTATTGCATCTTGCTGAGCTTTTAATTTAATTAACTCTTTTTCTTGAGCAATTATAAACTTAGTTTGTAAATTTATTTCTTCATTTACTTGTTCTAAACTTTTTTTATACTCTTTAGTATCTTTGGTTACTTGACCAATATTAGTTTTTACATCTAAATATAATTCTTCTGCCATAGTTTTATTTTTTTAAAATGCTATATTTGTTGCTAATTCGTGTAAGTAAGCCGTTGCCGTCCATAAGTTGTTTACATCTGCTCCTCCTGTTACTTCTACTGTTACGCTTGGAATACTTGCTGTAGTGCTATCTACTATTCCCATTGTACCTACAGAACCATCATTAGCTAAAGTAGTTGTTGAATAGCTGTAAATTGTTATAGTACCTGAATTATCACACCTTACTGCCCCCCTGTGTACTTGATAACTGAAATTAGTTAAAGTTCCTGCCGTTCCTCCTGTTTCTAATTTTGTTAAGTATATCTCAAAACCTAATATGGAATTTCTTTGTAATGTAATATACTGTCCTACTATATCCTGAACGTTAAGTTTAGTTCGGTTTTCGTTTGTAGTCTTTCCACTAAGTTGTATTTTAGAACTCTGAGTGTAACCTGCTCCTATGTTGTAAGAGCCACCGCCTAAGACATCTTCTCCTTGCCTGACTGCCTTGCCCATTACACCTGAAATATTAGCATTGTTTATCCCATTAGATATTTCATTACCACTTCCTGATATTATGTTATTCCTTGAAAAGCCTTTAACAGTATTACTCTCTCCCATTATAAGAGTATTGTTAGTTCCTGTTTCTGTTACATTCTGAGACCCTTTTGTGCTGTTGTTTGCGTTATTGAAACTTCTATTAAGGTTTGTATTAAATCTAAAAGTTGAACAAGTCCCTGCTGCTTTATTGTACGTATATCCGTAAGCTTCACATTGTAATTGATTAGGAGTAACTTCATTTGTTCCGTCTGTAAAGGTAACAACTCCAAGACCTGATATTGATGCAGGTTTAACTGAAAACCCTGATATGTATGGTATTGACATTATGGTATAAGTATAAATTCAACTGTTGCCAAGTCGTTCGGCTTGTAGTCTATTTTGTTTACTCTAAAGACTCTGTTCTTAATCATTACAGTATCGTTGAACTTGAACGTATTAATATCAGCAGGACTAAGGTTTACCTTGATTGTCATTATCCTAGTATTTGGATTGTAAAGCTCCGAGTAGTAAGGAAGCCAATATATATTAAATAAGTTGTTAGCCGTTGCATTACCAACTCCTGTAAGTAATTGACATTCTCCAAAGTGAAAATCCCTTGTATCTGTAGTAGCAGGTGGTATAGTTGTTATTGTAGGTACATCTGACAAATGACTAAATTGTAAGAATTGAGATTGATTCTCACTAGATAAACCATTCTGTGGTGGTATATAGTAAGAAGCACCTGTAGACTTGATTCCATTATCAAACATTATTCTAGGACTATTATCAAAGCCTTCAGAAGTATCGTCATCTGCGTTATAAGAATATAAAGCAGGAGTTATAAATTGAGGCAAATTATCAAATAAGGGTTTGATTACTGTTGATGCGAAAGGTTCTGCTACTATCTCATCTAATCCTTCTAGTATGTTAAATTCGTTACCTGCATTATACTTCTTACTTCCATACAAATGACCACCAACTTGATTCTTATAGTTAGTAAAAGCAAAGTCATCTTCATCTTCTACAAACTTAAAAATAGTCTTTCTATTCAAGTCAGTTAAAGGTTCTAATTTCATTTCTGAAATGTCTACCTTTTCAGTCCAATTTAATTCTGTACTATCAGCACTTGTTATAAATATATCTGAGTATGGCTCTATCTTTATATTGTTAGGATTATCTTCATCAGGCATAGTTACTAAATTAAACATAGTAATCAATCCCTTTAAAAATTCCCATTGTCCTGTTTCTCCCCTTAGTGTTTGTAGTATCGTTTCTGATGTTACACTTAACAAATTCTTAACTATAACAACTGAAGCAGTAGAAAGAGGTTGTGGAGAAACACCATCAAATCCTTGAACAATTGAATTTGTAGAAGTCCAACTACTGTAAAACTGAGGTTCTAAAGTATCTCCATTGTTTAATATTTCAGATAAAGTTCCTGAAAAAGTAATAGTTTGATTCGCAGTTATTGTTTGTATGGGTATTAAGTTTACCTCTTCTGTTCCTCCTGCTGCTCTAGTTATTAACCATCTAGCAGAATATGAAGGGTCAGGACTTACATTAACTATATCAATTTCGTAAGAGTAAGATATATTATATTCCGTATTATCCTGTGTTGCTGTTATCTTATTTGTTGTAGTATCATAGTCTACTGTTGCTAAATTACCTGAAGGATATGTCAATTGTAAATTACCATAACTTCCGTTAGGAGCGTAATTACTAGCACTACCTACAAAGTAGCCACCTTCTACAGTTGTTTCAGAAGTTTCAGGTGCATTTCCTGAACCCCAATTAAAGTCCATATACAACTTCTTGAAGTCTGTAGTATCAAAGAAAATTGAAGTAAAAGTGAAAGGAGTATTTTCAAATATTCTTTCTATTATGTACTTTATATTTATGAATGGTCTGAATGCTTGTTCTAAAGCTGTAAGTTCAGGGTTATTAAGTGTAGCATTACTTCCTGTTGAACCATTAGCTATCAACATTTGATTATTCCAATTAACAAAAGGATATTTTACTGTACTATAAGCATTTCTAAATCCTGAAGTGTTTGGATTAGTATATGTTATTCCTGTTCCTGAAACATTCCAACTGTATTTGATTTGTGTCTTATTGTAATCGTGTGATAACTCTGTAAAGTCTAAATCTCTAAAGTCTGAATCTTTTAAGAAGTCTGCTAAAGCTATTACTTCAGAATATAGATTCACGTTATAACTTATCTCTCCGTTCTTATCGGTAACGTCTAAGAGCCTTAAATAACCTTTAAATAGTGTGAACCCATCTTGTTTTAAAACACATTCAGACTTCTTATAAGGACTAAATATCACTCCATCATCTGACCTTGTTATATCAAAGATTTGGTCAAAGATTTTATTGTTTCTTTTTGTTGCAGGTAAATTAAAAGCCTTAGAATAACTCTGTACTTTCTCCGCTACATTCTTAAAGTTATCTACACTAAGAGTCAAGGGTAAGTCTTCATCTTCATACAAGTCTAAGATAACTTGTCCGTTGTCTAGTATGCTAGTATCTCCTGAAGGAATAGCACCAATTACAGGTTGAGTTGATATGCTTGAAATAGTAAGGTCTGTAGATGTTGCATTATAGTAACTAATCATTATAGTCAATTCAGTAGCAGCTGCAAAGAACGTCTTACTTATTTGTGTTGTATTTGAACTATAAGAAGTTGAAGTCTGTAAAGTAGTTCCTGAATAAGCCCTTACGCCAACAAAACCACCAACTACTGCTGTTGGAATATTGATAGTTATTGTATATTGACTTCCTATTGTTAAATTAGAAAGTTTCTGATATAATCCTGAAATCTCACTAGAATCTCCTACTAAAGTTACATCCCCTAAAGATACAGTAGGATAAGCTATTGAACCTTTCCTAAACCTATACCAAGTATTAAATATACTAGCAGGTTCGTTCGTTACTGTGTCTAAGTAAGGATTTGAAGCCGTACTCGTATAAGTATTTGAGCTATTTAGATTAGTGAAAGAGATTCCATTTACTACTGCTTCAGAAGGCGAACTAGAAATAGTATTAAATTGACCTCCATAACTTTGAGGATATAGTATTAGTTGTACACTCATTATACAGACTGTGTTCTTAGTGTCTTACTCTTTTCAACTTCAAAAGTGTACTGCATAAGTTTATCGTTTGCTACAGTCTTTTTAGTAAAGCTAGAAGTAGTAAGTCTTGCAGGTGTTACATAAGTATTAGGAGAAGCAAGAGTTGCGTCTACTTGGAAACCTTCTAAGATATAAACTTCTGGACTATTTATAAGTTCCTCAAACCAAGTTGCTTCAGCTTCATTTACAAAGTCTGTATTCATACTTATCTTTTCAGTAGCGTTTACTCTAAAGGCTTTCTTTCCTCCTTTGTAGCCACTAGGACTGTAGATGCTTTCATTCCAAGTTCCTTCTAATTGTTGGTATGT
>Ga0307997_10001706_pt1 | contig 10294 bp, 12 predicted proteins | sample Davwhametageno36_FD_203165 | JGI IMG/M metagenome (GOLD analysis project Ga0307997, IMG submission 203165) | Marine microbial communities from Davis Island wharf, Antarctic Ocean - #36 | ecosystem: Environmental > Aquatic > Marine > Unclassified | place: Antarctic Ocean: Davis Island wharf...
TCAAATATCACCACGCAAGTCATTGAATTTAATTGTATAAATTACGCCACCAGTATTGAAAATCCTCGTGTCGGTGGTTCGATTCCGCCCTCGGGCACCATTTAAGTCAACAATAACAATGACTTAATCTAGTGCTAAATTCTAAAAAATCGCTAAAATCAAAAACACACCTTAAACACACTTTTTGTTGTGCTGCTGACTATTTTTAGGGCTTAATCGCTGTGTTGAACACAGTGTGGGCTAGTGCTGTGTTGCAAACACTGTGTTGGCGGAGTTTTGGGGTAACATTGTTGGGAACACAAAGCTTGGAGTTTGCTTGTTGGAACCAAGGACTTCACAGCTTCGCCTTTAAGCAGACATTGCTGCATCTCGCGGCGAACGGCAGCAACGAGCCCAGAGTGACCGATGCTGCATAGTGTACCAACGTCCGCTTTAAAAATCAGAAATGATGTATTCAGGGACACCTTACCCTTCTCTGCTGTTGTGGAAACATGCGTCATTTCGGACATTGCAGTTGGCCGCATTCTATCATACTCAAGCCGAAGAACTACACTGCTTCGCTCGGAAGATCCGACCGAAACGATAACAAATTAATCCGTCGGGGGGCCTATTTGGGCTGAGAGGTGCTTGCACCGACCCGTCGAACCTGATCCGGGTTATACCGGCGTAGGAAACGGGTAAATTGTGCGACTATGATTGCACTAGGCTCATTCTCGCGTTGGCACGCCCCATACTGTGGAGACGTGCCCATGACGAAACAAACCCCGATTGTCCTGACTATTGCCGGCTCCGATAGTGGCGGCGGCGCAGGCATGCAGGCTGACATCAAAGCGATCTCTGCTGCCGGGGCGTATAGCGCAAGCGTCATCACCGCAGTGACCGCCCAAAATACGACAGGCGTTACGGCAGTGCATGAGGTCCCCGCTGATGTCGTTGCCGCGCAAATCGATGCGGTCTTATCGGATCTCAATGTTAATGTGATCAAGTTGGGTATGTTGTTCTCGGTGCCAATCATTGAAACAATCGCCGACCGCTTAGCTGCGTTCGATGGCCCGATCGTCGTTGATCCAGTGATGATCGCAAAGTCGGGTGATGCGCTTTTACAAGACGCCGCTGTAATCGCACTGATCTCGCTGATCCTGCCGCATGCAAGCCTGCTAACCCCGAATTTACCCGAAGCTGCGCGGTTGTTGAACACATCCGAGGCGACAACACCGGAAGAGATGGCCAGACAAGGGCAACGGCTGATCGAGATGGGCCCGAAGGCTGTCCTGATGAAGGGTGGCCATGCTATTGGCGATTTGTGCACAGACGTGCTCGTCAATGCGAGTGGCCTTATCGCCACATTCGCAGCGCCGCGGATCAACACACACAATACCCATGGCACAGGGTGCACCTACTCGGCGGTCATCGCGGCACGCCTTGCACAAGGGTTTGATCTAAAGGATGCCGTGACTGCGGCACACGAATACCTTCAGGCGGCGATCAAGGCTGCCGACATGTTGCACATCGGAAAGGGTCACGGTCCCGTGCACCACTTTCATGGCCAATGGGAATGACGGCGGCGACGATCATAGGAGCTGGCGTTGCCGGTCTTTGCATCGCGCGGGCATTGTTGGATCGCGGGGCCGATGTCATGTTGGTTGACCGGCACACGGATGCTGGGCCTCATGCCTGTTCCTGGTGGGCCGGTGGCATGCTTGCTCCGTTTTGCGAAGGCGAAAGCGCCGAGGAACCGGTTGTTCGGTTGGGATGTGAAGCGGCAGATTGGTGGGAGGCTAAAACCAGTGCTGTAAAACGTCGTGGATCACTTGTCGTGTCTCTGGCCCGCGACAAATCTGATCTGGCGCGGTTTGCAAGGCACACAACCGGTTTCCGCCACGTGAATGGGCATGAAATTTCAAACCTTGAACCTGATTTGGCGGATCGTTTCGCGAAGGGATTATTCTTTGAGAGCGAAGCCCACCTTGTCCCTCGCCTTGCTCTTGCCCAATTGCGCGCAAGCGTCCTGGCGGACGGCGCAGCATTTATTCAAGAGGACGCCGACCCTGATGAATACGCACAAGGAGGCTTGACCATCGATTGCCGAGGGTTTCAGGCCAAAGACAAACTGCACGATCTGCGCGGCGTCAAAGGTGAAATGCTGGTTTTATCCTGTCCTGATGTCACCTTAACGCGTCCCATACGATTGCTGCATCCGCGTCTCCCGCTTTATATCGTGCCGCGTGGCGACGGTATTTTCATGCTGGGGGCCACGATGGTTGAAGGTCACGCAGGCAAGCACGTTACTGCGCGTGCGTTGCTGGAATTACTCAGTGCCGCTTATGCGTTGAACCCTGCGTTTGGTGAGGCCGAGGTACTTGAAATCGGCGTCGATAGCCGCCCCGCCTTTTCCGACAACCTGCCGCGTATCAGGCGCGACGGGAACTTGATCCGTGCCAATGGTTTATTCCGACATGGCTTCCTTTTGGCCCCTGCCGTGGCGCGAATGGTGGCTGATCTGATTTTTGACAATAAAACGCCGGAGGTGATGGGTGAAACTGCAGCTTAATGGCGCATCAATTGATGCGCAGGTCACCACATTGGCCGAACTGCTTGTGGCCGAAGGGTTTGGCAGTGCAAAAGTCGCCACTGCCGTCAATGGCACATTTGTGCCTGCTCTGGCGCGCGCTGATCAAATCCTCAACGCAGGTGATGCCATCGAAGTCCTTGCCCCAATGCAGGGAGGTTAGGCCATGAACGATTTTTACGGCACGACATTGGCGAATGGCTTTATGCTGGGGACCGCGCAATATCCGTCGCCCGCAGTCTTGGCGAATGCGTTCAAGCGCAGCGGTGCCAGTGTGGCGACAGTGTCCTTGCGACGCGAAAGCGGGCAGGATCGCGCGGGCCAAGACTTCTGGCAACTGATCAAAGATCTAGGCGTGCATATCCTTCCCAACACAGCTGGCTGCCACAGCGTCAAAGAGGCGGTGACAACTGCACATATGGCACGTGAGGTGTTTGACACCAAGTGGATCAAGCTAGAGGTCATTGGCGAAGAAGACACCCTACAGCCGGATGTTTTCGGGCTTGTTGAAGCCGCGCGCATTCTTTCAGAAGACGGGTTTCAGGTGTTTCCCTATACCACCGAAGACTTGGTCGTTGCCGACAGGCTGCTGCACGCAGGCTGCGAAGTTTTGATGCCGTGGGGTGCGCCGATTGGGTCGGGTCTTGGGCTGAACAACATTTTTGGACTGCGGGCCATGCGCGCCCATTTCCCCGACGTTCCTTTGGTCATTGATGCGGGCCTGGGCCTGCCGTCACAAGCCACCGCCGCGATAGAGATGGGCTTTGACGCCGTTCTGCTCAACACCGCCGTGGCCAAGGCAGGCGACCCCACCGCAATGGCTGAGGCGTTCGCGACTGCCATCAAAGCAGGCCAGTTGGCCCGCGCTGCCGACCCGATGGAGCCACGCGACATGGCGGCCCCGTCGACCCCTGTGATAGGAAAGGCGTTCTTGGTATGACATTGGATCGATTTTATCCGATTTTTGACAACGCCGATTGGGTTGAACGACTTGTCCCACTTGGGATCAAGTTGGTGCAGTTGCGGATTAAGGATGTCGCGCCTGATGTCGTCCGCGATCATATTAGGCGTGCAAAACTGATTTGTGCGCACCACGACTGCACATTGGTCATTAACGATTATTGGCAGGCCGCAATTGATGCCGGTTGCGACTATATCCACCTCGGGCAAGAAGACCTTGATGACGCTGATATCACAGCCATCCGCGCGGCGGGTCTTCGGCTTGGGATCAGCACGCATGATAAGGCAGAATTGAAACGCGCCATGGCGCTTGCCCCTGATTACATCGCGTTGGGGCCTATTTACCCGACGATCTTGAAGAAAATGAAGTGGCATGAACAGGGCATCGCAAAGCTGACCATATGGCGCGACCAGATCGGTAAAACACCGCTGATCGCAATAGGAGGTATGTCGATTGACCGCGCGTCCGGTGCATTTGATGCGGGCGCGGATGTGGTCGCCGCTGTCACTGACATCACACTGAACGAAAGCCCGGAGGATCGTGTGCGCGCATGGCTGGCGGCGACACGATGACGAGATATGCGCGTCAAATTTGCCTGCCCGAGGTGGGCAATGCGGGCCAAGCTGCTATCCAAGCTGCACATGTTCTTGTGGTTGGAGTTGGGGGTTTGGGCGCGCCGGTATTGCAATATTTGGTCGCGGCAGGCGTTGGGCGACTTACATCGGTAGACGGCGATGTTGTGTCCCTGTCCAATCTCCACAGGCAGACCTTGTTTCGTGAGGCTGACGTTGGCAAGGCCAAGGCCGTTGTTGCGGCACGAACACTGCGCGCTCTGAACAACGATTGCGCGATTGAAGCGGTTGAAATCGCGCTTGATCCATCAAACGCGGTGAACCTCGTCGGGCAAAGCACGCTTGTTTTGGACTGCGCCGATAGCTTTGCCACCAGCTATATTCTGTCCGATACATGTAAGGCGTTGGGCGTCCCGCTCATCAGCGCGTCCGTGTTGGGACTTGCAGGCTACGTCGGCGGTTTTTGCCAAGCCGCACCTTCGCTGCGCGCGGTGTTTCCCGACCTGCCAGATCGCGCCGCGACCTGCGCGACAGCTGGGGTTATGGGGCCGGTTGTGGGCATGATAGGTGCCGCACAGGCGCAGATGGCATTGGCGTATATGATTGGCCAAACGCCATCACCTTTAGGCCAGTTGATCCGCTTTGATATGAAAACTTTTCGGTCCAGCGGGTTCCGTTTCGATACAGCACCAGACCCCGCAGCAGACTTGACATTCATCGCCGTCTCAGAAGTCACAGGCCATGATTTTGTTATCGAGTTACGCGACGAAAATGAAGCCATAACGCCGGTTACCGTAGATGCGCAGCGTCTAACCGTCGCGCAATTTGCCGATCAACGACCAACTCCGGCAGCCGATCAACGCGCAGTTTTCGCGTGCCGATCCGGTTTGCGCGCGTGGCAAGCTGCCACGCATCTTCGTTCCTATTGGGACGGCGACATCACTTTAATTGCAATTGGCGACACGCCATCAACTGAAAGATAATCCATATGAAACTGACCTCTTTGACTGCCGCACTTTCCTTTGCGGCCTCTCCCATAATGGCTGCCGATGAGATGACCGTTCTACTTGATTGGTTCATCAACCCGGACCATGGCCCGATCATTGTGGCGCAAGAACTGGGCTATTTCACCGAACAGGATCTTGAGGTCGAAATCATCGCGCCAGCCAATCCATCGGATCCGCCGAAACTGGTCGCCGCAGGTAAAGCAGAGCTGGCGATTTCATACCAACCGCAACTGCATCTGCAAATCCATGAAGGCCTGCCCTTGCAACGTGTTGGAACACTGGTCGCGACTCCTTTGAATTGCCTGCTGGTCCTTGCCGACGGCCCGATCCAATCGCCTGCCGATTTGGCCGGTAAAAAGGTTGGATTTTCAGTCGGCGGCGTGGAAGAGGCTGTCCTAGGATCGATCCTGCGTCACCATGGTTTATCCTTGGATGATGTCGAACTGGTCAACGTGAACTGGTCGCTGTCACCGTCGTTGATGTCTGGTCAGGTTGATGCCGTCATCGGCGCGTACCGCAACTTTGAACTGAACCAGATGGAAATCGAAGGCGTCGAAGGCAAATGCTTTTTTGTCGAAGAAGAAGGGCTGCCATCTTATGATGAGCTGATCTATGTCGCCAACTCCGAGACCATGGATAAAGAGATGATCGCCCGTTTCTTGGCAGCGACCGAGAAGGCGACGCAGTACATTGTGAACTACCCAGAGGACAGCTGGGAAATATTTGCAGGGACCTCTGCCGAGCTACAAGACGAACTGAACGCCAAAGCTTGGGTCGATACGCTGCCACGCTTTGCCCTGCGCCCAACAGCCATGGATGAAGGCCGCTATGCCACGTTTGAGGCGTTCTTGCATGAGGCTGGCCTGATCCCGTCGCAAAACCCTGTTTCCAAGATCGCCATCGACGTGACTGCGAACTGATGGCACCCGATTATGGTGAAACCTTCGCGCTTTGGCGCGAGGGGGCTGCAGGGCCATGGCATGATTTCACGCATCACGCCTTTGTCGAAGGGCTGGGCGACGGCACCCTGCCGCGCTCTGCGTTCCTACACTATTTGATCCAAGACTATGTGTTCTTGGTCCATTTTTCCCGCGCATGGTCACTGGCGATCGTTAAGTCCGAGACACTAGAGGAAATGAAAATTTGCGCAGGGACTGTGGACGCATTGGTCAATCATGAGATGTCGCTGCATGTTAAAACATGCGCAGCCGAGGGCATCAACGAGGCCACATTGTTTGCCGCGCAAGAGGCCGTCGAAAACCTCGCCTATACCCGTTATGTGATGGACACGGGGCTTCAAGGCGACTTTTTGGATTTGATGGCAGCACTGGCCCCTTGCATCATGGGGTACGGCGAAATCGGCTTGAGGTTGGCGCGCAGTAAGGCCCATGACACACCCTATGCTGCGTGGATCGCGACTTATGCGGCCCCCGATTATCAGGCGGTTTGCACCAATGTTGGCACTATGATCGACAATGCCGCGGCGCGTCGGATCGGTGATTTGTCTCAATCGCCGCGGGCCACAGCTCTTCAAGATCGCTTTAGCATTGCGACAAAACTGGAAGTCGGGTTCTGGCAAATGGGCCTGAACAACGAATGAAAAAATCGCCCGGGATCATTTTGAAAGGCCAACACCGGATCGGTGATCGTGTTCTATTCAACACGGACCTGCACATCCCCGGCGCACAGTGGACTTGTCTTTTGGGGCGGTCAGGTGTTGGCAAATCAACGATCTTGCGGCTGATCCTCGGGCTTGAGACTGGGGGCGTGTTCAGCGGATCATTTGCGGCCACTGATGGCGCGCCCTTTGCGGGTCGTATCAGTTATATGGCGCAGTCAGATTTGTTGTTGCCGTGGTTATCGGTGTTGGACAACGTCTTTATTGGTGCGCGTCTGCGGGGGGAGGCCCCAAATGTTGACCGTGCCCGCGATCTTCTGCATCGGGTCGGGTTGTCGGATTATGCAGACCAAAAACCCGCCACGCTATCTGGCGGAATGCGACAACGAGCCGCCCTAGCGCGCACCCTGTTTGAGGATCGTCCCATCGTGTTTCTGGATGAGCCGTTTTCAGCGCTTGATGCAGGCACACGGGCCGACATGCAGGAACTGGCTACCGACGTTTTGCATGACCGTACCGTTTTATTGATCACCCATGATCCGGCTGAGGCTGCACGACTAGCACATCAGATTATCGTCATGTCAGCACAAGAGACGCAAAACTGGCCAGTCCCCGAAACTGCGGCCCTAAGAGACATTAACGCAGCAGAGACAGTCGCATGTCAGGCCCAGTTGCTTGCGTATTTGCGCAGGAGTGCCGCATGAGGTTTTGGGATACCTTGCTAGCCTTGTTGATCGGGCTGGCTTTGTGGCAAGTGCTGGTTATTGTCACCGACGCGCCCCACTTTATCCTGCCCTCCCCTTGGCGGGTCGCACAGGCCGCATATAAAAGCCGCGTGATCATTGCAGAAAATGCGTGGGTCACAGCGATCGAGGTTGTGCTTGGGTTGCTGATTGGCACGGTACTTGGCGTTACAACGGCGATCCAGCTGGCGATGTCAAAGACCGCCGAGCGGCTGATGTTGCCAATACTTGTGTTCACCCAAGCTGTACCCGTTTTTGCATTGGCTCCCTTGCTAACACTTTGGTTCGGCTATGGCATGGGATCAAAAATTGTGATGACGGTTCTGATTATCTACTTTCCGGTCACGTCCGCTTTTCATGATGGGTTAACGCGGATCGACAGCGGATACCGTGATCTGTCGATTTCGATGGGCACAGACAAGTGGAAATTCATGCGGCATATTCAAATTCCCCAAGCGCTTCCCAGCCTTGGCACTGGTCTACGACTTGCGGCAGTTTACGCTCCAATAGGCGCGGTCATTGGCGAATGGGTTGGGGCATCTAAGGGGCTTGGCTATCTGATGCTACTTGCGAATGGTCGTGCAAAAATTGACCTGATGTTTGCCAGCTTGATCATTCTCGCGTGCCTGACCGTGATTTTACACATCGCGGTTGGCATGCTGGCAAACAAGCTGACCCGCTACGCCCAAGGTACACCCAAACCATAGAAAGCACCAAAATGCGCGCCACTGATCTTTTGAAAAAATCAACGCAAACCGACTGGGATGCTGCAACGGATCATCCGTTTTGCAAAGAGCTGGCCGACGGCACACTGCCGCTGGATAAAATGCGATGGTATCTTGTTCAGGATTACAAATTTATTGACGAGTTTGTGCGCCTTTTGGCGACTGCCATCGCCCATGCTCCAAAGTTGGCGGATAGAATTCCTATGGCGCAGTTTTTGGGCCTGGTGACCAGCACCGAGAATACATATTTCTTGCGTAGCTTTGAAGCACTTGAGGTGTCAACAGAAGATCAAAACGCACCGGCCGCACCAGCGACCCGCGCGTTTCAGGACCTGATGCATGCAACGCGTACCTCTGGTCGCTATGAACAAATGCTGGCCGTTCTTATTGTTGCGGAATGGAGCTACCTGACTTGGGCAAACCGTTACAAAAATTATAGCATAGATCTGCCATTTTGGTTCTCAGAATGGATAGATTTGCACACTGGCGAAGGGTTCGAAAATGTTGTGGGACACCTACGCGATCAGTTGGACAATGTCTGGGCTGATTTAGACGACCATTACCGATCTAAAGCCATTACGGTGTTTAACGATGCAGTGCTGTGTGAACGTGTATTTTTTGATGCCGCATTCACTGACCAGCGAGCAAAGCAGACATAGTTTTTTGGATTATGATTGTCGGCTAAGTCCGCATACGAGACCTTGGAGTAGAGCGCAGCGAATGTCTGCTGCCAGACCTCTCCTCCTCCAAACACACACTCCCGTAGACTTGTTGGTACGCCCTGCCATAGTGTTGCTGCAAGGAGCAGGACATGCGGCAGCTGCGCGATGACACACATCTGATACTGGACGGTGATGTACGGGTGTATCGCCGTGAACGTAGCAAGCGCTGGCAGGCGGCTTTTGTGATTGATGGCCACACTATCCGCATCAGCACTGGCAAGCGCGATTTGGCTGAGGCCAAGGAATATGCCCGCGATACGTTTCTTGAGTACAAGTTCCGTCACAAGAACGACCTGCCTGTTGTGACCAAGAAGTTCTCTGACGTTGCTAAGCTAGCCATCGCGGATATGCGCAAGCAGCTGGATGCTGGCTTGGGGCGCAAAGTGTTTGCTGATTACATCGTGTGTATCGAGCGCTACCTCGTCCCGTTCTTTGGTGCTCAGTTCGTCACATCAATTGATTATGATAAGATACAGGCGTTCTACGAGTGGCGTAGGCAGAAGATGGGCCGTGAACCAAAGGCCTCTACGCTCAACACTCATAACTCCGCCATTAATCGTGTGTTTGATGAAGCCGTGGCGCGTGGCTTTATCGCACACAAGAGTGTCCCTTTGATGGTAAACCGTGGTGAGAAGAGTGAGCGCCGTCCTGACTTCACCCGTGAAGAATACGCCACGCTGATCCGCAAGATGCCAAGCTGGATCAACTTAGGCAAAGCAGGCAAGCCCACAGACATGCGCCACCTTATGCGAGACTATGTGCTGATCATGGCCAATACAGGTATGCGGCACGGCACAGAGGCGCTGAACCTCATGTGGAAGCATGTGACACTGTTTGAGGATGGCGGTCAGCAGTACCTAGAGATGAGCGTCACAGGTAAGACTGGGCGACGCGATATCATCTGCAGGTCAGGCACCATCAACTACCTCAAGCGCATACACGAGCGGTCCGAGGACATACGGCATATCCCCTTTGAGGATCTACTCAAGCAGCGCATTGATTTACCCGTGTTCAGGCTGCCTGATGGGACAGTATCTAAAAACATCCACCAAACCTTCCGCAAGTTTGTCACAGACGCAGGGTTAATCACATGCCCGCGTACGAACCAGAACCGCACACTGTACAGCCTGCGTCACACCTATGCGACCTTCGCCCTACTTAACGACGGGATGGATATACACGCCCTCGCCATACAAATGGGCACCAGCATTGGCATGATTGAGCGGCACTACAGTCATCTTACCCCACGCCTCAAGAAGGATATGCTTACAGGCAAGCGGTATGAATTATCGCGGGATGAGTGGCAGGAGACGGACGGAAAAGGTTCATGAACGTACATGCGGGAGCAGACATTCGCTGCACTCTGCACTAAGATCT
>Ga0307997_10001709_pt1 | contig 10283 bp, 8 predicted proteins | sample Davwhametageno36_FD_203165 | JGI IMG/M metagenome (GOLD analysis project Ga0307997, IMG submission 203165) | Marine microbial communities from Davis Island wharf, Antarctic Ocean - #36 | ecosystem: Environmental > Aquatic > Marine > Unclassified | place: Antarctic Ocean: Davis Island wharf...
GCGGCTATCAGGTTGAACCCTATTTTATCGATCGAATCGAAGACTCTAATGGCAACATCGTCTTTCAGGCCAACCCGGCGATCGTCTGTCGCGGTTGCCCCGAGGCGCCCAATGTTTTTGCGCCGGCCGACTCCAGCCAAAGCACGGCCATCGATATCCAGCCCCTTGCCCTGAACGTCGATGAAGGTTCGGCCAGCGCGCCGTCGGTGCCGATTGCGGTGAAGCGTTACGCGCCTCAAGTGGTGTCACCGCAGACGGCCTTTCTGATCGACTCCATGCTCAAGGATGTGGTCTTGCTCGGCACGGCTCGGGCGGCAAAACGCGCCTTGCCGCGTGACGATCTAGCGGGCAAAACCGGCACCACCAACGACGCGGTGGATGCCTGGTTTACCGGTTATAACGGCGATTATGTGGCCTCAACCTGGGTCGGTTTCGACTCGAATACGTCGCTTGGCTACAACGAGTTCGGTGGCAAGGCGGCACTGCCTGGGTGGATTGAATTTATGACCGTGGCCCTGGCCAATAGACCGAGCAATAACCTGCCGCAACCGGTCGGTATTGTGCAAGTACGGATCGACCCGAAGACCGGTTTGCTGGCAACACCGAACACCAAGGATGCCCGCTTTGAGTTCTTTAAGGCCGACAATGTGCCCACAACCTTCACCAGTACTACGCTCAATATTGACTTCAGCGTTGAGCAACAGGCACCCACGACGGCGCTCGACGGCCAGGCCGACGACTCGCCTGAGATACTTTTTTAACGGCGGGAGGCATTAATTGCAGGCAAAAAAAACCCGCCGGTTGGCGGGTTTTTTTGCGTCTAGACCGGGCCTTTAGGCTGTTACTTTGGCCTTGTCTTCTTCAGTTACTTCTTTCATCGATAACTTAACTCGACCGCGGGCGTCGACGTCCAATACCTTAACGTAGACCTCTTCCCCTTCTTTGATCTTGTCGGACACCTTCTCTACACGCTCTGCAGCGATCTGAGAAATGTGCACCAGGCCATCTTTACCCGGCAAGAAGGTTACGAAGGCACCAAAGTCGGCCAGTCGTGCAACCTTACCGAGGTAGACCGTACCGATCTCAGGCTCAGAGGTAATGGCCAAGATACGATCACGGGCCGCGTTGGCCGCTTCCTTGGTCGGCGCATAGAGACGAATAGAGCCGTCATCCTGGATATCGACCTGCGCGCCAGTCTCTTCAACGATGGAGCGAATCATCGCGCCGCCCTTGCCGATTACGTCGCGAATCTTGTCCTGATCGACCCGCATGGTCTGCATGGTCGGGGCATTATCGGGCAGTTCTGGACGCGCATAGCCAATGACCTGGGCCATCTCGCGGAGAATATGCAGACGCGCTTCCATGGCTTGCTCGAGCGCAATTTCCATAATCTGTTCGGTAATGCCATGGATTTTAATGTCCATCTGCAGCGCCGTAATACCGTTTTCGGTACCAGCAACCTTAAAGTCCATATCACCCAAGTGATCTTCATCGCCCAAGATGTCGGTCAATACGGTGAACTGATCACCCTCTTTGACCAGACCCATGGCGATACCGGCCACCGGGAACTTAACCGGCACGCCAGCGTCCATCAGGGCCAGAGACGCGCCACAGACGGATGCCATTGATGACGAACCATTGGATTCGGTAATCTCAGACACGACTCGTACAGTGTATGGAAAATCGTCGATCGACGGCATCATGGCCAAAACGCCACGTTTAGCCAACCGACCATGACCGATTTCACGACGACCAATGCCACCCATACGACCGGCTTCGCCGACGCTGAACGGAGGGAAGTTATAATGCAGCATGAAGTTGTCGGTCACAGTACCGGCCAACATGTCTTCCATCTTACCGTCACGCAACGTACCTAGCGTCGCGGTGACCAAAGCCTGGGTTTCGCCTCGGGTAAACAGAGCCGAGCCGTGGGCCCCGGGCAGTACATCGATCTCAACCTTGATCGGACGAACGGTCTTGCCGTCTCGGCCATCGATACGCGGGTGACCATCGACGATGCGCTTACGCACGGTAGCCTTTTCAATTTTGCTGAACATGGCGCTGACCGACTCTTTCGAGGTTTCGCCATCCGCGCTGGCTAAGGATTCGATAGCCTCGGCACGCAGAGCAGATAGGGCGGTGTAACGCACCATCTTGTCGGCCACCTGATAGGCGTCAGAAATACGCGCGGTAAAGGCGTCAGCGACTTTGGCTTTCAGCTCAACGTTCTCAACAGCAGGCTGCCAATCCCAGCTTGGCTTGCCGTTTTCGGCGGCAAAGGCTTTGATCGCTGTGATCGCGGTTTGAAATTCTTCATGCGCGAACAATACCGCACCCAACATCTGATCTTCAGACATTTCTTGGGCTTCCGATTCAACCATCAAGACCGCATCTTCGGTACCGGCAACAACCATGTTCAAACGCGAACCGAGCAGCTCTTCGTAGGTCGGGTTGAGCTGGTAGCCGTTGGCATCGGTGTAGGCAACGCGCGCGGCGCCAATAGGACCACTGAATGGAATGCCAGAGATGGCCAAGGCCGCCGAGGTCGCCAGCATAGCAGCGATATCCGGGTCATCGGTCTTGTTGGCCGACAGGACGTTGATAACAACCTGCACCTCATTCATAAAGCCCTTAGGGAACAAGGGCCGAATTGGACGGTCGATCAGACGCGAGGTCAGAGTTTCTTTTTCGGACGGACGACCTTCGCGCTTCAGGTAACCACCGGGAATGCGACCAACGGCATAGTGCTTTTCTTGGTAATGCACGGACAGCGGGAAGAAATCCTGGCCCGGTTTGGCCGAGTCGGTGGCCACAACAGTCGCCAGCACGATGATGTCACCAATGGTACACAAAGCCGCGCCGGTGGCCTGGCGGGCAATACGACCGGTTTCCAGGGTGACGTTCTTGCCACCAAAGGTAAAGGTGGTGGTTTTCGGGATAAGTTCAAGCACGGTAATTTCCTCGTAGAGACGGTAACAACGATGCTTCTATCACTGCGCTGGAGGGTATCGCAAGATGCTCAAGCACACTGATAGAAGCCCCAATGCAATACTGGGCGGTAATCGTTGTTAGGCCGTTTTTTATGGGTGGAGTCAATATAGAAGTCGTAGCAATGGCAGTCAACAAGGTCGTCGGCAGCCGAAAATGACAAAAGGCCCCATTGGGGGCCCTTTTTAGAGAACGCGGTCTTATCGACGTAGGCCGAGACGCTTGATCAAGGTTGCGTAACGAGTAACATCTTTGCTCTTCAAGTAATCCAACAGCTTACGACGCTGGTTTACCATCCGTATCAAGCCACGACGCGAATGGTGGTCTTTCGCATGTTCCTTGAAGTGAGACTGCAAGGTCTCGATGTTGATCGTTAACAGAGCGACCTGAACTTCAGGAGAACCTGAATCACCTTCGCTTTGACCGTATTCTTTGACAATTTCTGCTTTCTTTTCGACGCTTAATGCCATCGTTTAGTTACTCCATGAATGTGCTATTGATAGAAAATGCTAGCCGTGCACATTAACAGCTGCATTCCTGTCATCATCGACCAGACTGATGAACGGTGGAAATTATACACGAGGGCTGAACACGAACCAACCTCTTAAACATCTGCCCGAGCAATTAGCCGTTCAGGCTGCAGCCGGCCCACGTCAGAGACTTGCCCGACACCCAAGAAATCCTGATCCGGGCCATAGACCCGGGCCTGACCCGGCGCATGATCGGTCTGCACGTCATTGCCATTGGAGAAATACTTGGCCCGATCCGCCGTCAATTGGATCACCGGCAGATCGATCAGTAGCTGGTCGATCGAGATCAATAGCTGATCCATCTCATCGATAGCACCGCGCTCTTGCAGCTCGATCAGGGCGTCCAAACTGATCGCTTGGGCGATATTAAACTGGCCGTGCTCCGTGCGGCGCAACGCAGTAACGTGCGCAACCGTGCCCAATGCAACGCCAATATCGGCCACCAAGGTACGAATATAAGTACCCTTGGAGCACTTTACTTCTAGGCTAAGGTCAGGACTGGCCCAAGCGTTCAGGCGGTTCTCGAAGATGGTCACCGGACGCGCTGTCAATTCAATTTCGATGCCCGCACGCGCCAACTCATAGAGCTTCTTACCATCGCGTTTTAGGGCCGAATACATCGGTGGAATCTGTTCGATCGGGCCGACAAAACGATCTCTCAGGACGGCCTCAATGTCGGCGGCACTCAGCTCCGGAACCGCAGCGGTGGCAATGATCTGCCCTTCGGCGTCGAGCGTGTCGGTGGCGATACCGAGTAGACCCGTGGTCAAATAACGCTTATCGGCATCGAGTAGAAATTGGGTGAACTTGGTTGCCTCGCCGAAACAGATCGGCAGCAGGCCAGTAGCCAAGGGATCAAGCGCACCGGTATGACCGGCCTTCTGCGCCTGGTATAGCCAACGTACCTTTTGCAACAGTGCATTGGAGGAAAAGCCGTGCGGCTTGTCGACTAGGAGCACACCGTTGAGTGGGCGCCCTTTGCGGCGTCGAGCCATCTTTATTCTTCCTCTTCGGACGCCTGGGAGCGCAACGTGTCTTCTGATACGGCACGGTCGATCAGCGCCGATACCTTGGACCCGGAGTCAATAACCGCGTCGTAATGGAACCGGAGCATCGGTATTACCCGCAGACTGAGCCCGTGAGCCAAACGCGTGCGCATAAATCCCGCCGCATTATTGAGTACCTTCTGCTGCTCGATGCGGGTCTTCGCTTGGGCTTCTTCGTCCGCCTGCGGGCCAAAGGCCATGCAGGTAAAGTAGATCTCGGCATAGGACAGGTCGGTTGACACCTTGACGTCATTGACCGTGACCATACCGACCCGAGGGTCCTTCACTTCTTGTTGGATTATCTTAGACAGATCGCGTTGAATCTGATCCCCAATTTTCCGAATGCGGCTCATATTACTGGCCATATCACACCTCTCTAAAACGAAAAAAACCGGCCAGCCGCGAGGCCTGGCCGGTTTCTATTTATTACTGCAATTAGTCGTCGATGGTACGGGCGACTTCACGGATATCAAACACTTCAATCTTGTCATCGACCTGGACGTCGGTGTAGTTCTTCACACCGATACCACATTCCATACCCTGACGAACTTCCTGGACATCGTCTTTAAAGCGCCGCAACGACTCGAGCTCGCCTTCATAGATCACGACCTCTTCACGCAACACACGGATCTTCTTGCTACGATGCACAGAGCCATCGATAACCATACAACCGGCTATCTGACCGTATTTGGGTGAATTAAAGATGTCACGCACAACCGCTAGGCCGACGAACTCTTCACGCAATTCAGGTGACAACATGCCGTTCAATGCCGCTCGGACATCATCGATCAGGTCGTAGATAACGTTGTAGTATCGTAAATCCAAACCACCGCGTTCGATAACTTCTCGGGCATTGCCGGTCGCACGAACGTTGAAGCCGAACACTACCGCATGAGCGCTGATAGCCAGATTGGAATCGGACTCGGAGATAGCGCCAACACCACTGGACACTATATTAACCTTAACCTCGTCGTTACCCAGCTTGAGCAATGAACCGGTTATGGCTTCCAACGAACCGCGGACATCCGCCTTCAGGACGACGTTGAGCACTTTGCGCTCGGAACCGTCCATGTTGGCAAACAATGCATCCAGCTTTGCAGCCTGCTGCAAGGAATGTATCGCGCCTTTGGTGCGCGAGTAGCGCAGGTTAGCAACATCGCGTGCAGCCCGTTCGTTCTCGGCAACAACAAACTCATCACCGGCATTGGGCGTACCGTTCAGGCCCAGCACTTCAACTGGAATCGACGGTCCTGCTTGATCAGCCGGCTTACCGGTCTCGTCAAGCAGGGCACGTACCCGACCGTAAAAGGAACCGGCCAAGATAACATCACCGCGCTTCAATAAACCCGACTGCACCAGGACGGTAGCAACCGCGCCACGTCCTTTGTCCAGGCTGGATTCGATAACCACGCCTTTACCAGGACCGGTGTGGTGAGCTCGCAATTCCAGCAATTCAGCTTGAAGTGACACGGCTTCTAGCAATTCGTCGATGCCTAGACCCGAATGGGCCGACACTTGGATAAATTGCGTATCACCGCCCCACGATTCCTGAATAACACCGTGCTGCGAGAGCTCATTGATCACGCGTTCCGGATCAGCGCTTTCTTTATCCATCTTGTTGATCGCGACCACGATCGGCACGCCGGCTGCACGCGCATGTGTTACCGCTTCGATCGTCTGAGGCATAACCCCATCATCGGCGGCGACCACCAAGATAATAACATCGGTCGCCTTGGCGCCACGGGCACGCATGGCGGTAAAGGCCGCGTGTCCTGGTGTATCCAAGAAGGTAATCATGCCGCGGGCAGATTCCACATGGTAAGCACCAATATGCTGAGTAATACCGCCTGACTCGCCGGCCGTAACTCGAGACTTACGGATAAAGTCGAGCAAGCTGGTTTTACCATGGTCGACGTGACCCATTACCGTGACGACCGGTGCACGAGGACCGACCTCGCCACTGTAGGTAACTTCCATCATGGTATCTTCGAGCAGGTTATCGTTAACAATAAGGTATTTGTGACCCATTTCTTCGGCGATTAAGATGGCCGTATCCTGATCAAGCGGCTGATTCACCGTCGCCATCACACCCATCTTAAACAACATCTTGACCACATCGGCCGACTTAACGGCCATCTGTTGGGCCAATTCGCCAACGGTGATGCTTTCACCAATTTCCACGACACGAATAACTGGCGCCGTCGGTTTTTCGAACTGGTGCTCAAGATTCTTCTTCGCTTTCTTGGCCTTGCGGCGACGGGCGCTGAAGCTATCCTCGTCGAGCGCTGTCAGCATCTGTTGATGCTTGTTGCCCGAACGGTGCGTTGATGCACGTTGCACTTCAGCTTTCTTGCCAACCTTCTTGTGACCGGCTTTGCGGCCACTGTCAGCAGCTGCTGCATTACCATCTTCCGTGCGTCGAACCGGCTCGCGATCCTTAGAATGTTTCTTCTTATCGGAGGTGCGGTCTTCTTTACCCATCTTCGCTTCAGCGCCGGCAACATCGCCTGCTGGAGCTACGCTAACGTTTGGCTGACTGAGCGCTGCGGCGCCTTTAGACGGCTCAGTACTGTCGGCTTCAGAATTCTGAACGCCTTGATTTTCTTTGGCTTTCTTTTCTAAAGACGCCTTCAAACGCGCCGCGTCAAGCGTCGCATCTTCTTTGGCACGCTGAGTGGCACGATCGTCTTCAACCTTAACAACCGGGACACCTGCACTGTCTAATTCTGCGCCTTCTACTTCATCGCGTTTCACATAGGTTCGTTTCTTGCGAACTTCGATGCTAACGGTTTTAGATTTAGAGCCACCGCCGGACTTTAAGGTCGTGGTGATTTTCCGCTTGAGGGTAATCTTGGTTGGGGCATCACTGCTCTCACCATGACTGCTCTTCAAATGCGACAACAACTTATGCTTCTGGTCGTCATTCACCGAATCTGATTCGTTCTTATGTGGTAAACCGGCCGCACCCATCTGAGTGAGCAGTTTTTCCACTGGCGTGCCGACGGACTCGGCTAACTGTTTTACCGTAACTTCTGACATAGAGCTCTCCTTACCGCCTATTCGTTTTCAAACCATGGTGCGCGAGCAGCCATAATGAGTTTGCCGGATTGTTCTTCTTCCAGACCCGTAGCTTCCATAAACTCATCAATGCTTAACTCTGCGACATCTTCCATGGAAACAATGCCTTTACTTGCTAATACAAGCGCTAAGTGTTCATTCATGCCTTCAAGGGCCAACAAATCTGCATGGGGCTGCGCAGATTCGAGTTCTTCTTCAGAGGCCAATTCCTGCGTGAGCAGTATATCTTTAGCCCGCTGGCGCAACTCATTAACCAAGTCTTCGTCAAAACCGTCGATTTCCAGCATCTCGCTAAGGGGCACATACGCCACCTCTTCCAGCGTGGTGAAACCTTCTTCGACAAGCGCAATGGCGATTTCTTCATCTATATCCATCTTGCTGACAAAATGACTAACGAGCTGTCCTACTTCCTGTTCTTGCCTGGCACCTGCCTCATCTTCGGTCATGACATTAATTGTCCAGCCCGTCAGTTCACTGGCCAAACGAACATTCTGTCCGCTCCGACCGATGGCCATCGCTAAGTTCTCTGCCGCGACGGCAACCTGCATGGAATTGGTTTCTTCGTCCATTACTATGGAGGCGACTTCTGCAGGCGCCATGGCATTAATAACCAACTGCGCAGGGTTGTCGTCCCAGAGAATAATATCGACTCGTTCATTGCCCAGCTCATTCGAGACGGCCTGAACACGTGAGCCGCGCATGCCGACACAAGCACCGATCGGGTCAATGCGCTTATCATTAGTCTTAACCGCAATTTTTGCCCGTAGACCTGGGTCACGAGCACAAGCGCGGATATCTAACAGCTCTTCTTGAATCTCCGGCACTTCTATACGGAACAATTCAATTAGCATATGGTTGCTTGATCGACTCAACTCAAGCTGGGGGCCGCGACCTTCAGGCTTGATGCTGTGCAGGACGGCTCGAACGCGATCCGACATGCGGAAATTTTCTCGACCAATCATCTGCTCTCTAGGCAACACGGCTTCAGCATTATTGCCCAAGTCGAGGATAAGACCTTCACGCGAAACCTTCTTGACCGTCCCGGACACCATCTCACCAATCCGATCACGGTAGGCATCAACGATTCGAGCGCGCTCGGCATCGCGAACTTTTTGCACTATTATCTGCTTGGCTGCTTGGGCGCTGATGCGGCCGAATTTTTCGCCTTCGATTTTTTCTTGATAAACATCACCCGGCTGTAAGGTTAGGTCAACCTCATGCGCTTCCTGGGTTGTCCACTCAGAACCGAGGGTAGGGACTCCGCTATTGTCCATTACTAACCAACGACGGAAGGTTTCATATTCACCGGTCTTACGGTCTATAACGACGTAAATATCGGGCTCTCCTTCGTCATTCAATCGCTTTTTCGCGGCGGTTGCTAAAGCCAATTCCATCGCATCGAAAATTACTTCGCGGGAAACGCCCTTCTCATTTGCAACTGCATCTACGACTAGGAGAATTTCTTTACTCATCGTTTCAGCCCCTTCCTTTCGCTTGAGCGTAACCGCTCGTTGAATTTAAAATCATTATTAACTAAAAATTACTTAAAGTTCGGAATGACCCGACCTTTCTCGACACTTTCGATGGGCAGTAAAAACTCGACACCATCGACCGCCACAATTACATTTTCATCTTCAATACCGCCGAGCACGCCTTTAAAGTTTTTACGGCCTTCAAAGGCATGGCGCAATTTAATTTCAGCCCATTCACCAGTATAAGCGGCGTACTGTTCAATAGTGAACAGCGAGCGGTCCATACCAGGAGAAGAGACCTCAAGACTGTAGTTTCCAGTAATGGGATCTTCGACGTCCATTACGGCGCCAACCTGCCGGCTTACTTCCGCACAATGATCAACATGAATACCATCTTCGTGATCGATAAAGATCCTCAGCGTTGAAAACTTACCATTACGCAGATATTCAATACCCCACAGGGTAAAGCCCATTCCTACTATCACAGGCTCAATCAAAGCCTGTATTTCATCGTTTTTTGCCACGAATAACGCCTATTCTTACCTTGTAACATCATTCTAGAAAAATTCAGAATGACAAAAAAAGGCCAACTGTAGCAACACAACAGGGTACCTTGTGTCGCCAGAGGCCCATCCACACCAAGCGCACCAAAAAAAGCAACGCTCAAAAACCAAAAAACCCCTACATGAGGGGCCTTAAATACATCCTTTTTTCGAAACACCCCCAGGTATTTCAGCGCATGCTTCACAGCAGGCACTTTAACCAATGCTGCGCGGGATAAACCCACCCAGACTTTGATCATACAACGGCTTACCAAAGCAAACCGATCCTTGCATCTCAATTGCCTGCGCAACCAAATTTGAAACGGTCCGCGCTCGGCGACGACCTTGATCGGCAATGCCGATTTGTTCGCCTGGTTTCGGGTTTTACGCCAAAACCCAATTGGTAGCGGGGGCCGAATTTGAAACGGTCCGCGCTCGGCGACGACCTTGATCGGCAATGCCGATTTGTTCGCCTGGTTTCGGGCTTTACGCCAAAACCTAATTGGTAGCGGGGGCCGGATTTGAACCGACGACCTTCGGGTTATGAGCCCGACGAGCTACCAGACTGCTCCACCCCGCATTAAAACGTTATAATTACCGGCCTTTCGACCGCGCAAATTATACGGA
>Ga0307997_10001712_pt1 | contig 10266 bp, 16 predicted proteins | sample Davwhametageno36_FD_203165 | JGI IMG/M metagenome (GOLD analysis project Ga0307997, IMG submission 203165) | Marine microbial communities from Davis Island wharf, Antarctic Ocean - #36 | ecosystem: Environmental > Aquatic > Marine > Unclassified | place: Antarctic Ocean: Davis Island wharf...
ATATGCTGGGCATGGACATCATTATCTGTACTGACGCTAAGTCGGATGCAGAAGCCAAAGCGCTGTTGAAGCATTTCAACATGCCCTTCAACAGCTAAGGATCTGCGATATGGCTAAAAAATCAATGATCGCCCGCGAAGTGAAGCGCCAGAAGTTGGTGGACAAGTATGCCACCAAACGTGCTGAGCTTAAAGGTATCGCGCGCGACCAATCCCGCCCCATGGAAGAGCGTTTCAAGGCACAGCTTAAGCTGGCCAAATTGCCACGCAATTCATCTGCAACACGACTTCATAACCGTTGTCAGCTCACCGGACGTCCTCACGCTTACTATCGTAAGTTGAAGGTCAGCCGGATCGCGCTGCGGGAACTTGGCTCATCTGGCCAAATCCCCGGTATGGTTAAGTCAAGCTGGTAAGGAGTTTAAAAAATGAACGATCCTATCGGTGATATGCTGACACGTATTCGTAACGCTTCGTTGCGCGGCAAATCCACAGTGGAAACGCCTGCTTCTAAGGGACGCGCATGGGTATTGGATGTCCTGGCCGACGAAGGCTACATCCGCGGCTATGAAAAAACGACTGGTAAAGATGGCCACCCGGCTATCGAAATCAGCCTCAAATATTATGATGGCACGCCTGTGATCCGCGAAGTTAAGCGCGTTTCCAAGCCTGGTCGTCGTGTGTATTTGGGTGTGAAAGACATTCCTGTAGTTCGTCAGGGCTTAGGTGTGTCGATTGTCTCCACCTCTCGGGGTGTGATGTCGGATTCTAGTGCACGAGCCAACAATGTTGGTGGCGAAGTGCTCTGCACGGTCTTCTAGGAGTAAGGTATGTCTCGTATTGGTAAAAAACCGGTCGAGCTGCCCTCAGGTGTTTCGGCATCTGTGTCCGGCCAGACCATTGAAGTTAAGGGTCCGAAAGCGACTCGTAGCTTCACCGCCACTGATGATGTGACAATCACAGTACAAGAAAATAACGTATCGGTTGAGCCTCGCGGCAAATCCAAGCGCGCGCGTCAGCAGTGGGGCATGTCCCGCACCATGATTGCTAATTTGGTAACGGGCGTTTCAGCCGGTTTCAAAAAAGAGCTTGAGATTAATGGTGTTGGTTACCGGGCACAGGTTCAGGGCAATATTCTGAAATTGTCTCTGGGTTACAGCCACGACGTAAATTTTGATATTCCAACAGGTGTGACAGTTACGGCCGCCAAGCCAACCGAAATCACAGTTGAAGGAACGGATGAACAACTTGTTGGCCAAGTCGCGGCGAATATTCGCGAATGGCGAAAACCAGAGCCCTACAAAGGCAAAGGTATCAAATACAAAAACGAGTATATCTTCCGTAAAGAAGGTAAGAAGAAGTAGGGACCCAGGAAATGGCTAACAGCAAAAGAACTCTGTTTCTGAAGCGCCGCCTGCGCGTTCGGAACAAATTGCGGAAAATCAACACTGGGAAGCCCCGGTTGTCGGTTCACCGCTCTTCGAAAAACATCTCGGTTCAGGTGATCGACGATATTCAAGGTGTAACCTTGGCATCGGCATCCACCCTCGAAAAGAGCCTTGGTTTTATCGGCAAAAACAATGTGGACGCCTCCGCAAAAGTGGGTTCTGTTATTGCAGAGCGTGCGAAAAAAGCGGGCGTCGAAGAAGTGCTCTTCGACCGTGGTGGCCGTCTCTTTCACGGGAAAGTCAAGGCCTTAGCCGAAGCTGCTCGTGCAGGCGGGTTGAAATTCTAAAATAAGTGTAGGCGGGTCTGATGCCCGCCTCGATGATGCCGGGGCCACAAGCCGACGGACATCGCAGACATAGGGTGCTTGGCGCCCGTAGTTCAGGAGGCCAAAATGGCTGAGAGAAATAACCAACGGGGTAATCGTCGCGAACGCGAAGAAACTCCAGAATTTGCTGATCGCTTGGTTGCGATCAACCGCGTATCCAAGACTGTAAAAGGTGGTAAACGCTTTGGCTTTGCTGCTCTGGTTGTGGTCGGCGACCAAAAAGGTCGTGTTGGTTTTGGCAAAGGTAAAGCGAAAGAGGTGCCTGAGGCGATCCGTAAAGCTACGGAACAAGCCAAGCGCCAGTTGATCCGCGTGCCATTGCGCGAAGGTCGGACGCTACACCACGATATGGAAGGTCGTCATGGTGCTGGTAAAGTTGTGATGCGTTCAGCACCACAAGGTACTGGTATCATCGCTGGTGGTCCAATGCGTGCTGTTTTCGAAATGTTAGGCCTGCAAGACGTTGTTGCGAAATCAATCGGGTCACAAAACCCATATAACATGATCCGCGCCACAATGAATGGTCTGCAAAAAGAAAGTAGCCCACGTATGGTTGCTCAACGTCGCGGCAAGAAGGTCGCAGACATCCTGAACAGGGGTGATGCACCGGCTGCGGCTGCTGAACCTGCAGAAGCTTAAGGAGCGGACTCATGGCTAAAACCATCGTTGTAAAACAAATCGGTTCACCGATTCGCCGTCCAGCCAAACAGCGTCAAACGCTGATCGGCCTCGGCCTAAACAAAATGAACCGCACACGGGAATTGGAAGATACTCCATCCGTGCGCGGCATGGTCAATAAGATCTCCCATATGGTTCAGATTATCGAAGAAAAAGGTTAATAGCTCTGAAGGCATCGCCTTTGGAGTTGACCGTTGGAAACCCCGTCTGGAAACAGGTGGGGCTTTTGCTTTTCTCACGCAACTTTTTTATCGCTATTGTGCTGCGGCAACCTTTGTACTTGATCCCCATCAAAGCTCCCACTATACGCGCCTAGTGGTCAGAATTCTGTGCCTAGAATCAATCAAGCCGTGGTTGGCCTGCTTACGCTTCAGGGGCCACATCCGGCAAAGGAGAAGCGACATGAGACTTAATGAACTGCACGACAACCCTGGTGCAACGAAATCCAAAAAACGAATCGCGCGTGGTCCTGGTTCGGGAAAGGGTAAAACTGCTGGCCGTGGTATGAAGGGTCAGAAATCTCGTTCCGGTGTAGCAATCAAAGGTTACGAAGGCGGCCAAATGCCATTGTACCAACGTTTGCCAAAGCGTGGCTTTACCAAGCCGAACCGCAAAGCATTCTCAGTTGTGAACTTGGGTCTCATCCAAAAATTCATTGATGAAGGCAAGTTGACCGGTGATGTTACCGAAGACAGCTTGATCGCATCTGGTTTGGTGCGTCGTAAGCTTGACGGCATACGGGTTTTGGCAAAAGGCGCATTTACTGCCAAAGTCTCAATCACTGTTACGGGTGCTTCTGGCACTGCAAAAGCTGCTGTTGAAGCGGCTGGGGGTTCACTGACTTTGTTGCCGACTGTATCTTCTTCAGAATAGGCGGTTGCGAGCAGCCGATAAGCTGCTTACATAACTTTTAGTTTCCAAGCGCCGCCATCGGGGAACACCGATTGGCGGCGGTCTTGTTTTAGGGAGTTTTCAAATGGCATCTGCCGCTGAACAAATGGCCGCTAATTTAAGCTGGAGCACCTTGGGTAAAGCCACGGAACTGCGCCAGCGTATATTTTTCACAGTTGGTCTGTTGATTGTGTACCGGATTGGGACATATATCCCTGTCCCTGGGATTGATGCCATCGCTTTGCAGCAATTCATGGACCAAGCTGCATCTGGCATTGGTGGTGTTTTGTCTATGTTTACGGGTGGCGCTTTGGCGCGCATGGGTATTTTCGCGCTTGGCATCATGCCTTATATCTCAGCCTCTATCATTGTGCAGCTTTTGGGCGCCATGTGGGAGCCACTCAAGCAGCTAAAGAAAGAAGGCGAGCAGGGGCGCAAGAAGATCAATCAATACACGCGTTACGGCACTGTATTGTTGGCAACCTTCCAAGCCTATGGCCTCGCGTCCAGCTTGCAAGCGGGTGATCTGGTCTCCGAGCCTGGTTTCTTCTTCATTGCGGCCTGTGTGATTACCTTAGTTGGCGGTACAATGTTCTTGATGTGGCTAGGTGAGCAAATCACTGCCCGCGGCATTGGTAACGGTATTTCGTTGATCATCTTAGTGGGTATACTTTCGGAGCTTCCAGCGGCTTTTGGCCAATTTTTCACCCAGGGCCGGTCAGGCGCAATCGGCACAGGCACTATGCTGGGTGTGCTTGCCATGCTGATGATCATTCTTGGCTTTGTGGTCTTTATGGAGCGTAGCCTTCGTAAAATTCATATCCAATACCCGCGTCGTCAAGTTGGCATGAAAACCTATGACGGTGGCTCTAGCCATTTGCCGATCAAGGTCAACCCAGCTGGTGTTATCCCTGCAATCTTTGCCTCAGCCTTGTTACTTTTGCCAACGACGCTTGCGACGTTCTCCGGAGGTCAGTCTGGTCCGGTTATGTCAACGATATTGGCGTATTTTGGCCCCGGACAGCCTGCATATCTGGCTTTCTTTACAGCGATGATCGTATTCTTCACATATTTTTATACCCGTGAAGTTTCCTTCAAGACTGACGAAGTTGCGGACAACCTAAAAAACCAAAATGGCTTTGTACCGGGAATCCGTCCTGGAGAGAAGACTGCTGAGTATCTAGACTATGTGGTGACACGTGTGTTGGTTCTGGGTTCTGGTTATCTGGCGCTTGTGTGTTTGATTCCTGAAGTCCTGCGCAGCCAATTTTCCATAACGGCGTATTTTGGTGGGACCTCGATCTTGATCATTGTGTCTGTGGGTATGGACCTGATCCAACAGGTTCAATCGCATTTGCTGGCACATCAGTATGAAGGCCTGCTTGAGAAATCACAGCTACGCGGTAAACGCCGCGGTAAAAAAGGTGGAGTAACGCGTCGATGAACATTATTCTGCTTGGCCCTCCGGGTGCCGGTAAAGGGACCCAGGCTAAAATTTTGGTCGAGGATCGCGGCATGGTGCAATTGTCCACGGGCGATATGTTGCGCGCTGCCAAAACCTCTGGGACTGAGATGGGTAATAAAGTCGCAACGGTAATGGATGCGGGCCAATTGGTCACGGACGAGATCGTGATTGGCCTGATTGCTGAAAAGCTAGACTATGATGCGGCCGGTGGCTTCATCTTCGATGGCTTCCCGCGCACCTTGGCTCAAGCAGATGCTTTGGGGTCCTTATTGACCTCAAAAGACGCATCTCTGGATTATGTGATTGAGATGCAGGTGGACGATGAAGCTTTGGTTAGCCGCATCACTGCGCGCTCAACCTGTGGGTCTTGTGGCGAGGGTTATAATGATCTCTCAAAGCCTATTCCGGCAAATCTAACATGTCTAAAATGCGGTGGGATTGATTTCAACCGCCGCGCTGACGACAATGAAGATAGCCTTAAGACTAGATTAATGGCCTATTACAAGGATACATCCCCTCTGATTGGCTATTACTATGCTAAAGGTATGCTGACTTCAGTTGATGGTCTGGCTGAAATTGCGCAGGTGGAATCGTCGATTTCTAAAGTCTTGGGTTAAGCTCTTGACGTTTTGCGGAAATCCTCATAATTCACCCTATCTCTATTAAGAGAATCAAAAAAGAGCCGTGCGCATGGCTCTGAGTACCTCATCCGCAGGCTCGACGGCATTTCGCCCCGGGCCTGTATCTGTGAAAAAAGGTTCCGGTCTTACGGAACCGCAGTTAAAAAGGAATATGCCTTGGCTCGTATTGCCGGTGTAAACATCCCGACCCACAAACGGGTCCCGATTGCCCTAACTTATATTACTGGTATTGGCCTCACATCGGCCAAAGAAATCTGCGTAAGCGCTAACATCGGCGAAACTCGTCGTGTCAATGAGCTTAGTGATACAGAAATTCTTGCCATTCGTGAGCACATCGATGCGACATACACCGTTGAAGGTGATTTGCGTCGTGAGACTCAAATGAACATCAAGCGCTTGATGGACCAAGGTTGCTATCGTGGTCTGCGTCATCGTCGCAATCTGCCTGTACGCGGTCAGCGGACACACACCAATGCGCGCACGCGCAAAGGCCCAGCGAAAGCAATCGCTGGCAAGAAGAAGTAAGGGCAGATAAATGGCACGTGATAAAAGAGCGCCTAAGCGCAAAGAGCGGAAAAACATTGCAGCCGGTGTGGCGCATGTGAACAGCTCGTTCAACAACACAAAGATCTTGATCTCTGATGTGCAGGGCAATGCAATTGCATGGTCGTCTTCTGGTACTTGTGGCTTTAAAGGCTCTCGAAAATCGACACCTTATGCTGCTCAGATGGCTGCTGAAGATGCAGGCAAAAAAGCGCAGGATCATGGTGTAAAAACATTGGAAGTCGAAGTTCAGGGTCCAGGTTCGGGCCGTGAGAGCGCTTTGCGCGCTTTGGCTGCATTGGGTTTGAACATCACATCAATTCGTGACGTTACTCCAATGGCACACAACGGCTGCCGCCCACCAAAGCGCCGCCGCGTATAAATTAGTATTACCTTGGGGCGCACAGGTATTCCTGTGTGCCTTTTGGACGTTTTTTCCCTCGAGCGTCTTTGTTTTTAGGGACATGGAGCAAAGACAAGAATGGAGGACCGCATGATCCATAAGAATTGGGCAGAGCTGATTAAGCCGATGCAACTTGAAGTTAAGCCAGGAAATGATCCTAGCCGCCAAGCAACACTAATCGCCGAACCACTAGAACGGGGCTTTGGACTCACATTAGGCAACGCCTTGCGCAGGGTTCTGATGTCATCGCTGCAGGGTGCTGCGATTGCCAGTGTGCAAATTGATAAGGTATTACACGAATTTTCCAGCGTTGCTGGTGTTCGTGAAGACGTGACCGACATCGTTTTGAATCTCAAAGGTGTTGCGATCCGTATGGAAGTTGAAGGCACCAAGCGTTTGACTGTTCAGGCCAAAGGTCCGGGCGTTGTGACTGCTGGTAACATTGTTGAATCCGCTGGCATCGAAGTTCTGAATAAAGAACATATCCTGTGCCACTTGGATGAAGGCGCTGATTTGTTCATGGAACTGACCGTTAATACCGGTAAAGGCTATGTTGCAGCTGATAAAAACCGGCCTGAAGATGCGCCAATTGGGCTGATTCCAATCGATGCAATCTATTCGCCTGTGAAAAAAGTAAGCTATGACGTTCAACCGACCCGTGAAGGTCAGGTTTTGGACTATGATAAGCTAACGCTGAAAATCGAAACTGATGGCTCTTTGACACCAGACGATGCTTTGGCTTACGCTGCTCGGATTTTGCAAGATCAACTGTCAATCTTTGTGAACTTCGATGAACCAGAAAGTGCGAATGCCGCGTCGGAAGACGATGGCTTGGAATTCAACCCGCTGCTGCTGAAGAAAGTTGACGAGTTGGAGCTTTCTGTGCGGTCTGCAAATTGTCTGAAAAACGACAATATCGTTTATATCGGCGATTTGATCCAAAAAACCGAAGCAGAAATGCTGCGGACTCCAAACTTTGGTCGGAAATCTTTGAACGAGATCAAAGAAGTTCTGTCCGGCATGGGTCTGCATTTGGGCATGGACGTTGAAGATTGGCCGCCCGACAATATTGAAGACTTGGCCAAAAAGCTTGAAGACAACTTCTAAACGGTTGGCGGGGTAAAACCCGCCTTCTATACGGCTGGGCAATACCGCCCCAATAGGGAGGGGTTCACTCGCATGGGTCCCCAGACAAAGAAAAATGTAAACGGAGAAATGAAATGCGTCACGCACGTGGTTACCGCCGCCTGAATAGAACTCATGAACACCGCAAAGCGATGTTTGCGAATATGGCTGGTTCTTTGATCGAACACGAACAGATCAAAACAACTCTGCCTAAGGCAAAAGAATTGAAATCCATCATCGAGAAGCTCATCACTTTGGGCAAACGCGGCGATGAGCATGCACGTCGTCAAGCGATGAGCCGCCTCAAGCAGCACATGTTTGTTACAAAATTGTTTGACGTGCTTGGCCCGCGCTACGTAGAACGCCAAGGTGGTTATGTGCGAGTGTTGAAAGCCGGTTTCCGGTATGGTGACATGGCGCCAATGGCAATCATCGAATTTGTTGACCGTGACGTCGGCGCGAAAGGCCTGCCTGATAAGGTGCGCTTGGAAGCTGAAGAGTCCTAAACCCAACCCGTTTGGTATAGAATTTTAAGGCCTCAGCTATTTGCCGGGGTCTTTTTTGTTGGTGTCCAAATTCGTCTTTGGCCGCATTGAGCCATGACATTACCAACCTTTATGGCTAGCTTTATTTGAAATTCTGGTCGAAATTCGATCTGTAGACTGTTTGTTCTACCGAAGTATATTCTGTGTTTCCAATTTCTGTGGTCCGGTTTTGAGTGTGAATTAATAAAGGGATAATCTTCAACCACCTGTGGATTTTATATGTCATGTCTTCAAATTTTGATTTTGAAGGCGAGGGGCAGGCCCTGCGCCGATTGGCGCCATCGGGCTTTTATGTTGGGTTGCATATCTGGTTTACATCACCGTTGATTGTGTTGGAGTCCTATCCGCGTGCTTGGATTGATTACTATTCTGAGCAAGTCTATGCGCTGCGTCATCCAACCGTGGCCTGAGGCTTGACGTCCAGTGGTGCTGTACGCTGGAGCGATCTAAAACTCCAGATCCATTCGGTATTTTGGGGCAGGTGCGGCCTATGTTCTGGTCTATAGGGTGGCGGTTTCCGTTGGGGCGTTGCCGTCACGTTCCATCGGCAGTGTGATACTATGATACGGGCTGATCATGAATTCACGGATCTGGAAGTACAAGATATTCTGCAAACTGTGACTGATCTTCACGTTAATATAAAACTTCCCGAAAGCGTGGCCACAGCGCAGTTGGAAGCTTTGCAATTGATTGCCCGCGGGTACCGCCAAAAAGCTTTGGATATCAAAAAGTGCATCGAAGGCGGTGCTTACCGCAGTGCGCCATAAACTATTTGCTCGAACAACAGCTGAAGCAATCCAACGGGCCAAGGATTGTCGCTTGCTCTAGGGTTGAGGAACCTTGAGGGTAGATTGATGTTTTCCTTTCTGTGTCCTTAAGCTTAGGATAGGAGCTGATGATAGATTTGTTTGACACCCCGGGCGACGCCCCCACACAATCAGATAGCCCAAGGCCTTTGGCGGATCGCTTGCGCCCACAAATTTTGGCTGATGTCATTGGACAGCGGCAAATTTTGGGCCCTGAAGGGCCGCTCTCGGTGATGCTGGCGGCGAAGGCTTTGGGCTCTATTATTTTTTGGGGTCCGCCGGGGGTGGGTAAAACCACCATCGCGCGGCTGTTGGCCCAAGAGACTGACCTGTATTTTATTCAAATTAGCGCTATTTTTAGTGGTGTGCCAGAGCTGCGCAAAGTGTTCGAAACTGCGAAGAATCGCCGGGACAATGGGCAGGGGACATTGTTGTTTGTTGACGAAATCCACCGATTCAACAAAGCCCAACAGGACAGTTTTCTGCCCTTGATGGAGAATGGTACTATCGTCTTGGTCGGTGCCACCACAGAAAACCCTTCATTTGAACTGAATGCTGCGGTTCTATCGCGCGCACAGGTAATGGTGCTGGAACGTTTGGCCACGGAAGATTTGGAATTGCTGGCACAGCGCGCCGAGACTGAAGCGGGACAAGAGCTGCCCCTGGAAGCCGATGCGCGTAGAAGCCTATTAGACATGGCAGACGGCGATGGCCGCAGCCTGTTGAACCTGATTGAACAGGTCATGGCTTGGAAGCGTGAGCAGTCAATCAATCAGGCGACATTGTCCACACGTTTAATGAAACGCGCGGCGGTCTATGATAAGTCTGGCGATAGTCATTATAATATGATTTCAGCTTTGCATAAGTCGGTGCGTGGCTCTGATCCTGATGCGGCGCTCTATTGGTTCGCCCGTATGTTGGCTTGCGGTGAAGACCCACGGTATCTCGCCCGTCGGATCACCCGGATGGCGGTGGAAGACATCGGTCTTGCAGATCCTCAGGCCCAAGACATTTGTTTGCAATCTTGGCAAACCTATGAGCGTTTGGGCAGCCCGGAGGGGGAGTTGGCCCTTGCACAGGCGGTGACCTATCTGGCGCTCGCCCCAAAATCCAACGCAGCGTATCTAGCCTATAAGGCGGCCGTTCTGGATGCAAAAAATACTGGATCGCATCCACCGCCAAAACATATTCTAAATGCACCCACTGATCTGATGAAGGATCAAGGCTATGGGGATGGCTATGCCTATGATCATGATGCGGAAGATGGGTTTTCAGGACAGAATTACTTTCCTGATGGTATGGACCGGCCGGGGTATTACGTCCCGGTAGAACGTGGTTTTGAGCGTGAACTGAGCAAAAGGCTCGCTTATTTTGAAAAACTGCGCGCGCGTCGCGG
>Ga0307997_10001718_pt1 | contig 10255 bp, 8 predicted proteins | sample Davwhametageno36_FD_203165 | JGI IMG/M metagenome (GOLD analysis project Ga0307997, IMG submission 203165) | Marine microbial communities from Davis Island wharf, Antarctic Ocean - #36 | ecosystem: Environmental > Aquatic > Marine > Unclassified | place: Antarctic Ocean: Davis Island wharf...
GATAACTCAATAAAAACACTCCAACATCATAGGAGAGCTTCTTTTTGTAGCGCCCGCGAGTCCCTATATCAAAAGTATAACCTTGCTCGTCTGTAATATTTGGATCTATTGTTAATGAGGGATTGGTGATTCTAATATCACTAAAGGTAACAGATCTATAGTTTTGACTCATATTTGCATAGAATTCTTTGGCGCTACTGGTCTTATAGCTAGCACCAATTCCTAACAACATGAAATTTCGTTCAAAATTACGATTGTCTGATATGGTTTCATTTAAAATAGTATTTCCTGCCAAGTCGAATAAAATTTTCTTAAAGGCACCTTGACTTTCTGTTTTAATATAATCTATTCTAACACCTGGTGTTATGCTAAGTTTTTTTGAAATTTTAAAAATATGCTCAGAAAACAATGCTAGATTCAAATTAGGAAAAGTAAAATCACTTTGTCTGGAATAATTTGGAAACTCAGCATCTGCAAAATTAAAATTAGCATCTACCCCATTGCTTCCTGGTCCTTGGCGTTCATTATTATTTGATTGATAATATTTTGCACCCACCAATAATATTTGCTCTTTTTTAAACAAATTATATCTTGTTAGCATACGGCTTTCTGCTCCCCAATTTTTGAAATTACCAACAATTAAATCTCTAGGGGCCTCTAAATCATCAGCCTGAGACACTCTATTCTCTCTAAATCCAACAGATTTTCTTGAAGCATCTAATGCAAATACGGTAAGACTTAGATCTGTTTTTGAGGATACCGAATGATCGAAGCGCAATGAATATAGTTTCCAGTCTACATCAAACCAATTTCTAGATCTATTACTAAAATTAGGTTCGTCCTCAAACTGGGCATCTGTTAATCCTCCAGGCTGTTTTGCTAAATAATCTAAAAAGCTAAACTCAAAAGACACTTTTGTTTTATCTGTAAAAGCATAGTCGATATGTGTATATGCATTGTATGACTCAAACTGAGAGTTAGGCCTAAATCCATTACCCTTTTTGTAATTAAAATAACTGTAATAACCTACTTTACCAACAGTGCCACTAAGGCTATTAAAACTGGTAAACAAATCGTTACTTCCAATAGATTGGCGAGAGACCAAACCTATCTTTTTTAATCTATCAGGTGTCTTTAATTTAAAATTTACTAGTCCTCCAAACTGGGTTCCATACTGTAATGAGGCAGCACCTCTCACAATCTCAATTTCATCTATTGCCTCTGCAGGAGGAGTATAATAACTCTCTGGGTATCCCAAAACATCAGCAGAAATATCATAACCATTTTGCCGTGTATTAAAGCTGGATGTTCTATTTGGGTCTAAACCTCTACCCCCAATATTAAGCTGTAAACCCGCATCATTACTTTCAAAAATATTTAAACCCACAACCTGGGCATAAATCTGCCTTGCATTACCACTAGCTAGATTTGCAGTAAGATTGTCTAGCACCACGACTTCACTCTTTTTTCCTGCATAAATTGCAGTACCCTCCACCTCTCTTAATTGACGTAATGCAAAAACTCTTTCTTTACGTTTAGTAATAACAACCTCACTTAATGTTTCCCCTAAGGTTGGCAAAATAAAAATAAGTTTGGTGTTTGCTGAAATTCTCTTTGTTGCCTCAACCACTTCGTACTCAAAAGAAAAAGCTACAAAATCATAGAGACCTTTAGAAACATCTTCAAACGTAAACTCTCCTAAACTGTTTGTTTTTACTGAAGTAGAAAGTGTTGTATTATATACTTGTGTATTGGCAATAGGAGCTTTTGTTTCTTCAGAAATTACAGTACCAAAAATTGTGAATTGCGCTTGAACATGCATAGAAATAAACAAAAAAAGTATGACCAAATAATGGGTAATGTGCTTCATAAATTATATGCCTTGAATGGTATCATTAAATTCTAGAATCCAATCTTTATGCTTAAAAGTATCTTCTATATCTAACAGGTTAACCTCTGGGTTTATAAATGGTTGGCTCAACCTTCCATTAAGGGCCACATAACTCTCCACGTGCACCGCTATGTTTTTGTGACCTTGAGACTTAAAATGAGTCCCTAGATAATGAGCATACTCTAAAATAAAATCAGGCTGGGTACTCATTTGTTTCTCTTGAAATGAAGTTAAAAAATCACTGTTGTTTACAGCAAATTGAGTCCCTGTTTTTGTGTTTTTAACTATAAATTGTGCATATCCTGCTTTTTCCATTAACATAACACGCCAAGAAAAACGATACCCTTCTTCAGTCCAAAACAACTCTCCTGGATACATTAAATAACGAAATGGTAAAAGTAATTGAACTGTAATAAAAAGGCCTACAACGTAAGGAGCTATTTTATAATTAGTAGCGCGATTTACCTCTAAAAAACTCACTCTATTAAATATACTTAATCTCTTTAAAATGGCAGAAAAAAATAAAAGAATACGTTCATGAAAATGTGCGTTAAAAAAGATCAAAGTGCTAATTATCATGATGTACGGAAACATTCCTATTGGAAATAAAACACGTGTTAATAGATGAAATATAACTACTAAAACAAAAGCAATAGAGCGAGTGGGTTTATAAAGCAATAAAAAAGGAATAAATAGATCATAAAAGGCACCGCCCCAGCTAAAAGCATAATGCACCCATTGCTTTTGTAACATGTTACCCAAAAGAGGAATATCATACTTAGAGGGAAGCCAAATTTGTAGCGGCATTGCCTCTAGTAACCAGTCACTGTTTAACTTAGCTAAGCCTGCATATAAATAAACAATACAAAGCAATGCCTTAATACTGTTTATCGTCCAAGCAGAAACATTTTTAGCTCGTATTTTTTTTAAGCGCAGCGCATCAATTGAATAATAACAATTAGCAGGTAAAAAAATAAGTAGAAAACTTAAGCAACTTATAAAGTAATAATGATTGAGGTACGTTGTTTTATCAAGCAACTCTATGTAGGTGAAACTCAAGAAAAAAACTATAATGGCAATCCTGTACTGATACCCTATTGCAATACTAAAAGCCGCCAAGCCACAAATAAAAAACAACAAATAGGTGTAGTTCCCCAATAGTGGTAACCAATCAAAACCATAATAAGAAAAGGCAAAGGTAGGCTCAATATATAGAGTCTGTATCCAACCATTAGCCCAAAAGCGAATAATACTTGCTAACATCATAAAACCAAATAAGACACGAAAGACCGCCAATGGGGCGGCCTTTGTTTGCTTGGTGGTATATGTATTATAGGTTACTTTCATTAATCGCCATCTGCATCTATATAGTCAACATCAATACTTAAAGCCTGTAGCATATCTACTTTCATCAAAATCACATTGCGTTGTAATTCATCATAAGCTCCTAGCATTTTTAAATTGTCATTTGAGATTTGACTAACAAAACTATCATCTAAGAGGTCTATTTTATCAAAAGCAACAACAAATTGGTTATTAATTAGCACACTTAAATCGCTACCATCTTTAACTGAATTTAAAGTGTCTAAGTAAGTATTTAAACCAAAACCATTGCCTGGAAAATCTGATGAAAAGCCTTCACCATTAAAAAAGCTTACAGTTGCAGAAAGCGCTTCTAGTAACAATTGTTTTGAAACAAACTCATTATGAAGTGATTCAACGTTTTGAGGAAGTGGCGTTCCAGAAAATACACCCGCTGGTATTCCTACTTTTCCTGCACGAAGGGCTTTTTCATAGTAATATAAAAACACATTTACAGTTTGATCTACAGCACCAGAAGCAGAAGAGCTTGTGTTGGAAACGTATGTTTGTCTAAATCCATTTGCCCAATCAGAGCTTACCTCATTGGTTAATGTTTGCATGGTAGTTACCAAATCCAACAAATACATTTTATAGCTCGATGCATTTGCACCTATGGTGTATTTGTCAAGAAGTTCTTGGTCTGTACCTAAACCATAAAGTAAATAATCTATGGCTGGAAATCCTTGTGAATCTATGGTAGATGGTAATTCTAAATTCCAAGAATTTGATGAAATATATCCTTCGATTTCAGAGGTATTGGTTGGGTAAACATTTAATCTATTTCTATAATTAAGTGTTTCAGCCCTACCTAATTCAAACATTGAGACCCTCTGAAACGCCAAATAAGAAGCTAACCAAGAAGAACGAACTTCTTCCAAGCTAACAGAAGTAGGAGCGTCGATAAAGCCTTGTGTAGCTACTTCTAATGTTGTTAGGGTAATGGCTAGGTTATCATAACCTGGCATTATTATATTATCGGCCCAGTTTACAAGCAATGCCCCACGGTCAAAGTTATCTGAAGGTGCCTGCTCTGAGGAATCATCTTCTCCACATGCGACGACGATAAGTAAAAAACAAGATAAAACGTAAATAAAATTCTTCTTCATATTATTATTTTTACAAAAATAAGAAAAGCAACTGTTTCTATTTACATAAAAACAGTTGCTTTAAATATTTTAACAATTAACTAATTAGTTATTCAGTAACCTGAGCTACAGTAAAGTCAAATCTTGAAGCAATGTCTTCAGAGATAGCATCTAGCGTTTGTGGAGTAACATTCCATAAACCATTAGGACCATCAGACATAATATCATTTAAATACCCATCTACGTCAGATTTAGTGAAAATAGACGTTCCTGTTTGAGTATCTCTTGTAAAGCGTAGGCTAGTTAAAAAACCGTATCCTTCAGACAAATCATGGAATGCACCACCAAAATCATTAGCTTCTACAGCTGTTTTACCACCTTGTAAGTAGTAGATTGCACGTATCGCTATCACTTCAGATATTTTTTGTTTAAGAATCAATGCTTGCTCATCTCTTAGCTGATAATTCTTTGCAACAATAGCAGCACGACCTAATTTAAAAGCATCAAAAATATCTTGTGCAATTGTAGGGAAACTTGTGCTACCTGCTACTTTTCCAACATATTTGTTCAAAAAGCTATCATCATCACCAATAGTGGTAAGTGGATTAGGTTGATTTACTGTTTGTCCATCAACAATAATACTTGGCACACCTCCAAATAAATATCCATATCCTTCATCCCATTTGTGCTCCATAGTAGTGTATTGGTTATCACCATCTAAAATGTCACTATCATTATTTGAAACATTATCACCACCATCTAGTACAGATGGACTCAAATAATTATTTAAAATTTGGTCTGTTACAAAAGCTCCAATTAAACCTTTTGCAAAAGCTTGATTATATTCTAAACCATTTGCTGAAACATAACGTGTGGATGAACCATCAGCAATTTGACCTGCAACTCCTGGTGCTGCAAGAACCTCTGAATTTGGAAAAACTTCTGAAGTTTGGTTTGTAATGTAGTTGTCAAACATTGCTTTAATTTCAGAAGCCTCTGATGCATTAGCTGAAAAGTAATCTGTAGATGCTGCAGTTTTACTACGCACACTCTTACTAGATGCATTTAATTCAGGAGTAGAAAAATCATCTGCACCTTCTAAGTGATCAAACATAGATTGGATTGAAGATTGTGTCTCAGTATCAATACCTTTTAAAGCAGAAATAATTTCCTCTGCCATAAAAATACGAGTAGTTTGACCTCCAAACTTAACTGTAGACTCATTATTTCTTGTAAATGTATAATCTGCAGGAGCAACAACAGGCTCTTCTGGGTCAACAATAATTCCTTGGTCATCATCACTACTACAAGAAACAAATAGTGAGGCTATAAAAATTGGGAGTAATACTAGTTTTTTCATGTTATTCTTATTAAGACTTATTATAAATAGTTATTAATTTAGGCACAAAAATAAAACTGATTTTGAGTATACGCAAGTTTATTTAGACTAAATTTAAATAAGGATTATCAAAGAAGTGTTAATGTTTTTATTTACAGTTAGTTATGTTATAAAAATAATAATAATAATTTTTAAAAAGAAGATTTAAGTGCCTATTTGGCTAACTCAAGCATCTGTTTTTTGTATTTTATTCGTGAAATTTGAGCCCATTGCAATAAGGTTTTGGTATCTTGAGTAGATAAATCACCGTGCAACCAAGTGTAAGAATTTAAAGGCATCTTTCCTTGTTCTACATACTCAATAAGTTCTTCTAATTTATGATCTTTTTTTCTTGCGCTGTACTTATACCAAACAGAGGCATTAAAATGTCTTTTTCCCTCTTCTATGTGCTCTTGTAGCCAATAATTTATTGGAGATATGTGATTATACCAAGGGTAGTTTGTTTGATCGCTATGGCAATCATAACAATTATTTTTAAGAATAGATGAAATTTCTATGGTAGGAACAATCTCCTGTTCAAACAAAGCAACAGAGCGGTAACCGTCGTTGTTTTTTTCGGGATTTATAAATTGGATTGCAACAAGAAAGACTAATAATACTAATAGAAAGTATCTTAAATATTTCATTTTGACAATATTTAATTACAGAAATAAATAGTATTTAGAATTCTAAGCAATGTAAAAAATAGTTTTATAAAGTTTTTAAATAGGTAATAACTGCTCTTCTAATATCATAGGCAGGCTCAGATTTTGAGGGCTCATAAATGTTTATAATCCCTGGATTTTCTGGTGTTAAAAAAGGGATGTCAAAACCCTTTAAAAGGTAATCACTAAAAGCTATATTGTAGGTTTGTGATGCATTAATAGGTTCATTGTTTATATACCAAACTCCCATTTTTTGATTAAAACCGTAACGTTGCAGATATGCTCCTGTTCCTGCCTTGGCAAGTCCAAAATCTAGCACTTGTTTGAGTAGTGTACCTGTAAGGGCTACTTTTAAAACACCTCCACCAAAGGGCAACACCCTAAATATGTCTAGACTTACTATATCTCCTTGCAGAACATCATCTAATCTAAAAGAGCCACCATTTACAAGAGCCCCGTCCACAGGAGTATTAAAACTCTCACTCATAGCCTGGGCTATTAGAACCCCTAAATTGGTTTGAGTACTTCTGGTAGGAGTATCTGTCCCGTCAAGAGAATCTATGACCTTATATACAACCTCATTTGGATTTTCTACAACCGTTTTAATCTCGTTTTCTAGGATAGCATCCCACTTTGCAACTACTTTTTGAACCCTTGGCAAGGAAGGTACCTTGTCTGTAATAAAGACTAATTCAGAAGAAATAGCAGATGTTTTTAAAACCAAATCATAGACTAAGGTATGTATATACATAGATTTTGCATTGGCATCTGCTTTGGCAACAGTAGCCCCTTTTGTTGGGATTAACATATTGTTATGTTCATGACCACCCATAATAAAATCTATACTAGGTGATGCCTGTGCAACTTTTACATCTTGAGCTAGCTTTAGATGTGTTAGACCAATAACAATATCACTTCCAGCCATTTTAAGGGTATTTACCGCAGCTTTAGACTCCAACAAGTAATCACTGTAGTACACAAAATCTTTTGGGTTTGACGCTATGGTAACACCAAAAAACCCAATACGTACTTTGGAGGCAGAATAACTGGAGGACCTGGCATCACCGGCGCTTAGATCATAATAAAGTGTCTCTGGAATTGCAGTACTATCACCTTGTTTTATGGTGTGAAACACATCAAGTGACTCTCCATTTTTTTGAAAAACATTGGCAGACACCCATTTAAAATCACTTTCGTTAAGACGTTGTTGCAGCTCATTTTCTTTGATATCAAACTCGTGATTTCCAAAAGTGGCCAAATCAAAATCCATGGCATTCATCACTTCAATCATTTGGCGTCCTTTTACTCGTTGACCATCCACTTTAAGTGTACCAAGTAGTGATGGGTTTAAAAAATCACCCGCCATTACCAAATAACTATTTGGAAATTGCCTTTTAATAGAATCACTAATATGAGCTACCCGGGCCATACCTCCATATTTGCCCCCACCCAAAGGTGAAATTTCATACACATCATTAACCTGTATAAGTTTTATGGTAACAGAGTTTTGTGTATTGATTTGAGCATCTTTTGCGGTTTTGCAACTCGTAACTACAAAACAAAAAAGACAACACACTAAAAACACACCATAGATATGTTTGTCTATAGAAGTATAGGTTTTAAATCTCTGAAAGAAAATAGTGTTTTTCATTGGGTAATTTTATTTTTAATAAAAGTTGTTAAATATATCACTTGCTTTGTTGTGTGCACTTTCAAAACTCATAGTGCGTATATTAGTTTTCGCTTTTTGAGAAGTAAAGTAACTTAACATTTTTTCTGTAGGCATATTTCCCGTAAGCTCATCTTTTGCCATTGGGCACCCACCAAATCCTTGAATGGAACCATCAAATCTTCTGCAACCAGCTTTATAAGCAGCATCAACCTTTTCATGCCAGGCAGATGGTGTTGTATGCAGGTGCGCTCCAAACTCAATATTTGGGTATTTAGGAATTAAATTTGAAAACAAATAAGAAATAGTCTCTGGGGTTGAGCTTCCAACGGTATCACTTAAAGATAAAATAGTGACACCCATCTGGGAGAGTTTTTGAGCCCACTGACCTACAATATCAAGACTCCAAGGATCTCCATAAGGATTACCAAAACCCATAGAAAGATAGGTTACCACTTGTTTGTTTGAAGCAGCAGCAAGCGCTAAAATTTCAGAAAGAGTAGCTATAGACTCTGCGATTGTTTTGTGGGTATTACGCATCTGGAAATTCTCTGAAATAGAAAACGGATAGCCTAAATACGTGATTTCTGGATGCGAGGCGGCAGCTTGAGCTCCCCTTACATTAGCAACAATTGCCAGTAACTTGGTCTGGGTGCCAGACATATCCAGCTCAGACAAAACCTTGGCAGTATCAACCATTTGAGGAATGGCTTTAGGAGATACGAAGCTACCAAAATCAATAGTATCGAAGCCGCAACTCAATAGAGATTGAATGTACTGAACTTTTTGGCCAGTAGGGATCCAGTCTTTAATACCTTGCATGGCATCTCTTGGACATTCTATAAGTTTCACGTCTTGCATCTTGGTAAAGATAAAAGTAAAATGTGTAGATAACCAAAAGTGTCGTATTACTTTTTACCAGAAATTTTATTTATCTATTTTTAATTATATTTACCAAAATAAAAATTCTATGAAAAACCTTATAAAACCTACCCTTGCTTTATTGTTTTTTATTGCTTTATACACCCTGCCAACTCAAGTGGTAGCGCAATTAAACCAAGACGCAACTTCACCTTTTTCAATTACTGTTGAAATAGACAGCAACAACACTACCCTAAGATGTAATGGAGGATGTGATTGGAAAAAAATCATATTAAAACAAGGCAGTACAATAATTTCCGAAAATGGAATTGCTACGGCAAAAAACGCCAATAGTGATGTTCTTTATTTATTTAATGTTCAAAAAACCGAAAAAGGAATAAGGTTAAATAATCTTAAAGGAACCCAATGGAAAGAGGCTATAGATATTTCATGCAACTCTAAATGCACTCTTGTAGTAAACCAATTTGGATTGGCACAATAATATTAGGGTACTAGTATAAAAGCTGCAATTGCTAAAAACACCAAAATCTGTAACCACTTTAAAAAAACGCCTGTGTGTTTTTTTTTATTCAAAAAAGCAGAAACACGTCCTGCAAGCAAAGCAATTGTTGCAAAAACAATAAAGCTTACCACCATAAAAGTAATGCCTAATATATAAAACTGGAGCACGGTGTCTGTTTGTGGCTGCCATAAAAACTGAGGGAATAAGGCAAGAAAAAAGAGCATTACCTTAGGGTTTAATAAATTCATGAGTACCCCTTGTTTAAACAATTGACTGGAGCTCTTCTTAGGTGCATTTTGTGAAAATTCAAGAGTTGCATCACTCTTAAAAACAGCATAGGCTAGGTATAATAAATACAATGCTCCTACTACTTTTATCCCAAAAAAAAGAGAGGGGTTTGTTGTAATAACTGCAGAAAAACCAAAAGCAAGTAAGGTGGTATGAACAATACAGCCACTTATCAGCCCTGCCGTTGTGGCCAGAGCGCTTTTACTGCCGTTTACTAAAGACTGACTTAGCACATACATATTATCTGGACCTGGGCTTAGGGCTAAAACGCAGGTGGCAACAACAAACGAAAGAAGAGCTTCAATCATTTTTTGTTGTTATACAGTTTGAGAAATAATAGCCTTATTGATGTTTTTTATCAAGCGAGGTCCTTCATAGATAAAACCTGTGTAAATCTGCACTAAATCTGCACCTGCATTTATTTTATCTAAAGCATCATCTGGGCTATGTATTCCTCCTACCCCAATAATTGGAAATGCTTTGTCGCTTTTTTGGGACAAGTATTTTATGACCGCTGTACTAGTGTCTTTAAT
>Ga0307997_10001722_pt1 | contig 10249 bp, 6 predicted proteins | sample Davwhametageno36_FD_203165 | JGI IMG/M metagenome (GOLD analysis project Ga0307997, IMG submission 203165) | Marine microbial communities from Davis Island wharf, Antarctic Ocean - #36 | ecosystem: Environmental > Aquatic > Marine > Unclassified | place: Antarctic Ocean: Davis Island wharf...
CCAAAAAGTCCGTTAGTAGACAGTTAAATGAGGCAACAGCCAATGAAATACTTAAGCTTGTTTGTGCTGGACAAAAAGGCAACGCTTTTTTTGGTGACCATTTATTACGCAGTGGTGATATTGCTGTATTGGTTCGCACCTCTCAGGAAGGTGATGACCTTCGTCAGGTGCTTTCTAGTAAAGGTATAAAGTCAGTTACGATTGGCAAAGATAAGATTTTTAAAAGCGAAGAAGCTCACGCGTTGTATGACCTGATTCAGGCTGTTGGGCACTATGACGACCGTCAAATTTTGCGCCAAGCAATGGCCAGTCCATTGCTTGGTCATGATTATCAAAGTATCGCTACTATCGCTGATGATGCCGATAACTGGCAACAATGGATTAGCCTATTTCATAATTTACATAAGCTTTGGATCGACAAGGGCTTTATTGCCATGCTCCAGCCAATGCTTCATCGGCTAGACATCAATCAAACACTTGCGAGGTCTGAAAATGCTGAACGGCGCCTAACTAATTTATTACATCTTGGTGAAGTTTTACAACAACAATCAAGACTTTGTGTTGGTATTGATAGCCTGCTGGCCTGGTACCAAAAACAAATGTTATCAACTGATTCCGAAGAAGCAGAACTCCGTTTAGAAAGTGATGCGGCATTGGTTAAGATCGTTACAATTCATAAAAGCAAAGGGCTAGAGTATCCCGTTGTGTTCTTACCCTTTCTCTGGAGTTGTCGCACAAGTAACTATAAATCTAATAATTTAATCAAGTTTCATGATGATCAATTCAACCCTGTTATTGACATTGGCAGCAATCGCCGCGAACAAAATCAATGTATTGCTGAAAAAGAACGATTGGCTGAAGATTTACGCCTTCTTTACGTAGCCTTAACTCGGGCACGTAGTAAGGTTTATCTCGCTTGGGGTGACGTTGGTGATGGAAAAAGTAAAGGACAACCTTATCAATCCGCTCTGGCATATTTGCTTCATTCTGAACAATCGCCTGAAGACTTAACAATACAGTTGCCTAATGGTTTTTTAGACCCGCTGATTATAGCCAGCGACCTGGAAAAACTAGTAGCAAAAAGCAAAGGCCGGATAGAGGTTTTATCTTTACCTGAGTTAACAGTATCAATGACTAATACGTGCAGTAGTCAAAAGGACGTGCTACTTAAGATAGCTCAATATCAAGCCAATAAAAGGACCACTTGGCGAATTGCAAGTTTCTCTAGTTTAACTCGAGATGTTCATCAAGTTTCGCATCGTGGGTCCAGCCCCATTGGTGACGACCCCATTTTTCGATTTCCTGCTGGGAGTCATGTCGGTCTGTTGCTACATCACCTACTTGAAGAACTTGATTTTAGCGGTAATATTTCTAGACAATGCGATCTACTTATTCCTAAATTTGCGCCAAAATTTGGTCTTAATGCACCGGAGTATCATACAATTTTAGTTCATTGGATCGAGCAAATTGTTTTAACACCACTCGATAATAAAAGGTTGTCATTATCAAAACTAAGTCCTAACAAAAGATTGAATGAACTCCCTTTTGATTTTGCTTTGGGTGATCTTGATATGGGTGCTTTGAACGCCTTGCTAATTAAAATCTTCCAAGAGTCAGGCGGTCAATCCAACATCGTACCTATTTCAGCCACCAAATTTTGTGGCCTGATAACAGGCGTAATCGATCTTATCTTTGAATTTGAAGGTAAATTTTATATTGCTGATTATAAGACTAACCATTTAGGCCATAGTTTTGAAGATTACACACCCGTTGCTTTAAACCAAGCTATTATTGATCGTCGTTACGACCTACAGTATTTAATCTACTCTATTGCTCTCCATCGATATTTAGCTATCCGCGTGCCTAATTATGAATATGGAACACACTTTGGTGGCGTTTATTATTTATTTATTCGAGCGATGCGCGCTGAATTTAATTCTGCTTACGGCGTGTTTTTTAACTTGCCCCATTACGAACACATTTGTGCGCTTGAAGAGTTATTACTCTTACCCAATGATACGGGAGTATCAATATGAACCCCGTTTTACAACAATTGGCTCAAGCGGGAGACATCTCTTACCTGAGTTATTATTTTGCTGAGTTTATTGCCCACCAATCACGTTGCAAAATAAATGATTTGATTCCAATCAGTGCTGCCTTAGTCAGTGAAAAAAATCAACAGGGCGATGTTTGTATTGTTTTAGACCAATATGTTGATGCGTTTTTGTTTGCTAGCACTTCAACGAGTGCAAATTTACCAAAAGGAATTGCTGTTTCAGATTGGCAACAGCAACTAAGAAGTTCAGTCTGTGTTGGAATCCCAGGTGATCTAGCACCTTTAATATTAGAAGATAATCGATTGTATTTGAATCGATTTTGGTTTTATGAAACCCAAGTTGCGCAATCTATTTTAGACCGACTCAAAAACCCTATATTAATAGATCACACCCACTTTCTACCTTGCTTAAGACAACTTTTTCCAAAGGTTGACCAAACAAGTGATTCAGCGGGCCAAATGATTGCGGTCGCAATTGCTGCTAGCCATCGGTTTTCAGTTATTTCTGGTGGTCCTGGCACGGGTAAAACTACTACCGTTGTGAAACTATTGTCATTGTTACTATCGCAATCTCCTCAAATGCGTATCCAGCTTGCTGCCCCAACAGGTAAAGCTGCTATGCGTTTAGTGGACTCTATTCAAGCTCAAATTGCTAACCTCTTTGATGACAGTCTAATTAATGGAAATAACGTTACAAATGATTTAATACGCAACTTAATTCCTACTCAAGCAAGCACTATCCATCGGTTACTCGGATATAGTAATCAAAAGTTTCGGCATTCTCACGATCACCCACTAAATGTTGATTGTATTGTAGTAGATGAAGCCTCAATGATTGACCTAACCCTAATGCACCATTTACTGGATGCTTTACCCTCACATACTGTTGTTATACTGCTTGGTGATCGCGATCAACTTGCATCTGTTTCGGCAGGGAATGTTCTGGGTGACATTACTGGTCACGGACTTTCTGTTGGTTACACGCCATCAAAGGCTAATTTTATAGATTCAATTATGAGCGGTTCCACCTCAATTCCTCAAAACAATCAACTTCCTATTGATGTGCCTGTGCAACAGCCCATAGCAAACGCCATAGCTTTGCTTAAGCATAGTTATCGTTTTAAAACTAACAGTGGCATTGGTCAACTGGCTCTATTAATTAATCAGGGCTTAGGTCAACAAGCTATTGACTTATTGACTGATGGTGGCGAACACCTTTTCTGGCATCAAAGCATTGATAAAATACTTTCAGCTGAGACACTTGGATGGATTCTCAAGCAATACCAAACAGTGATTCAAGCCGAGTCTGCAGACTCGGCTTTGTTTGCGTTTGAAAAAGTCCGTATCTTGTGTGCTATCCGCTCAGGACCGTTTGGTGTAACTGAAATTAACAACCGTATTACATCAAGAATAATTCAACAAAGGTTGTCTAGTAATGGTTCAGATATAGAAGATCAAAACGACACAGAAAAAACCAGTCTAAGTTCAGTTGGCTATCACAAGGGGCAACCCATACTAATTATTCAAAATGATTATGAACTCGATTTATTCAATGGTGACATTGGTATGATTTGGCCAGATTCTTCAGGTCATTTGCGTGCTTATTTCCGTAATTCGGACAATAGCTTACGTGAATTACATCTACAAAACTTAGCTAAGCATGTAACGGCTTGGGCAATGACTGTTCATAAGTCACAGGGTTCGGAGTTCGATAAAGTTCTACTGGTGTTACCCAATAACGAACATAGTCATTATCTCAGTCGAGAGTTGTTTTACACCGGTGCGACTAGAGCAAGACAAAAACTATATATTCACGCATCAACAGCCTCTATTATTTCTAGCTGTCAGATAATAACAAAGCGTCACTCTGGGTTAGCCCAAAAACTTGGATGGATAGATTGATAATCTTAGAACTTAAAAAATGATTCACTTTTTTTAAGACCCGATTTGAATATTAATTTTATCTATGCGGAAAATAGGATTCTACAGTCTATTAACTTAGCCTAACGACTTAACTCAACCAGCAATAGCGACAGATACTAATCAAACAAATTGCAGCACCGCCGATGCTTTTTGGATTTATTGCATTGGCTCGTTTGATTCGATTATTTCTTTTACTGAGTCTATTTTGATAACTCACTTGCAACAAGATAATTAATGATTTTAATCAAGCGATCATTACTGCCGGCCATTGATCCAGTTGCTAGATATTTTCCATTAACAATTATTGCCGGAACACCATTGTGGCTATAACGCTTTTCACTTTGGCTGTTTTTTCGAATTTGCGTGTCAACTGGAAATGAAGCATAGCTGTCACGAAAAAGCTGTTCATCTAAACCCTGTTCCGCAACAAAGTCAGCCAATTGATCGATGCTATTAAGACGTTTTCGCTTAACGTGCATCGCGTCAAATAACGTTTGATGTAACTGCTTTTGTACGCCCATTAATTTAAATGCGTAGAAGGCTCTAGCATGGGTAGACCAACTAGAGTTTAGTACTGAGGGAACTTGCTCAAAAACCACTCCGTCTGGAATTGTTTTTGCCCAATGCTCAATATAAGGCTCTAATCGAAAACAGTGTGGACAGCCATACCAAAAAACTTCGGTAACAACAACTTTAGTTGAGTCGCTTGTTTTAACCACTGGTGAAATTACTTTGAAGTCAACGCCCTCAACATAAGCTTGTTGTGCCGTTACTTGTGTTGAAATCAATAAAGCCATAAGTAGGCTTAGTATCCATTTTTTCATTATAAGTGAGTCTCTATTTTAAATAGTAAATTTTAGATACGAATTAGAATGGTCAAAGTATTATTCATTTAAACAGTACTTTTTTCAATATTCCAAGGAGCGTTAAATTTTACTTCATTCCAGCAATGTAAGCAGCAACGGCCATCATTTCAGCATCAGACATACGGGCTGCAACATTTCGCATCATTTTCCCCGAATCATTGGCCCGTGAACCGTCTCGGAACATTTTTAATTGAGTCACTGTATATTCAGGTAGTTGACCTTTTAATGACGGCCAGACAGCAGCTGCATTACCTGAACCACTAGGCCCATGACATGCCATACATGCGGGTACAGATATATTATTTATGCCACCACGAAAAATGCTTTCGCCTTTAGCGATTAAAGCGTCATCAAACTTAGTTGGTTTTAGTTTTTGACTTTCATAATAAGCAGAAACATTTTCTATATCCGCTTCGGTAGCAAGAATGCCAACCATACCTTGCATCGTTGCGTTAATGCGCGCACCTGATTTATAGTTTTTCAATTGTTTTACTAGGTAAGAAGCATGTTGTCCGGCCAAGTTTGGCCATGTACCACTGATACTATTTCCGTCTGAACCATGGCAGCCAGCGCAAGCGGCACTTTTAATTTTTCCAGCCTGAATGTCTGCTGCGTATAAGGTAATTGACATTAAACTTGATAATACAATTACAATGGCTCCGATATAGCTCGGTTTCATGACATCTCCTAAATTTTAATGAATCGGGTACAGAAATTTTGCGCCAGACTATATATCATACACCAGCTCCCTATTCAACTTGAGTATAAAGACCATCTTATGAGTAATTTGTTCCAACAGACTCAGTATTTAACCAGTGCCTTTGAATTATCCCAGATCTTACCTGATGAGGGTAGGGAAGTTGCTTTTGCGGGCCGTTCTAATGCAGGTAAATCTAGCGCCATTAATTGCCTTACCCACCAGAAAAAGTTATGTAAAACCAGCAAAACTCCGGGACGAACACAACTCATTAACTTTTTTGGAATAGAAGAAGATAAACGCCTCGTTGACCTTCCCGGTTATGGATTCGCAAAAGTACCCACAAAATTAAGAGAGCATTGGGGCACTGTTTTATCAACCTTCTTACTTGAACGTAAAGCGCTTGCAGGTCTTGTAATAGTGGTTGATATACGTCGGGGTATAAGTAACATCGATCAAGCTTTGATTGACTTAGTCGGGCATCAAGTTGATTTACACATTTTGCTAACTAAATCTGATAAGTTGTCTAAAGCGGCAATTAGTAAAACTATTTCATCCGTTAAAAAAGGACTAGGTGACGATCGCCATTCTGCCTCCAGCTTGTCTATTTTAAACCGCCAAGGACTTGACCAACTTGAAGTAAAATGTGCCCATTGGTTAGATTTAATCTAGTGCGCTTGTGACTCAATATAAAAAAACCCTGGTAGTCAAACTACCAGGGTAAATAATTGTTCCGATTAGGAGTTCGAAACTTTGTTCGTGTATAAGAGGGATAACGAACAATAGCGCGGGGGATAATTGCGCTATTAACTAGACTTTGAACTAACCATTAAGTTCCTACTGTAAGTCTTTTTTTTAAGGCTTCTGATTTATAAAAATTTTAATCATCAATGAGCCTCATGCCAATTCGCACCAACACCCGCATCGACTTCTAATCTAACGTTTAGGTTAGCTGCAGCGGTCATTAATTTTGATATTTCCATTTGTGTTCGTTCAATATCGTTATTAGCTACTTCAAATACTAACTCATCGTGCACCTGCATTATCATTTTGGTTTTGTCTCCATCTGCTTCTAACCATTGATGAACTGAAATCATGGCTAGCTTTATGATATCCGCAGCGGTACCTTGCATTGGTGCATTAATAGCAGTTCTTTCCGCATATTGACGCAGCATCGCTTTACTGGCATTAATATCTGGCAGATATAACCGTCGACCAAAAACAGTTTCAACAAAACCTTCATCATGCGCGCGCTGCTTGGTTTCATCCATGTATTGTCGAACACCCGGATAACGCTCAAAATAAGTGTTTATGTAAGCCTGAGCTTCGTTACGACCTATATTAAGTTGATTACCCAATCCAAATGCCGACATACCATAAATTAGACCGAAATTGATTGCTTTGGCAGCACGGCGTTGATCAGCATCAACTGTTTCTAGTGAGGTGCCAAAAACTTCAGCGGCCGTAGCTCTATGAACATCAAGTCCTTTATCAAAGGCTTCAAGGAGACTCGTGTCCGAAGATAAATGCGCCATGATGCGAAGTTCTATTTGTGAGTAATCAAGTGCCAGAATACTATTACCTTCATTGGCAACAAACGCTTCTCTTATTCGGCGCCCTTGTTGTGTTCGAACTGGAATGTTTTGTAAATTTGGATTGGTAGACGATAGACGCCCAGTTGATGCAACAGCTTGCTGATAAGAAGTATGAACTCTTCCTGTTGACAAGTTTATTTCGTTTGGTAATTTATCAATGTAGGTTGTTTTTAGCTTATTCAAACCACGATGTTCAATAATGAGAGCCGGTATTTCGTAATCGCGAGCAAGCTCTTCCAATACTGATTCAGCGGTTGAAGGTTGCCCTTTGGGTGTTTTACGTGAGATGGGTAATCCTAGTTTATCGTAGAGAATAGCCTGTACTTGTTTTGGTGAGCTTAAATTAAACGTTTCACCCGCTTTTTCATGAACAGAAGCTTCAATTATTGCCAACTGTGCATCCACCTCAACACCCTGTGCTTGAAGTTTTATTCTGTCGATTAAAACACCATTTTGTTCAATTTTAACTAGGACATCAACCAATGGCATCTCTATGGTTTTATAGATGTTTTTTAAACTTGGCTCAGCGTCTAATTGCTGATTAAGATGGTTATAAAGTTGAACTGTTATATCAGCATCTTCTGCTGCATAGTTAGTTGCCTCTACTAAATTGATCTTATCAAATGTTATTTGCTTTATACCTTTGCCAGCAACGTCTTCAAAGTGAACGGTATCTTGATTTAAGTAGTATTTGGCCAGTGCATCCATATTATGTCGACTAGCCGTTGAATTAAGAATATATGATTGCAGCATTGTATCGTGCGCAATACCTTTTACATGTATGTTTTCACCCGTAAAAATGTGTGCGTCAAATTTTATATTTTGACCAATTTTACCAATATTCTGATCCTCCAATATTGGTTTTAATGCTGTAAGAACGTTTTCTTTTTTTAGCTGTTGTGGAATTCCTTCATAGCTATGGCATAGTGGTATATAACAAGCCTTTCCTGCTTCGATACAAATAGAAATGCCTACTAGTTCGGCCACCATGTAATCAACACTGGTTGTTTCTGTATCGATTGCAAACTGCTGACATGTTTGTAATAACATTAACCACTTTTCAAATGCATCTTTTGTTAAAACGCATTCATATTCACTCGCTTCTTTCAATTTAACCTGGGCAGTTAGCGCAGCAGGCTGGAAGTCAAGTTCATCGTGCCAGCGGTTAAAGCCAAATTGCTGATAAAAAGCTGCCAGTGTGCCAATGTCACCTTCACCTTTAACTAACTCATCTATTTCAACTTTTACGTCGCAATCTAGTTTTATAGTTGCCAGTTCATAGGACATTGGTAAGAAGTCGAGTGAGCTCCGCAAGTACTCACCCACCTTTCCTTTAATCTCATCGGCATGATCCATTACCCCTTTCAAACTTTTATATTGTGCCAGCCATTTAGCGGCTGTTTTAGGGCCCACTTTAGGTACGCCAGGAATATTATCTGAGGTATCACCCATTAATGCCAAATAATCAATAATCTGATCAGGCCTTACCTGAAATTTTTCAGGGACCGTATCAACGGTCATTAACTGGTTATTCATCGTATTAATGAGTCGAACATTGTCATTAACCAATTGAGCCATATCTTTATCGCCCGTTGATATTAAAACTTCGTACCCGGCTTCAGTTGCGGCTACGGCTAGGGTGCCAATAACATCGTCCGCTTCAACGCCTGAAATACTGATAAGTGGTAAACCTTGAGCCTCAATGATTTGATGTAATGGTTCAATTTGAACTCTTAGCTCTTCAGGCATTGGCGGTCTATTCGCTTTGTAGAGATCGTATATATCATTTCGAAAGGTTTTACCTTTTGCATCAAATACAACCCCGATATTATCGGGTTGTTCGTCTATGATTAACTTACGAAGCATATTTAATACGCCGTAAATTGCTCCCGTAGGGTGACCATTAAAAGTCAACGGTGGCATACCGTGGAAAGCTCTAAATAAATAAGAGCTGCCATCGACTAATACTAGTTTTTTACAATTTTCTTGATTCATATTGTTGCGCTACAATGCCTACCTAAAGTATTTTTTTAAGAGCTTATTTTTAAATTTAATGACTGATAATATCACAGCTATGATTTGCTGTTGGAGCCTTTAATGTCTGTCTACACTAAGGTTCAATCTGAAGAACTCACAGATTTCCTCATACGTTACTCTATTGGTAAATTAGTAAGTTTTTCTGGTATTACTGCTGGTGTTACCAACACTAACTATTGGTTAGAAACTGATTCAGGATATTATGTTTTAACACTTTTTGAGCATCTTGACAGTCTGGGCCTTGACTATGTGTTGGGCTTACAGCACCACTTGGCTAACAAGGGTGTAAAGTGTACAGCGCCAATAATTGATAACAGTGGTGCTTTATTTTCGATTTTAAATCATCGGCCTGCTGCAATAATTAATCGTATTTCTGGCTCCGTCTATCAAAGCCCCACGATAAACCAATGTCACCAAATTGGTTCAGAATTAGCTAAGTTTCACTTGGCTGGCCTTAGTTACCAAAATGAAAAACCTAACAATCGCGGGCTTAAATGGATGAAATCAATCTCAATAGCCTTAAAATCGGTATTAGAAAAAACTGAGCTGGATCTAATTAATTTGGTTATTAAAGATTTTGAATCTTTCGATTTAGGTAGTTTACCACTAGGGTCACTTCACGGTGACTTGTTCCACGATAATGTCTTATTCGATGACGGCAATTTAAGTGGCATTATAGATTTTGATTATGCTTGTCAGGATTACTTAATATATGATATTGCTGTAACTATTAATGATTGGTGCATTAACAGTAAAGGTGAACTTTTGCCTGATAAAATGTCGGCTTTTTTAAAGGCTTACAATAGCATTAGAGTAATACAAGCGTGTGAGCATAGTGGGTTGCCTCTGATGCTTCAAACCGCAGCTTTACGTTTTTGGCTATCAAGACTCTATGATAAGCACTTTCCGCTTTCAGGAGAACTTACCTTTGTTAAAGATCCTAGCGAGTTTAGCAGAATGTTAATATCAAGAAGAGAAGGAGCTGACTTACTTACCAATACAAAAACTTGAAAATATAGTTCCTAGTAAATCATCGGAGGTAAATTCACCCGTTATTTCATTAAGGTGCTGCTGA
>Ga0307997_10001729_pt1 | contig 10223 bp, 6 predicted proteins | sample Davwhametageno36_FD_203165 | JGI IMG/M metagenome (GOLD analysis project Ga0307997, IMG submission 203165) | Marine microbial communities from Davis Island wharf, Antarctic Ocean - #36 | ecosystem: Environmental > Aquatic > Marine > Unclassified | place: Antarctic Ocean: Davis Island wharf...
TACCTAACTGCGTTCAGTTAACACCAGAACGAGTAGGCGAGTTTAAGTGGCTGCCCACCACCTGCGGTTACAGGATGTTAGCGGAAGGGCGTGGTCTGGCCGACTGGCACCCACTCGTCACAGGTAGTCGAGATGCGATGATATTGGCTGGCATTACTGTCACAGGCAAGGTGCTTGACGAACAGTACGTGCATGAAGATGATTACGAAGATCAGATCATCCACTGGGTTGAACAGTAGTTTAATTGCTAAGAATAGTAGGACGGGTATAATTTTTGGTTATGGGTTTCGTCGAACACAGTGAATATTTGATTGCCTGGTTTATCTACGGTGTAGCAGGTTTAGGCTGCTGCGCCTTTTGGTGGAAGGTCACCAGTTTTCTCAAGCATCGCGGATGGCGTGACCTGCTTCGAGGCCTAGCGGTCGTGGTCGTTTTTACGCCCTGGTACGCCGGTGATTCGCCAGAGTTTTATGCGCCAGCAATCGTTGTGCTGCTATTAGATTTGTTGTTGGAAGGTGCCAAAAGCGGCATGAAAGGTGGGATCGCACTCCTTCTGTCGACTTTTATGATGCTGCTGATCATTACCGTAAGACAATACTTGCGAGCTAAACCGAGAGCTGTGTAAGTGAACAACTCGCTGAGTTTTCCGATCAGTCCGTCCATTCCACTCTGCAATCGAGCGTTGTCACCACTCGTGCAGCCATGACAGCGGATCAAATCACCCAGCTCGTTTCGGCCGTTAAAACTAAACTATCTAGCTACCGCTAAACTTTTAGCCTGTTCCATCAAGAAAGCAGCTTTGTGACGGGCATCTATACTCACAGGAGAGAACTCTGAGAATAGTGTCTGGATGCGTGCGTCTTTAATTTTTACACCGATATTGCTACTGCTTTGGTTGACCGCAGCTGACGCAGCTGAAAACGACATCAAATTGATCATAGATGTCTCTGGCAGCATGGAGAAAAACGATCCTGATAACCTGCGACGATCCTCAGTCAATTTGCTCATGAACTTACTGCCCGAAGATGCTAGCGCGGCGGTTTGGCTTTTTGGCGACGAGATAGAGCCGCTGGTGCCGTTTGGTGCGGTGACCGCTGAATTTAAAGCCTTTGCAATGGGGCAGAGTAAACTCATTCATTCACGAGGATTGCTGACCGATATCGGGGGCGCTCTAGAACTGGCCATGCTGCAAGACAATCGCGGTGGCAAGGCCATTTTACTATCTGACGGCATGGTGGATCTCGGCCCCGATCCCGCCTTGAACTTGGGTGAACAAGCCAGAATTACAGATCGTTTGATTCCTCAATTGATTGCAAGTAACGCCGAAGTCCATACGGTTGCCCTGTCAGAAAACGCCGATAGAAAAGTACTGGAAGCCGTTGCTCGAGGTACCGGTGGGCTCTTTGAAGTCGCGAAGACTGCGGATGATTTGACTCGTATATTTCTGCGACTATTCGATGACGCCGTCATTCAGGATCGCCTGCCCATTGAGCGGGGTAAATTTCTCGTAGACTCTACGGTTGAAGAGTTCACGCTACTGGCATTTAGCAACTCAGATTCGGCGGCTGTTCAGATCAGATCACCTGACGATCAATACTTTCTCGCGAAAGATCATCCAGAGGGAGTCAATTGGTATCAGGACGCAGGTTTTGATCTGATCACGGTGTCAAAGCCAATCGAAGGTGAATGGCGTCTTTTTTCGGATGAGGATCCACAGAATCGCGTGACGGTTCTCAGCGACTTGAAGCTGGATGTCACCAACCTTGAGAATGTGCTTCAGGAAGCATCATTTCCGATTCTTGAGGTTCGATTTTTACAGGGTGCCGATGTCGTAACAGAAACCTCATTCTTGAATTTGATTGACTTACAATTAGTCGTCCTCACCCCATCAGGTAAACGAATTGCGAAGTCGCTTGGTGAGCCCGTAGAAGGTATTTTTACCACTGATTTGGCGATTTTTGCGGAGCCGGGTCGATACCAGATCAATGTTAATGTGGATGGAAAGTCGTTTCGTCGCGAGGTCGTGCAAGAAATCGAGTATGTCAGTCCTGCCCGCGTGGTCTTTTCAGCGACAGAAAGGCTGGTGATGGTTCGCCCCGTTGCCGTGGGGTTACTGGGCAAGGAATTGCGCATGATTGCTCGACTAGAACACGAAGATGCCCCAAAGCGATTGTTGCCGATGCTGTCTGATGGCGAACTATGGCGGGTCAGCCTGCAAGACGTCCCTGATGGTAAATATGAGCTCATCGTTCACGTTAAAGGTGTCGCAGAAGCGGGTCAGCAATTGGACTTCGATCTGAATCCTCAGTCAATCGAGCTAAGTTTAATCGAACCACTAGAAACCCCTGACTTGAGAGAGCCAGGGGTCTGGAGTCTTAAGGAGCGGGCCTTTGCCGCTGCAGTTGCTGGGGTCAATCTTATGCTGCTGCTGTTCATTGTCTGGTTGGTTAGGCGTCGTGGACAGGGTGCATTGCCTAAAGAAGATCAGGCCGACGTTACTGAGTTGCTGACGCAAGTCCCAGAAGCAGGGTCGATGGATAAAACTGAGTCCACAGGCAAGGCAGAAGAGAGCGATATGATCGCCGTGCTTGCGGAGGCAGAAGCAATGCGTCAAAAGGATCAGGATTCGCCGTCTGAGGCTGTAGTTGAAACAGAAACGGTAGTTGAATCAAAAACAGGTCCTGAAGGGGATGCTCCTTTACCCTCTGAGCCTGAGTCTGAGCCCACACCTCAGCCGGCCACACCCGTTTCTATTGATGATTTTTCGGGTATCGTAGATGCTTGGGGTGAGTCGAATGCTGATCCAGAAAGCGAGGCTTTAGCCGATCCTACGGATGCTGCTACCACGGATGCTGAGTTGGTGGATGAGTTCGAGCAAGCGCCAAGTGAACAGCTTGAGGACGAGACTAACAATTCAGATGAGCCGGAAGCGGGTGCGACTGAAAGTATCGACGAAAATGCAAAAACGGTTGTGATAGACAAGGATCCTAACGCTCCTGAGTAAGATGCCGCATCAATGAGCTGAATCTCTCCTATAACCAAATTCTATAGCTTTAATCGCCCCCCTTGCACTGTCTCCGCTAGCCAATTACAGTAGCGGTCGATATATTTTCACACCAGTTGTTTCCCCAATTAACTCTAGCGGCTAAAAAGTATGAAATTTAATAGTACCGATACCTATATAGCGACGGATGAGCTCAAGATGGCAGTTAATGCTGCTGTTACTTTGGAGCGTCCTCTGTTGATCAAAGGCGAGCCAGGCACGGGTAAAACCATGCTGGCAGAAGAAATTGCCGCTTCACTGGGTATGGAATTGATTTCCTGGCATATCAAATCGACCACGAAAGCGCAGCAAGGCCTATATGAGTATGACGCGGTTTCGCGTCTGCGTGATTCCCAACTGGGTGATGAGCGTGTTCACGACATCAACAACTACATCGCGAAGGGCAAGCTCTGGGAAGCGTTTACATCAGAGAAGAAGTGCGTGCTCTTGATCGACGAAATCGACAAAGCCGATATCGAATTTCCAAATGACCTACTACTTGAAATCGACAAGATGCAATTTCATGTTTATGAAACCGGTGAGACCGTTGTCGCAAAGCAGCGTCCAGTTGTTGTTATCACCAGTAACAACGAGAAAGAGCTTCCCGATGCATTTTTACGCCGTTGTTTCTTCCATTACATTCAGTTCCCTGATCGAGCCACTATGCAGGAAATCGTCGACGTTCATTACCCGGAGATTAAACAGGATCTGGTTAAAGAAGCGATGGAAATTTTCTTTGATGTTCGTAAGGTGCCTGGTTTAAAGAAGAAGCCGTCTACTTCAGAGCTGATCGACTGGCTGAAACTGTTGATGGCAGATGATATTCCTGAAGAAATTTTGCGTAACCGAGACACCTCAAAAGCGATTCCGCCGCTTTACGGCGCATTGGTTAAGAATGAGCAGGACGTACAATTGCTTGAGCGTCTAGCGTTCATGAACCGACGCCAGGGCGGCGCTGGGACTTAGGGGGTTAACCGATGTTAATCAACTTTTTCCTTGCTCTCAAAAATGCTCGGATACCAGTTTCGATTACTGAACTGCTACATCTACTGGACATCTTGAAGGCCCGGCTCGTGTATGCGGACATTGACGAATTTTATTACCTGAGTCGTATGGCTCTCGTAAAAGATGAACGTCACTATGACAAATTCGATCGCGCCTTCGGTACCTACTTCAAAGGACTAGAGGACTTGTCTTCACTTTTGAATTCGATGATTCCTGACGAATACCTGCGCCGTGAATTCGAGAAGAGTCTGACACCAGAAGAATTAGAAAAGATTAAGTCTCTGGGTGGTTTGGAAAAACTGATCGAAGAGTTCAAGCGCCAGGTGGAAGAAGCAGCCAAGGGCGAAGGTAAAGGCGAAGGCAAGGAAAAAGATAAAGAAGGCAAGGGCGAGAACGGCCGTGGTGAAGAAGGCGACGAACGCAAAGGTAAAAAGCGTCGTGGTAAGCGAACCTGGGATAAGCGGGACTACAAAGCCTACGACGACAATGTCGAATTGGGTACGCGTGGTATGAAAATCTCACTACGACGTTTGCGCAAGCTGGCTCGAACCGGTGCCGACGATGAGCTCGATATCAACGATACTATCGATAAAACTGCCAAGAATGGTGGCATGCTCGATATCATCATGCGTCCTGAACGGCGCAATACCGTTAAAGTGTTATTGATGCTAGATAACGGTGGCTCAATGGATGCGCACGTTAAAGTGTGTGAGGAGTTGTTCTCTGCCGCGCGGTCAGAGTTCAAGCATCTAGAGACTTTCTATTTCCATAACTTTATATATGACGGCGTTTGGAAACAGCACAACCGTCGTATGAACGAAAAAATTGATACATTCGATTTGCTGCATAAGTATGCCCATGACTATCGGGTAATTTTTGTGGGTGACGCCACCATGGCACCCTACGAAATCACCCACGCTGGTGGCAGCGTGGAGCATTGGAACGAAGAAGCAGGAGCCCTTTGGATGCAGCGTATGCTGGATACCTTCGATAAGGTGATCTGGATTAATCCGACACCGGAAGATACCTGGGAATATTCCAATTCGGTAGCGCTCACCAAGAAGCTCGTGGATGATCAAATGTATCCTCTGACCATTCGTGGAATTGAAAAGGGAATGAACTTCCTCTCTAAATAGTTCATTTCAGTTTCATTCAATTCTGCAGGTCGCATTCACTCTGATTCATCGGGGCGATTCAAGTGAGCAGTCAACAGGCAAACAATGCGGACGCGGTTCTTGCCAATTGCATGATCCGTGACCGCTTTCGTCTGGCGAAAATGCTCCGCGGTGGCGTGCCGCAGCAAGGTCCGGTACGAAAGCGACTCGATAAATCTATTGCACTTGCGGAATCTCGAGCAGCCAGTGTGCCTACCCCTCAATACCCCCAAAGTCTGCCCGTCAGTCAGCGGTTAGACGATCTTAAAGCCGCAATCTCGAAACATCAGGTGGTGATTGTGGCGGGCGAAACCGGCTCGGGTAAAACTACTCAACTGCCCAAGATCTGTCTCGAAGTTGGCCGTGGCATTTACGGCAAAATCGGTCACACCCAACCCCGACGAGTCGCCGCTCGCACGGTTGCGCACCGCATTGCAGAAGAACTCAACGTCAAGCTAGGTGAGTCTGTGGGATATCAGGTTCGGTTCATGGATCAGAGTTCAGATCAGACTCACATCAAAGTGATGACCGATGGCATATTGCTCGCTGAAACCCAAAATGATCCGTATTTAGACAACTACGACACGTTGATCATTGATGAGGCTCACGAGCGTAGCCTTAATATTGACTTCCTGCTTGGCTATCTCAAACGTATTTTGCCGCGTCGACCTGACCTAAAAGTCATCATCACATCTGCGACGATTGATCTAGAGCGTTTCTCTAAACATTTTGGCAATGCCCCAGTTGTCGAAGTTTCCGGGCGAACATTTCCGGTTGAAGTTTACTATCGACCACCGGAACAAATATCGAAGTCTGAAGATTCTGACCAACTTATGTTCGATGGGGTGATTGAAACCCTAAAAGAAATTCAACAAATGGAACGAGGTCGACGAGGTCCTGGTGATGTACTGATATTTCTTTCTGGCGAAAGGGAAATTCGTGAACTCGCACATCGGATCCGCAAAGCCGAGCTCAAGCAATTTGAAGTGCTACCACTTTACTCCCGGCTGAGCATTGCAGAGCAAAATCGAGTTTTTCAATCTCACAGTAGCCGGCGAATTGTCTTGGCAACGAATGTGGCAGAGACATCGTTAACGGTGCCGGGCATTCGATACGTGATCGATCCCGGGTTCGCTCGCATCTCTCGCTACAGTGTTCGGTCCAAGGTTCAGCAGCTACCGATCGAGGCGATTTCACAAGCCAGTGCGAACCAGCGAAAAGGTCGCTGCGGTCGAATCAGTGATGGCGTTTGTTTCCGTTTATTTAGCGAAGACGATTTTAAAACAAGACCAGAATTTACCGCGCCAGAAATTTTACGCACAAGCCTTGGGGCTGTGATATTGCAGATGCTGAATTTGAAACTCGGCACCATTGAGAAGTTCCCGTTTCTCGAGCGCCCTGATCAACGTCAGATCAATGATGGTTACCAGTTGTTGCACGAGCTTCAAGCTGTCGATGACCGTCGTGCAATTACCCGCATGGGCCGTGAAATGAGTCGACTACCGGTCGACTTGAGGCTGGCAAGGATGCTGCTTGAGTCAGGCAAGCGCGGCAGCTTGAGTGAAGTCCTCACCATTATTAGCGCACTCGCGTTGCAAGATCCCAGAGAGCGCCCACACGAGCATCAACAGGCGGCTGATGAAAAGCATCGACAATTTCAGGATGAGCAATCTGACTTTTTGGCACTGCTAAATCTTTGGCAGGAACTAGAGAAGCAACGTCAGGCTTTGAACAATAGCCAGTTCAGAAAATTTTGTCGGACTAACTTTGTATCTTACATTCGTTATGTCGAGTGGCGTGAGAACCATCGGCAACTGACGTTAATGTGTAAAGAGTTGAAGCTCAAATTCAGCGAGGGTAATGCAGACTACGATAGCATCCATATTGCATTGCTATCCGGGTTGCTCGGTAATATCGGTGAGAAGCATGATGACAACGAGTACCTAGGCGCGCGTAACCGACGCCACTTTATTTTTCCGGGTTCGTCTCAGTTCAAACGTAAGCCGCGTTGGATCATGTCCGCTGAATTGGTTGAGACCACGCGGCTGTTTGGTCGCATGGTGGCGCAAATCGACAATACTTGGGTTGAACCACTGGCTCAGCATCTGGTCAAGCGCACTTATCATGAGCCGTATTTCGATGTGAGCCGCGGCCAGGTATTAGCGTTTGAAGAAGTCATGCTTTACGGCCTCGTGGTCGTCAAGCGGCGTAAAGTAGATTTTGGCACTATTGATCAGGCTAAGGCACGTCACCTGTTTATTCAGAACGGTCTGGTGGAAGAACAGTTGGAATCGAGGGCCGGTTTTTATCGGAACAATATTCAAATTGTGGAAGAGATAGAACAACTCGAATCTAAATCTCGAAAGCGAGACATTCTCGCAGACAGCTACACGGTGTATCGTTTTTACGATGAACATCTGCCAGTTCATATTGTGAGTGCTATCGACCTCGATATTTGGCGCAAAGAGGTAGAAGTCAAAAATCCCAAGCTGCTGTATTTATCAAAAGACGCCTTGATGAAACAAACACCGGCATTGTCTGAAACGCTCTACCCAAATCAGATGCAGGTAGCGGATACAGTTTTGCCGTTAGACTATCATTTCGACCCTCAGCATGAAGACGATGGGGTCAGTCTAAAAGTCCCGGTTGCCATACTGCGACAGGTAGACAGCAAACAGTTGGATTGGGTGATTCCGGGCTTGCTGCAAGAAAAATGCCTTGCGCTGATAAAGTCTTTACCTAAGTCCGTTAGGAAGAACTTTATTCCAGCACCCGAGTTCGCCAAGAAAGCGGCAGCGGATCTCGCCTACGATGGTCGCGCGCTACCGGAAGTATTGGCAGAGAAATTATTCCGCTTAACCGGCAGGCGGGTCAATTCAAGTGATTTTAGAACCACTGAGATTGATCAACACTTACGGATGAACGTGAAAGTCATGGATGACAAAGGCGGTGTGCTGGCATCTGGGCGTAATCTACTTAACTTGCAGACGCAGTTCGCAGCGACGGTAGAAGAAAACTTTCGTCAGCGCGAGGCCCATATACTTGAGCAAACTGGACTCACAGATTGGACCTTTGGCGAACTTCCAGAAGAGGTGGTCTTGCAGCAGGGCGATATTTCGATCAAGGGCTTTCCAGCCCTCGTAGATAACGGTGATAGCGTGGCTTTAGCGGTTAAAGACAATGCTCCTGATGCTAAACAAGTCACCAACAAAGGCTTGCTCAGGCTCTTCATGTTGACCTTGGCTGAGCAGCGGAAATATCTTGAGAAGAACATTCCTGGCTTTAATCAGTTCGCGCTCTACTACGCAACTCGTGGCACTAAAGCAGAATTGCAAAAAGATTTGGTCGAGGGAATATTTCGATATACGTTTCTTGAAGGCCAAGGCAGAATTAAGAATGAGCAGGAGTTTCGCGAGCGACAAAAACAACGCCAAGGCTTAATGGCAGTGGCGGGACGAGTCGCGAGCGTGATTGCCGAGTGTTTGCAACGCGCTAATGCAATAGAGGATCGTCTCAAGTCGGGATTCGCGCAACAGCATCCGAAAATTGCCGAGGATGTCAGAAAACAGTTAGCGGCTTTGATCGGCCCTTCGTTTTTGCACGTGACCCCATTGGAATGGCTGACCCAGTTTCCCCGATACTTAAAAGCTGTTGAATATCGGTTAGAAAAGATCCAAGGCAACGTTGAGAAAGAGGCGGAAGCGATTAGACTCTTAGATCGATATTGGCAACAATTGCAAGCGGCGGGGCAGGGCGTTGCCTTTGAGCAGTTCAGATGGATGCTGGAAGAGTTCAGGGTGTCCGTGTTTGCTCAGCCTCTAGGTACTCGCGTACCGGTGTCTGTTAAACGCTTGGACAAAGAATGGGTAAAGGCGACGAAATATGATTCCTAAAATCTTACTGCGTCTCATGACTGTTGTGACAGTCATGATGGCTGTCCTTATGGCACCGCTGGTCTTTGCGGAAGATGACGTTTACGAGGATAAAGACCCAGATCCATGGGTTGGGCTGAACCAACGCGTGTTTGCTTTTAATGAGACGGCTGACCGATGGGTGCTAAAGCCTGTGGCCAAGACTTACGAGAATGTGGTGCCGAGTTTTGCCCGGCAAAACCTGGGGAATGTTTTCGCTAATCTAGGCGACGTCAAAAATGGCGTGAATAACCTTTTGCAGGGCAAATTGTTGAAAAGCGTCAGTGATCTTGGTCGGATCCTGATCAACTCTACCCTCGGCTTGGCAGGTCTGTTCGATCCAGCTTCTGGTATTGGCCTGACGAAGCACAACGAATCCTTTGGCCAGACGCTATCAGTTTGGGGTGTACCAAAAGGGCCCTATTTGGTGCTGCCACTTCTTGGTCCAAGTACGCTAACAGATGTCGTCGCGAGGCGACTCGACTCGCCACTTGATCCGCTTCGATATCTATATCCAGTGGACCATCGGAATCGCACCTTTGGCCTTCGGGTTGTCGATCAGCGGGCATCAGTATTGGCAGCAGAGCGCTTAGTATTTGGCGATCGCTATGTCTTCCTTCGGGACGCGTATCTCCAACGTCGCAATTACTTGGTACACGATGGTGAGGTCGAAGACGATTTTTAAGAGTTCTAGTCGTCCATCGCGTGGCCTCTCTTTTGGCCAGTGCATGAGTTCATAAGTTTCTTAGCTATCGACTCTAAATGCTTGTAGGCATTGATATTTCGGAGTAAAGTCCTTAGCCAACTTGATAGTCGGCGACATATCTGAATGCAAGTCGCAAGTGGCAGGTTGTTGGCATACATACCCGCTGATAATACATATGGCGAAAGCACTTCTGTCGAAAACGCAGTGTTAGCCTCGTTGCAAGCCATTGGTTATTCGGTTGAAACGGTGACCGACGCTGACGATTATATCCCCGCGATTCAGTCACAATTACCAGATCTAGCGTTATTGCCGCTGACTCAACCCGAATCAGAACATATCCTTAGTGCACTTGTTGGGCTTGATGCTCATCCTCCGGTATTGGTTTTTGGCGAAGATGACCAGGC
>Ga0307997_10001732_pt1 | contig 10212 bp, 8 predicted proteins | sample Davwhametageno36_FD_203165 | JGI IMG/M metagenome (GOLD analysis project Ga0307997, IMG submission 203165) | Marine microbial communities from Davis Island wharf, Antarctic Ocean - #36 | ecosystem: Environmental > Aquatic > Marine > Unclassified | place: Antarctic Ocean: Davis Island wharf...
ACGAAGGCAAGGATGTGGCTACGTCGCACCATTCTCACAGCCACATGCACGATGTCGGTCTTTCAAACTGCCCACCCAAAAACTTGGTGCAGATGGGGATAGGCGGCTGGTACGGTTCGCGGCCCGGTAGTGAAATCGCGCGCGAACGCGGTTCCAGTGTGATGACGATGACCGATATTGAGGAAATGGGAATCAAGAAAGCAGCCGCGATGGCACTGGAGCTGGCGTGGAAAGATGCCAAGGCGGTTTACCTGTCCTTCGATATTGATTCAATTGACCCAGGGTTTGCGCCTGGTACTGGTTCGCCGGAACCCGGTGGCCTAATGCCCCGAGAAGCGCTGGAACTGGTGCGTTTAATCGCAAAGGAAGGCCTGTGTGGCATGGAAGTGGTCGAGGTTTCGCCACCCTATGACGTTAACCAGAACACTTCGCAACTCGCGGCCCGAATAGTGCTTGACGTATTAGGCGTGCTGACTACCGAGGGCCATCTGGGACACCGTAACAGGGTTCGTACCTGATACCATGTTCAGCATCCTGCTATACGGCTTTTTGATTGGCCTGCGGCACGCGATTGAAGCGGACCATGTCATGGCGGTCGCGTCCCTGTCCGCCGATAAATCCCCCCGTGAAGTAGTCCGGCAGGGGGTGGTCTGGGGATTGGGCCACACCCTGACCCTGTTGGTGGTAGGTGGTATCGTTATATACGCAGATAGGTTGATTCCTGCCGAGGTGGCCAACATGCTCGAACTTATCGTCGGGGTCATGCTGTTAGTACTCGGTGTCGACCTGATCCGTAGGGCCGTCAAAAGTCGTTGGCATATCCATCCTCATAAGCACTGCAATGGGCACAGCCATAATCATCTCCACTCTCACCCCGTCAAGGTTGACCGTGAAGCTACCTGGCATGATCATTTCCATCCTCGGGACTTGCCAGTACGCGCGTTGCTAGTGGGTATGATGCATGGCCTCGCTGGATCGGCCGCACTGGTGTTGTTGGCCCTGCAGACCGTCCAATCGCCGCTGACCGGGTTTTTTTACATCATGATTTTTGGGTTGGGATCGATTGCAGGAATGGCACTGTTGTCAATCTTCATCGCGGTTCCCATGAGACATCCATTGCTGCAAACAGGAAAGCTTCGCAATGGACTGAGTGGCGTAATTGGAATTTCTACCATGCTTCTGGGCGCCTACACGATTTACGATCTCGGAATGGACGGCGGTGTGCTATTCGGTTAGCTGTGAGATAATCACAGGCAACGGCTGTAATCCGTCGCAAACGAATTCTCTGAACAAATCGGGAGTCGGACGGCACAAGAAAAAGTCAGTTTTACTCAATTCAATCTCTGCGGACCGGAGGACTCATTTCGACATGTTACGTATTTCATCGATACGAAGTCTAGCAACTGCCGCTGTGTGGTCGCTTGCGGTTTGGCCTGCTTACCCCAGAGGCGGGTCAAGATGAGCGGGATCTTCTGGGGATTGCTGTCATCAGTGGGCTACGGCGCTGCAGATTTCATCGCCCACTTTTCCAGTCGTAAAATTGGCGCGACTAGCGTCGTTTTCGGTGTGTTTCTAACAGGCAGTATTCTATTGACCGCCTATATCATGCTGGTGGGTCCACGCTTCGATCTGGCAACTGGTAGATTCTGGTTGTTGCCGCTGTCGGGTATTGCCAACATGGCGATGCTGATACTGCTTTACCTGGCGCTGGCGCGTGGTCCGATAGGGATCGCAGCGCCAATCGTAGCCAGCCATCCTGGTCTGGTGCTGGTCATTCTCGCGTTTCTGGGTGTGATTCCAAGCTTGCTCGAAATCACAGGTTTGATAATCATCATTTTCGGCGTGATATTTCTTTCCCGACAGACTGCACACCTCACCGCCGGTCACGACTCGAAAGTAGATCAAGCGTACATTTATAAAACAGCGCTAATTGCAGCATGTGGGTCGATTGCTTATGCAGTACAGGTTGTGGTCAGCCAGGAAGCAGCACTGATTTTTGGACCTTACCAGGCTGCTTGGGGGACACGCTTTTTTGGATTGATTGCGGTCAGCCTCTTACTTCTGCGCCAGGGCGTTAAGCCGTCCATCCCTCCGTGCTGGTGGCTGGTGATTTTTGCCCAGGGGTTTCTCGATGTCATCGGCGTGCTATCGCTCACACTGGGCAGTCTCGGTCAGGATCGTGTGACCGTTGCGATACTGTCTTCGACCTTTGCTGTTGTTACAGTATTACTCGCCAGGATATTTATAAAGGAACCGGTTTCGAGACTTCAATGGCTTGCGATCTTCATCATTGTCGCTGGTATCTCTATCATCAGCGCCGCGGGCTAGTTCAATTTAAGTATCTAGTAAATACTCTTTGTTGATAGAACTGATTAAGGATTGTAAAGTCTAAATGTTCTTGTTGGGGTGTACTGCTAGATACACCAACAACATTTCCATGAATGTAGATACGGTACTCACCAAATCGAATTTTGGGCGAATCAATGTGCGGATCACTGCTCCGTCCAGGAACGTTGACACGATCCGTCGAACCTCATCCACATCTACTTCTCGAAACTCACCTTTTTCTATTCCAGCCTTTATAAAATCCGATAACATTTCCCGTTCCAGATCATAGAAAATGTCGATGGGGCTACTCTTGCTGGAAGTATCTGAACCCAATGTTTTCAGATCAAGGCTTACTCGCACCATTTTGCGGATGGTGCTCATCAATTCAATATGGGTTTGAAACCAGCTTTCAACTTTTTGCTGAGGACCCTCAACTTTATTGATCGATTTCTGGAATGTAGAAAATAACTGCTTAGCAGTATCTTCAATTGCGGCCCTACACAAGCTCTCTTTGTCAGAAAAGTAGTAATAAATCATCGCGGTATTTACATTGGCTGTGATTCCGATATCCTTAATCGTGACTTGGCTATACCCTCGGTCGGCAAACAGGTCGAGGGCAACTTTCTTTAGTTCTTCCGCTATGACTCTACGTTTGCCCGTATTTGCTGGGCGCCCGAGTCTTTTCTGGTGCGCAATTTTCTCTCTCATTTTCTTAAGACACTCACTCTATATTTTTATGGTACGGGTCGTATATCGAGCATTTGCGTAAAATTTGGAATGAGGTCCGATTCATACACTATTCCTACTGACATATATTAAAAATTCGTTGATAACCTGAATTAAGTAATAACTTCTATACTCTCTACCAAATAGTTATTATTCCCCGGATTTTTAATCGCCTGACACTAGCTATCGAAACGACCCTCGGGCAGCCAAACTGACCAACAGTGCTTTCATGGAAACGTTCATGCAGGATATAAGAGGTGTGACAAGTTTACTCAGTAATAATAAAAAGAGTAGTAGAATCGGGACACTAATGAATAGCATCCCAGACTCTGTTTTCAATGCGATCTACTGCAGTGCCTCTTTCAAAAGTGCGCAGTCCGTTCCATCTTTGAAGTCAACTTTCTTGGTCATGAACCCAAACTTGATCCACCAGTCGTTTGTGGTGTTCCAGTTGGCTTCGGCCTGGCCGTTGGGCTGACCGAAAGGTGCTACCCCGGGATGAACACCGCAAAAACGTGCGGCTTGTTCTAGGCTGTACATATAGATTCCGTTATCCTCTGTGGACACTAGAATTGATGCCACATCTTCTTCCGAGAATCCAATTGCGTCGCCAATAATTTTTCCAGCCTCTACTGGATTTTTTCTCCAGTACTCAACAGCGTCAAAAATAGCCTTTGTGGTTTTGACTGCAGTGTCGCGGTTTTTCATTGTGAATGTGTCAGACATGAAAATTGCGTCGCCAATGAGTCCTGTTTTTGTCCAGAATTCCTCACGTGAATTACTGACAGAACGCGCACCAGGAAGATCTGCCAGAACCTGCGCACCAAAGGGGTCCCATAGTTCGGCTGCAGCAATCTGACCACTGGTCATTGCCGCTGCCGCATCACCTGCGACGAGGTTGACCATCTGAACGTCGTCGACGCTAACGCCATTTTGCTCAAGCCAAATCGCAACCATGATTTGAGACAGACCACCCTCCAGAATCGCAATCTGTTGCCCGATTAGATCGGATGCTTGTTTGATATCAGGACGCACAACAATATTGTCAGTGCCATTGCTCAAGTTTGTAAAAGAGATGAGTTTGAACCCCATGTCTTCCGCAGTCGCAATAGGACCAAACTCAACTGTACTGAAAACAACATCTAGCTGGCCGGAAGAAAGCAGACTGAAAAGCTGAATGGGATCTTCAATGATGGTAAATTCAAAATCAATGTCAGGCGACAGATTTTTTTCTTGTGCCACATATAAGAACCCGTACCCTGGCCAGGTGAAATGACCAACCCTGACTTTTTCTTTTGCGCTCACGGCTCCGGTCGTGCCAATGACCAAAGCACAAAACAAAGCTGTCATGGTAAGCAAGCGTGAGAACTGCCTTAATGCTATTTTTGGAATCTGTAAATTCATATTTAATCTCCTTACGGTGATGGTAATAATGATGATAGATTTACTTTAGTTTTCTATTTTGGAGGCCCCTGAATTTCTTCTCGCATCAAAGTGTAAAGATGCTTTTCCATTTCCACGTATCCCGGCTCGCTAAGAAGATCCTCCTTCCTCTTAAAGCGCCGTCCCTTCTTGAATTCCATACTTATATCTTCTTTTATTCTCCCGGGTTGACGAGTGAAAAATATGATCCGGTCAGCCAAATATATAGCTTCCTGGATGTCGTGAGTAACAAGCACAATCGTTTTGTTCGTATCTTCACAAATTTCGACCACCATCTCTTCCATTTCCCAGGTGACCTGGGCATCAAGTGCGCCGAAAGGTTCGTCGAGTAACAAAATTTGTGGATCCTGTGCCAGTGCCCGCGCAATAGCGACACGCTGTTTCATGCCACCGGATAATTCATCTGGATAGGCATTCGCGAAATCGGTTAGGTGGACGAGTTTCAGGTAGTGCTCTGCCCGCTCACGCTGCTCAGTTTTTGAATACCCCTGTATAGCCACACCATGTTGGACATTTTCAATAACTGTCAGCCATGGAAAAGAGGTGTAGGCCTGAAAAACGAGTCCGCGCTCAGGAGCAGGACCACTAATCGGAATGCCAAAAGACTCGACATTCCCTCGCGTTGGAAACTCTAATCCTGCCATGAGGCGGAGTACGGTGGTTTTACCGCAACCCGACGGGCCAATCATAGCTGTAACCTCATGCTCTTTAATATCGAGTGATAAATCGTCGACGGCAATACGCTCACCGTTCAAATATTCTTTTGTTGCTCGATTGACGCTCAGAGGGCATGTACCTTCTTTCTGAGCAGCCTCGAGGGCCACATGGTGCGCTGCATTATCATTGTTTTGGAATATACCCATCTTTCAGACTCCTTAGCGCCGTGCACGTGTATGGGGGAAAAGAAAGTGGGCCGCAACCCGGAAAGAAACGTCTGTTAAGACACCTAAAATTCCAATTGTCAGGATACCGCCCATGATCACATCAACATGTAGGAAACGTGCTCCACGCATCATTACTGCACCAATGCCATCTGTTGCAGCGACGATTTCTGCAATGACAAGATAAGTCCAGGACACAGCTATCATGTTTCGCATTGAGTCGAGAATTTGCGGGGCCGCTGAACGGAATGTTACGCGGAAGACAATATGAAATCGCCCCGCTCCCATTGTCTGTGCAGCTTCGATGAGCGCTTGTGGTACGGCCTCAATATTATCGAGAATCAGTGCCACTAGGAAAAACACACACCCCAGGAAAAGGAGCGCCATTTTTGCCTGGTCAGTTGGCCCAAGATATACCAGCAACAATGGTACAAATGAGGCCGCTGGCAAATAACGTAGCCCGCCAACTGTAGGATTGATCAGGGCTCGCATTTTGATGAATGACCCCATAAGAACCCCAAGTGGGATCGCAACCAGGCAGGCGACAAAGAAGCTGAGATAAATGCGATAAACACTCTTGCCAACGTCAGCAAAATAGCCTTTTTCTGTAAACAGATAGAACAGCTTGTTGGTTACCTGACCTACGCTAGGCAAAAATTTTTGCTGATGCTCTGGTGTTAAAAGATGTGCTATTTCCCATAAAGCGAACAAGGAAATAACACCGAGTAATCCCAATACAGTAGATTGTGTGCGGCTTACTGTTCCTCGTAATGACAAAAATTTTTCACGCGGGGGCTTAAACAAGGGGGCGGGTTCAGGTGCTTCCGCACTGTTGTTATCTGATGGTGCAGTCATTACTGTATTATTCATTTGTGCATTCCCATTGATTATTCTATCTACTTCACGAATCAACTACCCGTTCCAGAAATCATTGTTCACTGGACCCAGCAACTAGAATTTATATCTAAGCATAGAGAATTAGGGGAGACCACACCCAAAACCCACTACTTTATATCGATTAAATCGATGCTTTTGTAATTGCGCTAATATATTTTTTACAAATTATCCCAGCCAATATATTAATCTGTATTCTTCGGATACTCATCTCAGGCATGACACACTTCTGCTCTGGTTCTAACAAGTATTTCTCGACAAAGCCTTAAATTTGTAACGCACTCTGCTTTCCAAATTTTCATCTGTTTCTCAGTGAGTATTGGTTAGAGATGTATTTTAATTATCCAATTAGTTACTATATTTTTAATGAACTGTCAAGTTAAGTTATTTCGGACATAGAAGTTTAGCACTAGCGTTTGTAAGGCAACAATTCATACGTTTTGCTATACCGTAAAAGTTTCGGTATGAAAACTACATGATAAATTCAATCAGAGTTAATTTTGGCAGCTTTTGCTGGCCTGCGAGCAGGCGAGTGCCAGAGATGGTACGAGCAAATCGGATAGATTGACAATGGGCGTCGGCACTAGGACCGAAATTCAATCCATGAAACCGAGTGGCTCGAAGGCGATACCGGTAGCGCATTTTTATAAGTTATCTTCAGCCAGCACTGAATGTGATTGCTCAGAGTTAACCAGAGACATACTGCTGACCATTGTGTAGCGAATATAGTTCGCACACCTTGTTTCATATGCTTTCAGGGAGGTTGAGAGGCCTTAATAAATGAACATGTTCTTGTCGAGTAATATCTATGAATAAAATAATTGACCAATTAATTAATATATGCGATAGTTTATTTAGGGAGTGTTTGCAGTAGCGTGAAAGGGCGGCCTCTTCTCGATTAGAGGCGTAGTTGGTGAGATTTAAAAACTGATTGTAGACAATGGTTTTTAGTATTGAATCTCAGCTGATAGGTCAGGTTTTAGACCATTGATCCGGACGATCTGAAAGCTTACTGGCCTCCGAAGTTAATTGTAATTATCTGAGTCAGATTGTTTGTCAAATTCAAATACACTAAAAATAATGTGCTGGGAGGGTTATGAATTACCTTCTATTACCAAGACATTTGAACAGCGTTGCGAGGTCGAAATCAAGGCGACAACACTGCTATCAGATTCACTAGCCGTGAGTGATTTACTCAGTGCAAAAAATCTCGATATAGATGTGCTGAACATCAATAATGCTTATGTTCGAGACAAGCTAAACCCTCTCGGGTTGATTAAAAGACTCGATAAAAATCGATTTGAGAATTACCTTCAAAATATTCATCCCATTTATTCGTCTTTGTTGCCATGGAGCTACTGTCACGATGGAGAATTGATCGGTATCGGGCAACGGTTTGGTCCATTCAATCTTGTCGTAAATACTCACTCCATCAGCGAGTCAGTCGCACGGGATCAAGGCTTTAATCTGGCCAACGATCCGGCTAATACTAACCGATTCGGTATTCTCGACTATCCAGATTTCAATGTATTTCATATATGCATCGGAGCTGAGTTGAATCCATTTTCTGAGTTAGATCCAGCACAGTTAGAAGACTTTGATCGCGTGGCAAATAATTGGTGTGAGCGTGCGCATATGATTACAAATGACCACCATGCCCTAAACGCAGCATTGATAAATGGCGACATCGATTTTTATATCAGCGGTGGTACCTATACCGCGTCACCAGCTCGACTGGCAGGTTATGACAATATTGTAGCAATCGTACCGGAGCGCGGGCCAATTGATGGCAAGGGCGGCATTGTTTTTTCAGAAATCACATCAGTGTTGGAACGCGCTGACGGGTCTCCTCACGCCGAATCATTTTTGTCCTACCTGCTTGAGCCAGACACAGCAGTGAAGATAGCTTTTACTAAAGGTACTTGTAATCCGGTCGCTCAAATGGGAGATCCGTGCGTGTTTAACGCGTTTTCAAAACCTCAGTTGAAAGCTATTCAGTGGGATGACCTTGAGAGCGACTTAGATAGATGTAGCCACTATCAGATACCCCCTAATAATTCGCAATTACTGAGTCTACTGGCTAGTGCTAAACAACGAGTTAGTTCATGAACATAGAAATATTTTTTCAATTATTAGAGAGGTTTTAATAAGATGAGTAACAAGTCTAAGAGTATCGAACAAATTCGCAAACACCTAGAAGCGAATAATATCAAATACCTGATACCCAGTTATGTTGATATGCATGGTTCACCAAAAACAAAAATGGTGCCGATTGCTCACCTGGAAAAAATGATGGGCGGCTCAGAATTCTTTACCGGTGCAGCGCTGGATGGTGTTCCGCAGGACGTATCGGACGAAGAGGTTTGCGCACATCCAGATCCTGACTCCTGCATGATTGTGCCATGGCGAGACGATTGCGCCTGGTTCTCCAGCGATCTTTGGACTGAAGGCAATCCTTTCCCTGCCTGTAATCGTGGTATTTTAAAACGCGTTTTAGCAGAAGCCAAAAGCATGGGATATACCGTCAATTGTGGTATTGAAGCCGAGTTTTATGCCTTCAACGACGATGATAAGCGGCTTGATCCTATGAGTTCGCTGCCGAATTTGCAAAAACCCGCTTACGACATTGTTCGACTGATGGACAACCTGGATTTATGGCTTGGCGAAACCGTCGATGCAATGAACGAGTTGGGCTGGGATGTTTACTCGTTTGACCACGAAGATGGTATCGGACAATTCGAAATCGATTTTGATTACTCCAATGCACTAACGATGGCAGACCGCTTTGTATTCCTACGGATTCTTACCAATGAAATGGCACGCAAGCATGGTGGTTATACTAGCTATATGCCGAAGCCTTATGGTGATAAAGCTGGCAGTGGCGCGCACTACAACATGTCTCTTGCATCGGAAGATGGTACGAACTTGTTCGACGTGGGTTCAGGCAAGGATCCACGTGGGTGCGGGCTGACAGAAATTGGCTACCACTTTATTGGCGGTGTGTTGCGCCATCTCCCAGCAATTCAAGCGGTGTCCGCACCGATGGTCAACAGCTATAAACGCCTGATCGTTAAAGGAAGCACTTCTGGTTATACCTGGGCGCCGTGTTTTGTTTCATACGGTAACAATAACCGTACCAATACCGTACGGATCCCTGGCGGCGGCGGTCGTGTTGAATTGCGTTCAGCAGACAGTGCCTGTAATCCTTATCTTGGTATGGCAATGATGATTGCAGCAGGCCTCGAAGGTGTGAAAGAGAAAATCGATCCCGGCGAACCACACACAGAAAACCTTTATTACAAAACCGATGAGGAGCGTGCTGCCATGGGCATAACCTGGTTGCCGCGCACTCTGGAAGAAGCTATCGACGCGTTTGAAGCCGACCCACTTAGCCGCAAAGTATTTGGTGATTTGATGTTCGATTCCTGGATCGAATCAAAGCGAGAAGAGTGGCTGAGTTATCAAAATCATGTATCCGACTGGGAGCGGGAGCGATATCTGAAATTCTTTTAACCTCCGGACATACTACCGATTTCAAGTTAAGCTGAACTCGGTAGTATTGGTGAATCTATAATCGATGAGACGGAGGGGTGACGAGGAAATACATGCAGCCATTGCCATGCAAGCTGTTCATTATTGGGTGGCCAATATTATTGTCTTAATTCACACCGGAATCGTTCTAACCTATGCCCGTAGAGTCCCCATAGCAATCTTGGACCTTCCAAAAAATATCTGGGCTAGCAATATTGATGCAACTAAGTTCTTGTTGGCATAGTCCGGGGTATTTGCTCCCACAGTCCTTGTTCTGGTCAACCCTTACCGGACACTTTTTTTAGAGAGTTTTCATAGTTAATTGGTGACTGATCACCATTCGTAGTATGCCGCCTCTCAAGGTTGTAATGCCTCATATAAGCCGCTACATCTTTTTTCATATATTCGC
>Ga0307997_10001735_pt1 | contig 10207 bp, 9 predicted proteins | sample Davwhametageno36_FD_203165 | JGI IMG/M metagenome (GOLD analysis project Ga0307997, IMG submission 203165) | Marine microbial communities from Davis Island wharf, Antarctic Ocean - #36 | ecosystem: Environmental > Aquatic > Marine > Unclassified | place: Antarctic Ocean: Davis Island wharf...
GTTGGTGTTAAGGCTTCTGCTTTTGCGGTGAGTTCGGGTTTAGAAGATGGGAGTGGCGAGTGGATGTCATAAAAACGGGACATGACCCGTTCGACATTTCCATCAACAACAACGTGACGCAAATCAAAGGCGATCGATGAAAGCGATGCAGCGGTGTAGGGGCCAATCCCAGGTAGTTTAAGCAAAGCAGCGTGATCTGCAGGAAAAACCCCATCGTGATCATTCACAACGGCGCGGGCACACTTTAATAAATTGCGGGCGCGGGCGTAATACCCAAGACCAGCCCATTCGCCCATGACGTCACCATCTTGAGCGGCAGCCAAGTCAGAAACGGTGGGCCAGCGGGTTGTAAACCTGTTAAAATACTCTTTGACTGCAGCAACCGTTGTTTGCTGCAACATGACTTCGGACAGCCAAACCCGGTAGGGATCAGGTCGCACACCTGCCTTTTTGTCTGCAGGTGGTGTTCGCCAAGGCATAGGTCGTGCGTTAATGTCGTACCACTCCAGCAAATTTGAACTTAGATCACGCAATCTTTATGCTCCGTGTTGTTTTGTTTCGCTGGTCTGAGCGGGGTGATCCGCTATGATGAAGTCTGACGATGGGCGCATTGCCTTGGAAGGAACATAGCCTTGGCGCAGCGCCGTACCAGTACAAAAGGATTTAAACGCACAGCAACTTTGCTGGGCGAACGGATTCGTACGGCCAGCGAAAGCCGTGGCTTTGCCCAAAGCCGCCTTTTGACCCATTGGGCTGAAATCGCGGGTCCTAATGTGTCGTCAATCGCGCGACCCGTCGAGGTAAGTTATGCCCGCGGTGGGATGGGTGCGACGCTTACATTGCTGACAACGGGTGCGCAGGCCCCGATGCTAGAAATGCAAAAGGAACAAATTCGCGCAAAGGTAAATTCGGTCTATGGCTACAACGCCATTGCACGCGTACGCATTACGCAAACCGCAGCGACAGGATTTGCTGAAGGCCAAGTTGATTTTGCGCATAAGCCGAAAAGACTAAACGAAATTGCTGCTGACCCTGCTGTTGTCAAGCGGGCGACCGAAACAACCCAAACCGTTGGTGATGAAGGGCTGCGTGCGGCCCTCGAACGGTTGGGGACGAATATAATGAAACCAAAGACTTCCCCGAATTAAGGATCACGATATGAAACGCATACTTCCATTGGTTGCTGCCGCGCTTGTTGGCGTTGGCGCATACTTTCTTTTTGTACACGAACCATCAAACAGCGCACCACAGACGGCTGCTGTTACCTCCGCAGCAACATTGGATGTTGCTGACAACGCCGATGAAAATGCCGATTTGGACATCGCATCCATTCCAGATATGATGATTGGCAATCCTGATGCTAAAGTCACAATAATTGAATATGCTTCTTACACCTGCCCACATTGCGCTTCGTTCCACGCCGGCACTTACAAGGCGTTGAAGACAGAATATATCGACACGGGCAAAGTCAACTTTATCTTCCGCGAGGTCTACTTTGATCGTTACGGGCTGTGGGCGTCTATGATCGCACGTTGCGCTGGTCCAGAGAAATTCTTTGGCGTGACAGATTTGATGTTCAAAACCCAATCCACTTGGGCACGTGCGGGTGAGCCAGCGGCCATTATCGAAGAGTTGCGCAAAATTGGCCGCCTTGCTGGCATGGACGGTGACACGCTTGAGGCTTGCTTGAACGACAATGACAAGGCCAAGACATTGGTCGCATGGTATCAAGAAAAAGCGGGCGCCGATGACATCAACAGCACGCCCAGCTTTGTGATCAACGGTAAGAAGCACTCGAACATGAGCTTTGTAGAGATGTCAGAGATTATTGACGCTGCAATGGAGTAATCGAAGACCCTAAGGCTTGGCGGGTGTTACAATCCGCTAAGCCTTGTTTCCTAGTTCAAGGGTAATTTTTTCAACGCCGCTTGCAACGCACTGTCATCCTCAAATTCCAGACGGACGGGTAAAGTAATTACTTTCGACCGGAATGTGGCTGGCAAACGAACTGCATCTTTTTCGGTTGTGATCATTTGCGCACCCTTTGCACGGGCGTCTGCTTCAAACCGTGCAAGCAAGTTGTTGGACAGTTTCTGATGATCATCCAAGGGTTCGGTGTGCACCACATCAGCTCCCAAACCGCGCAAAGTGTCAAAGAACTTTTCTGGATGCCCTATTCCTGCAAAAGCAAAGGCACGGGTGTCAGACCAGTCCATTCCGGTCAATAGCGGCTTCAATGACGCGGATATGCGTGGAACGGTGGTGTTAGATTGTACATTTCGGAACGCGTTTTGTGCAGTTTCAGACCCAATTGATAACAGCAGGTCCGCTCTTTCCAAGCCCCTACTAACAGGTTCGCGCAGTGGCCCGGCTGGCAAGCATCGCCCATTTCCAAATCCGTGTGCCGCATCCACAACAACAATAGACAGGTCTTTGTGCAGCGCTGGATTTTGATGCCCATCATCTAGAACGACAACAGTTGCGCCTGCGCCTTGTGCCGCTTTACCGCCAAGTGCGCGATCTTTGGCAACCCAAACTTCGGCAAACGCCGCTAGCAATAAGGGTTCATCACCCACTTGATCTGCGTTGTGTATGGCGGGATCTACACGGACTGGGCCCGCAAGCGTTCCACCATAGCCACGGCTGACGATGTGGGGCGTATGGTACATGTCGCGCAATCGCTCGACCACTGCGATGGCCGTTGGCGTTTTGCCGGTCCCTCCGGCGTTGATGTTGCCGACACAAATGACAGGGATATCCAATCGTAGGGGCGTCCCTCCTGCTAATCGACGGGCGGTTCCCATTGCATAAAGGCGACCCAATGGGGCCAACGCAAAGGCTTGCCAGCTTGAGGGGCGGTCCCAAAATTTAGGTGGGCGCATCAGGTGCCCCTTTCTTCGGCTGCATCCAGCGCGTTGATAACCAATTCAGTAATACGATCTGTGATCGCGGCCCCCTGCGATACTATATCCCAACCCGACATGGCCATCGACGCTGCATGATCTGGCGATATCAGCCGTGCAACTGCCACGCCAAGAGCACCAGCGTCATTTACAATACGTGCGGCACCGGCGGCTGCGAGACGAGTATAGCTGGGCATGTGATTGCGCACATTAGGGCCGTATAAAATTGCTGTGCCAAGGGCGGCCGCTTGGAAGGGGTCAAGTCCGTGCTGGGCAGATGACAACGAACTACCAAGGAAAGATAAAGGCGCCACGCGATACCAAAGGCCCAATTCGTTTTGTGCCGTCGCCAACAAGACTTGGCAGTTGTCATCGGGCATTTCACCGTCTTCCCAACGCGCACTGCGCAACCCTTCGGTGCTAAGTTGGCTTTGACATTCTGCCGCCTGTTCTTCTGCCGCAGGATTGAGAACCAACAAGAGACGATGCGATAGGCGTAAGGCGTGTCGGTGGGCAGCAAGTACGGTTTGGATTTCAGTTGATTGAACAGATGCTGCCAGCCAAACTGGACGCCCACCTAAAACCGTGGACAAATTGTCAAAATCACTTTGTGCATAATTAAGTGATTGGCCCCCAGCCACTATTGGTCCACTCAGTTCCAAGGTCACATCACTGCGCATAAGTTTTCTAAGTCGAGCATGAGCAGGTTCTGTTCGTGCTAGGACGTTGTCGAAACATGCCATTACATCGCGGGCTACTTCGGGCAACCAACGGTCGCGTCTGCTCTCAAATCCCTGTTGATCGGCGTCGGCCATAATAAATGGGACGCCATTTTGATGGGCGGCCAAAATTAGATTTGGCCTTAAGTTGCCCCAGAGCCAAAGGGCAACGTCAGGACGCCAGTGATCTAGAAATGCTGCTATATCTTGCGGGTGTTCACTGGGTGCAGTGTCGATAATGATGGTATGGCAGGGTGAAATGAGGCCCTCATCACAGGTGATTAAAACGCTTAAGTCATGTCTTTGCGCACATAATCTTTTTGCCAAATCAAACAAAGCAAGTGCGTTGCCGTTCTCGGGTGCATGAAGCCATAGAACTTCGCCTAAGGGGCGTTTTTGACTGGCTTTATATCGGGTAGGTGGGTTTCGCCGGACAATCGCACGGTAGGCTGACAGCTCAAGAGAGTTTGGCATAATTAATAAACCCGGCTGCCCAAAGCATGCGCAACAGCACCTGAGAAGACGCGGCTGGCTTTGCTCGAAGTGGAGGTGGTGAAGGGATCAAAATTCAACATGTTATTAGATTGCCCAATTGTAAGTAGGGGTCAAGCGGGCTGTCGCGCGGCAAGGCTTTGTTCATGAATGGCTGGGCCTCCAGCAATGATGCCGTTCAACAACGCATCAGGCCCGTTAAACATTAATGGCCCGCCAGTTTGGTCTGTAATGGCTCCACCGGCCTCAGTAACAATAAGCGCACCGGCTGCGATGTCCCATTCCCAGCTTGGGCGGAATGTGAACATTGCGTCGAATTCACCTGCCGCCACGAGCGCTAAGCGATAGGCCAGTGATGGCCGGTGTTGTCGATCAATATCAGGCGCGCCCTTTGGCCAAAATTTAGGCTCCATGTTGACCTTCGTTGCAAGAACACGGGCATTTGAAAGCGATGGTTGTGTCGAGACACGCAGCGGCTCGCCGTTAAGCCATGCACCTTTACCCAGCGCCGCAGTGTACATTTTTTTTCGCATTGGCAGGTAAACAACAGCAGCTGTAATTTGGCCACCTTCTGAAACCGCAAAGGAGTGTGCCCATGTGTTCGCCCCTTCAGCATAGCTGCGGGTGCCGTCGATTGGGTCAATAATGAAAACCTTGTCACGGCTTAAGCGCGTCGCGGTGTCTTCGGTTTCTTCAGACAGCCATCCATAAGTTGGGCGCGCTATTGGCAGTGTAGCAGCAAGCATGTTGTTAACGGCCAAGTCAGCCTCGGTCACAGGACCCGCGCCGCCTGGTTTGTCCCACCTTTTGGCTGTTTGCCCAGAATAACTGGTGGCAACACGTCCTGCGATCAGCGCCGCGTTGATTAGAAGGTCTAGGTCACGCGCCGGCAAGGGTCATCCCTTCAACCAACAAGGACGGGACAACGCGACTAAGGTGCGTGCGTGCGTCATTTGCTGGAATGATGGCAAGCAACATCTGGCGCAGATTACCAGCAATTGTGCATTCGTTCACCGCATATTGGATTTCGCCATTTTCGATCCACAGGCCTGCAGCACCGCGTGAATAATCACCTGTGTTTGGGTTGATGGTCGAGCCGATCATCGAAGTGACCAGTAGCCCGGTTCCCATGTCGCGTATCAAATCTGCTTTGCTAGCGGTCCCTTGGGTGAGGGCGGTGTTCCAAACGCTAGGTGACGGGCCTGCAGAAGTTCCGCGTGCGGCATTGCCTGTTGATGTCATCCCTAATTTACGCGCGTTGGCCAGATCCAAGGTCCATCCGGTTAGGATGCCATCCTCAATGATAGCCCGTTTTGCAGTTGGCAAACCTTCCGCGTCAAAGGGACGTGAAGCACCTGTGCGCGGGCGATGTGGGTCTTCAATGACGGACAGATGTGCGGGCAATATTTGGGTGCCTAAATCATCGCGCAACCATGACGCGCCGCGCCCAACTGATGCACCGTTAACTGCCGCCAAAAGGTGACCGATCAAGGTGGAAGAGACGCGCTCGTCAAACAAGACTGGATAGGAACCAGTGGGTGGCTTGCGGGCATCCATTCGGGCCAAAGCGCGTTCCGACGCTTCGCGCCCTATCTCGGCAGCGTTGCGCAAGTCGGCTTGAAAGATACGGCTGTCGCCTGCGTAATCACGCTCCATACCGCTGCCAGTTCCTGCAATCGCAACGCAGCTCAGGGCGCGGTCGGTGCGGGAATATCCGCCAGAAAATCCGTTGCTTGCGGCCAGATGAATTTGGCGTGCACCGTACGCGGCACTCGCAGCCTGCACTTGGGTAATGCCTTTGATGGCCAACGCTGCGGCTTCAGCCTCGGATGCGTCACGTTGCAATTCTTCGGGGGCGGGTTCTGGTGTCGCATCGTGCAGTTCAAGAACGTCGGCATTCCAATCGGTCACCAATTGGGAAGGATCGGCGAGGCCTGCATATTGATCAATAGGGGCCTCTTTGGCCATCGCGACGGCACGCTGGGCCATCTCGTCAATCGTACGTGTGGATGTATCAGAGGCAGAAACGTTAGCAACTCGCTGGCCGACGAAAACCCGCAAACCAATGTCGATCCCTTCGGAACGTTCGGCGTGTTCCAACGCGCCTGCGCGCACGTCGATCGAAACCGATGTACCTTGTACGGCCATCGCATCGGCGTTGTCAGCGCCGGCACGTTTGGCAGCGGATAAAAGTGATTGTGTCAGCGCGTCGAGGGACTGCGTCATTTGGCGTCTCCGGTGGAAGTTGGATATGAGGTAGCCCTGCAACGGCCATCGTGCAAGAGCGGGACAGCAAAAGGGCCGCGCAAACCGCACGGCCCCCTATTAAATCCCGTTTCTGCGAATTTATTGGATACGTTGTCCGTTGGCGAGGATATGACCAGCATCGTTGATCTCGATCTTGGAATTCAGGGTATCCGGTTCTGTTCCAGCAACAGCCAACAGACCCATCATCATCCGCGCGCCCATGGCTTGCTCTTGGGGCAGCATTCCCATCGCAACCAACTTATCCAGTAGGCCATTGCCGCCGACCAGTTTCAAATCAACAGCACCTGTTGGACGGGGCATACCGTCAAAACTGGTCAGATCAGAATTGTCGAAGGTGAAATCTCCTTTGCCCGTCAGACGCGCACCAACTGCATCGAGAACAAGGCTTTTCAAGGTGAGTGCGTTCAATTCACCCGGTGCCGCACCACTGCTTTGCAGTGCAGCTGCTTGATCCGGATTTAGGAAATCAAACAACACTTTGGCTTTGCCTGAAAGGTCGAGCGCTAGTGTTGCAGGGTCGCGTGGCAGTTGTGCAGACGGATCCAGAAGACCCCAAATCATGTCTGAAACTGTAAAATCACCCATCGTGAAGCCAAGTGCAAAGTCTTGTTCTTCGTCCGACTTCTGGATGGGCATCGCAAAGTTAAACTGAGCGGCAGCCATATTCAGCGTGATTGGCAATGGCACATCGGGAACCAGCGCGTTGATCGCAAGCCCTGTCTGGCTCACATCATAGTTCATTCCATCAGAACCAAAGGCAATTGCAATTGCCCCACCTGTTGAAGACGTGTTGGCCGTACCCGCACCGTCTGGTCCGTCAAAGGCAAGGTCCATAGTGCCGCCTTGGTAGGTAAACGTACCAGCTGCATTAAATCCAGCATCCAGAATGGCACTTACATCTGTCATATCAAAACTATTACTCGGCAACATGCTGTTGCTGCTTGAGGCCAAGTTTTGCAGCGTCCCTTTTACCTTAGCTTTTGTGCCCGTTTCAGTGTCAGAAAACGCCAGATCATAATCTAAAGCGGCCGTATTTAATGTCTGTGTGTAATTGCGCAGGTCTCCGTCAGTGATCGACGAATTCCCGGAAATACTCTTCAAACTGACGTCAACTTTTGCGGTATCAGATCCGATTTCATCACCATCAATCATTAGTTGTTCAAGCGAAAGATTAACGTCAGCGGCTGTGTATACGTAGTTGAAATCGCCATTCTCGCCAGTGACGTTCATATCCAAACCGTTTTGGGCATAGGCAACAATGGCATCAATCTTTTCGCCAGTCGCTAAGGTCATGTCGATTGCGATCTCGCTTATTGGCGGCAACGCGATTTGGACGCTGCCGTCCCCTTTTTCAGTGAATGTGAGCATCGGCAATATTGCGCTAAGGTTCTCATCATCCTCAGCCGTTGGCATGCTCATAGTGACATCTGTTACAGTTAGAACTTTGCCGACTTGAGATTCATTGGCAGTGAAAGAGTAGCCCATTGACCCCATGTAGCTCTGCCAATTACCCCAGACCTCAGCATTGGTGACATCTGCGAATGTGGCAGTTGAACTTAGCAAAAGGCTAAACGCGCTGGTAACATAAATTTTTAAAAATTTGGACATCGATTGAATTCCTGATTGCATCATAGGTTGCATATTTCCGTCTATGTTCGAACAGCCAGCGGAAGACGTCAAGGGCACAGCAGGGTGGACGGGCGAACCTGCGCCGATTACGAAAGGCTAAACAATCTGACAGATCAAAGGTGTGGCGCATGAATATCGCAGGAAAAACAGTTGTTATAACAGGGGCCAGTCGGGGTATTGGGGCAGAAGCGGCACGTGTGTTTGCAGCAGCGGGTGCAAATGTTGCGCTGATTGCGCGCAGTGGTGCCGCCATTGACGCGTTGGCGTTAGAGATCGGGTCGCAAGCTTTGGCATTACCGTGTGATGTTGCTGACTATGCGTCGGTCGGCGCGGCGATGAACAAAACAAAAGATACGTTTGGAAGTGTTGATGTATTGATCAACAATGCTGGCGTGATCGAACCGATTTCTCAACTTGCAGATGCTGATCCAGATGAATGGGGTCAAGTGATCGACATCAACCTTAAGGGTGTCTTCAACGGAATGCGGGCTGCTTTGCCGATAATGATTGCAGCTGGCGGTGGTAGCATCCTAACGATCAGCTCAGGTGCAGCACATGGTCCGGTCGAGGCCTGGAGCCATTATTGTGCGTCCAAAGCCGCCGTGAATATGCTGACCCAATGCGTTCACCATGAAAACGGCAATGACGGAATTCGCGCGATTGGCCTTTCGCCGGGCACCGTGGCCACCCAAATGCAGCGCGAGATTAAGGCGTCAGGTGTGAATCCGATCAGCCAGCTGGATTGGGACGTCCATATTCCAGCAGATTGGCCCGCGCGTGCGCTGCTTTGGATGTGTGGGACCGATGCGGATGAATTCTGTGGTGGTGAAATTTCCCTTCGGGATAAAGCGATCCGCAAACGGGCGGGCCTAATTTGATAACGCTAGATAAGAACGGTGGGATTTGGACGGTCACCATTAATCGGCCTGACAAGGCGAACTCCCTAACCCTCAAGATGTTGACGGAATTGGCCGGGATTGCGGAAGGTGCTGGTGAAGCACAGGCGTTGATCTTAACCGGCGAAGGCAAAGTTTTCAGTGCAGGCGCTGATCTGGACGAAGCCCGTGCTGGTTTGGCAGTTTCGGATATTTGGGAACGCTTGTCTGGTGCGATCGCTTCTTTGCCGTGCCTTACAATTGCGGCGTTAAATGGCACATTGGCTGGTGGTGCGATGGGCATGGCTTTGGCGTGTGATATTCGGATTGCTGTCCCGACGGCAAAGTTCTTTTATCCGGTGATGAAGTTGGGGTTCTTGCCACAGCCATCCGATCCAAAACGCATGTCTGCGCTGATTGGTCCTGCGCGGACCAAATTGATCCTGATGGGTGGTCAAAAGATAGCCGCACAAGAGGCGCTGGATTTCGGGTTGGTCGAACGATTGATCGAATCTGATGAGTTGATGAAGTATGCGCTAGATCTTTGCGTCGATACTGTTGCTGCCGATCCCAAGATTGCCCAAGGAATAAAGGCGCTTTGCAGCTAACACTTGCGCCTATGGCTAGGGCAATGCATGACAACTTGGCAATCACAGAGGTGCGCTCATGTTTGGCATAGACCTAGAAACACAGCCTGAAATCGTCCAAACGGCTGCCGGATACGCGATCCAAGGGTGGGAGATTGCCGCCAGTTGGTTGCTTAGTCCGGCTGCGTGGTCACAATTTGGGTTGTTGGTTGTTGCCTATTTCACAGCTGTTTTGGTCTCGCGTCGGCTTAGTCCCGTTTTGGATAAACTTCTGAATCCAGGGGACAGCACCAATATCTTTGCTTCGCCACGTCGTTTTGTCATGCAATTTCTGCCACTACTTTTACCGTTATTGGCCTATATGTTCACAGGCATTGGTGAAGGAATCGTTCGATCCTTGTTCGACAGTGGCGCGGTGATTGCCTTTGGCAAACGCGTGTTCTTGTTCTTGGCTGTGCGCGTCTTGGTGGGTGACATCATCACTGACCCGTTCCTAAAGACAATTGGTAAATTCGTCTTCATGCCCATTGCTGCGCTTTATGCTTTGGGTTTGCTTGATTTAGCTCAGGCCCAATTGACTGGGACCGAAGTTGCGATTGGGAACATTAAGTTTTCCGTCATGGCAATTGTGCGTGGTCTTATCGCGGGTTCGTTGTTGTTTTGGCTAGGGGGCTGGTCAAACAAGCAGTCTACTTCGTTTATCTCGAAGCAGCATGAGATGCGCCCGTCCTTGC
>Ga0307997_10001736_pt1 | contig 10207 bp, 1 predicted proteins | sample Davwhametageno36_FD_203165 | JGI IMG/M metagenome (GOLD analysis project Ga0307997, IMG submission 203165) | Marine microbial communities from Davis Island wharf, Antarctic Ocean - #36 | ecosystem: Environmental > Aquatic > Marine > Unclassified | place: Antarctic Ocean: Davis Island wharf...
GACGTCCATTTGACGACCACGAAGTGTAGAAAATCTTTCAATTTCAACCTGTCGCTTTTGCTTGTCCATCAGTGTCGTCATCAACACTTTGATAATAGTTGGCTCCTTTTCTTTTTTGCTATCTTCGTCTTCTTCTTCTTCTTCTTCTTCTTCTTTTTCTTTCTCTTCGTCTTTCTTTCTTTTTCTCCTCTCCTTCTTCTCTCTTCTCTCCTTCTTCGAAATGGCGTTGTCGTCCAGTTTAATCCAAAGGACAGTTGCGTAAGAATGTGTACTCTCCTCGTCGTCCTCATCCTTGACAGCGTCCTTGGCACCAACTACACCAGCTGCACCAGCTGCACCAGCTGCACCAGCTGCACCAGCTGCACCAGCTGCACCAGCTGCACCAGCTGCACCAGCTGCACCAGCTGCACCAGCTGCACCGAACAATTCCATTGCCTCCTTCTTCATGTTCACTGGTACTTCTCTGATCACACTTCCGTAACCGCTCTTGAGCGCAACATGGTGCTCATCATGCTCGGCACGCACGCGTTCACGGTGCGCAGGTGAGAGCTTATCACCAACATCATTGACGCCAATGGGATGCCACTTGACATGTACTCGACGACCAATCATCGTCACCGTATTTACATCAAAGCTCTCCATGCTCTCATGGTAGTCTTCACGAGTAATATACCGGACATGCTCCACTGCCTCTGTGTTCTTTGAGCTTGGCATTTGTGAGAATCTTGGTGCGGGTCGAATACTGAGATCACCTGCAAATCCAAAATGATACTCTGACGGACTTGTCGTGGAAGAGGAGGAGGAGGAGGAGGAGGAGGTGGAGGGAGGAGAAGGAGGACTTCCAGAATCATTATTATTAACTTTAACCATGAAACGAACACCTTCATCGTGAATCACACACTGCTGTCGCATTTTATGTTGTTTCGCCTTCTCCATGTCAGCCGTGGCAGCGCGACTGAAGTTGACCCACTTGCCGCTCGTTTTCTCCAAGTACTGCCACACGCCATCCTCCGATGTGTAATGGACTTGATTGTTGCCCGTTTCCAAATTTGTCTGATCCTTTGTCACGCCGATGCTTGTTCCCGTCCTTAAATTGTTTTTTAAAGCAACACGATTACCACTCAGAACCATCAGGCAGCGAGACGCAGCTTCTTGAAACTCAACGGGATATCTCCTGCTCCAGTTAACAAGACTCGGAGAGGCAAGGACATCCTCTACATGCACGTGTCCACCATGTTTTGGTAAAAGATGTCTTCTCATGGTACGAACAATAATTCTTCGTAGTCTTGAGGTAATTTTTCCTCTTTCAACAACTAAGCTGTTGAGAATTTCATGGACATCACCTGCAATTCCTTGGTATCTTGCTGATTTTTGTAGTCGAAATAAAAGCTCAAGACCACCAGTCTGAACAAATCGCAATGCTCTTTCCTCAGAGAGCTTGACAAGAATGGCTAGTGTTGCAATGGCTGGCTGGACGTAAGACGCGGAAGGATCTACTCTTCCTCCGCCTTCTTCTTTTCTCTGAGCGGAGCGCAATATCTCGCAGCACACTGCCTCTGCTTTGTCCAGCGTGCTGGTGATATCATTCTGTCCCTCCTCCAAAGTGGAATGATTCATTGCTTGCTCTGTATGGCTGCTCCCACGAGAATGGTTGGCACGGACAAGATGAAACATTAACCAGCACGTGGACGTCAAATACGCTCTTCTCTCTTGACCTATTTCATGTGGCATTGCACGACCACCATGACAGTCACGACATATCCAATAGTTACACTGTCGACAATCCATGACAACACACGCAGTACACATCCGATCACACACATCACACGTACCACCAGGCGTGACGTACTCACGCAGCACGTGATTTTGTGCGCACATGCGGTGTGGTGCTGCTGATGCTGCTGATGCTGCTGATGCTGCGGTTGCTGCTGGTGCTGCGGTTGCTGCAACCCCACCTCCCGCAATCTTTAACCTTTTCATGATTTGAAGTGCCGCCGACATCTGCTGGACAATGTCAGCAAACATTTGAGGCATGAGTTTGACAGTGCGCTCCTGCGTTCTCGAAGCAGCGAGGAGAGTGGAAACCGAGGTATACTGAAGTGAACGAACGCTGTAAGATGAGAGAGGTGCGACTGATGACATGTCCAGATCCGGTACGTTCAGATAGTCAATCCCAGTCAAAAAGTCAAGCAACGATGCTTCTAGTTGGAGCATCTCGTCTCTTTTTTTTGTAGTACTCGCCATAGTCATTTCAGCGTAGGAAGAGGGAATGTTGGTCATGTTAACATCACTGCTGCTGCTGCTGCTGCTGCTGGACTCGTTATCGGCCAAGCTCGGAAACTGTTGGATGAAAAGATGTGTAAAGGGAACACACCATTGAAGAAGCTGCCCCCATTTAGTGGTGGTGATGTTTGAAGAAGGTCTGAGCATGGACAAAATGATTGGGACCGTTTTTGAACGAATGTAGTCACGCTGAATACCATACTGCTGCTCCTGATCTTCCAGCACATCCTTCAGTTGATTCATCTGATCGACTGTTTTGTTTGTTCCATTAGGAAGCTTACATTCGTCATCAATTTGTTTAAATTTATTTTCAGTAGAATCACCACCTCTGATTGACACATGGCACAGTGCGTCACACAACGACTGTAATATGGATGGTGGTAGACGAGAAAGTTTTTCATAATGATCACATTTAAAATCAAGAGCCTGACCAAAATCTTCATCCTCCGGCATGTCTACGTCACGAACATTGTGACCAAAGTGACGCACAAGAGGAAGTAACAGCCGCTGCAAGTACATAGTGCGAAGAGTATGGAACAAATATGTAAACGTTCCAAATACAACATGACGATGCTTCGTCTTGTCAGAATTTTTTTCTTGTCTCTTGCATTGATGTCGAAGAGCAGCAAACGCTGGTGCTTCAAGAAGAATGCTCTGATCAAAAAAAAATCGCAAGTAAGACAAATCACCAAACTCTGGATATATTGCGGCTGCCTCTGGGCTGCCATCCATTGTCAAAACAATAAATCGCATGTATAAAAGGAATCGCTCCATGTACGATGACTTTGGTTTCAATTTAGAATCTGACTCCCGTATCATTGAAAAAAGAAATCTTGGTGTTATCTCTTTTGATCTAGAGAGAATATCACCAATTCTTTGTGACACAGAGCATGCATTCATAATTAAAAATTTCTTGTCATTAATATCAAGATTAATGACAAAATCATCATCAAAACCACCTTCGTCAGGTGGTGATGATAAGTATAACATGACACGCTCGTGACTCAATCCATGGAGCTGAGCATTCTTACTTTCCGTAAACAGCTCTGCACCCCATGAAAAATGCTGCTTGACCATAACCATCTGGAGTGATGTGAGAAAAGATACAGGTCCTGCTTGTTCCTCTAACTTTTTTACAACAACTTCTCTTGGTACTTGCCCACTTCTTCCCAAAAATGGTGGTGGTCGTCCACCGTAGCTCGCGTTGTTAGTAGACAAAAGGCAAGATGTTAAGTGTCGAACAAAACTGTGGCACATGAATTCATAACCAACAAGGGAATGAGCTGTCAGCTCTCTAATTGATAAATCTTTTTTTGCAATATAACGTAGTGCACGATCGTACGAATTGGATGTTGCAGATGGCATTGCAGATGGCGTTGCAGATGTTGCAGGCGGCGACGACAGCGAACTTGACGAAACGGAGGAATTCAACGACCAGTGTCGAACATGCTCGGAGTGATGTGTTACCATGAGAGAGTGCCGGCACGCCTCGGCAATTTGAAACAACATTGTAATTCCCTTCTTCTTGACACCTAACGGAGCAAGTTGAAGTCGAAACCCACTCGCTGTTCTTCTTGGTGCACCACGTCTTGAATTTTCGCGGTGCCACCAAAATCTCCAACCTAATTTCTTTGTTAAACTTTCTAATACGTATGCCACTAAACGCTGTCGCAAAAGAAATTGGAGTGATAAAATGTTGCGTGGAGTTACGTTCTCTGCAAACAACTCTTTCAACCAAAAATCTTCATGCATTCGTGGCACAACCATCTCATCGTCATCGTCCTCATCGTCCTCACCGTCGTGATCCTCCTCATCCTTGTCGACATCCTCCTGCTCTCCCTCCACCTCCACCTTCATCACAATATCATTTTCATCGTCCACTTGATGATGATGCCATGGATCAGGTTGGCCAGCAGCGAGTGCTTTCCTTCTCTCTTCGTCTTCAGAGAATGACTTCCAACTTTTCTCCAATGCGGCGACCCTCCTCGTTGCCTGCTCCAGCGTCCGCCTCCTCGGTGCACAATTCACATCACCTCCTTCGTCTTCCCTCGTCCTCCTCCTCCTCCTCCTCCTCCTCCTGCTGCTGCTGCTGCTCTCATTTCTCTTTTGAACTCTTGGGACAGTCGCGGTACTCGTTGAGATCGCACTATTGACAATGTCTTGCACTGTCGGTACCGTGACAAGCACATCTTTGTCCTGCTTCAATAAATAAACACTGCGACTACCTAGTGGTGCGAGATGACAACGTGTTACCCACACGTCGTGCGTTGTTTTGTATCCAAAAAAACGACGAACAGTACCATCCTCTTTCTTTTCAGTCCATTTCCCTTGATCACGATATAATCGAAAACCAATATGATATAAATGTTTGCAATCTTGCCAACTGTTTTCACTTTTAAATCTAGATTTTCCTATACGCGCCGCTCTCCCCTTCACACGCGCATATCGGCGACAATAGCCACTGATGATGGGATCATCTACATGCACTTGAATTCCTGCGCGGGCTTTCGAACTGTCCATCATTAACGTGTCAATTGTGTGCTGCTTGTTGTAACCACAAATTTGAAGACATGCCACAATATTACCTGATTCACTTTTTATTTTTGTCACTTCAGAAATCGTCTGAATCATTTCTTTCAAATTTTTTGGTAAAGGTGCCCTTTTAATTTCTAAAATGGTTGCGTTGCACCACTCCGAATCATCCATGCCATCAACTTCTCTCCCAACCACTGCAACATCTGACCAGAACCTGGTCCTGAGCGTTCCATCGGCACCAAATACTTCATGGTATCTCATTTGACCAATCTCTAGCTCTCGCCTTGCTTTTTCCTCCTTGTTTTCTTCTTCTTTCTTTGCTACTACCTCCATGGCGACGACAGACTCTGTTTTTTTTCGCTTGTTCTTTCTGGAGGCACGAGTTTTACTCTTTTGCTTCCCTTCCGACACACTGAGATCGATGGCACTGCTGGTGTTGGTGTTGGTGTTGGTGGTGTTGTTGGTGGTGGTATTGGCTAACTGCTCCGAGCAATCACGCAGATACAAATTTGTAGCAAGCGTTGACGCTTCAATCAAATTTGAATAGGCGTCCTCACGACAGGATCGTACCATTTTGTATAGGACGGTGTGGAGCATTTTTTGAGACGATCTCACTTCGTGTGATGTGTCGAGAGTGACCAGACGAGCTACTGAACTGGGTGCTGGAGAGTCTAACGTGCCATCCATGCGTTTCAGCACGCTGTCTCTGGCCTTGGCTAACGATCGAAGAACATCCGACTTGTCAATTCCCATCAAATGAATACGCCACAACATTTTCATTCCATCTTTCGCGTTGAATAAAGGTACGAACTTCTTCGAGTTGCAGAGTCTCACAAGAATGGACATGGCTGGACGAAGATAGAGCTCCTGGAGTGTTGCGGTCGTCGACGTCAACGATGCAGCAGTGAACGACGACAGCTCGTCGTGTGCTTTGGACGACAGCTGCAGAAACATTTCATTAATGCTCTTTAGATGCTCTTTCATCACATGAACAATATGTCGATCAAGTTTATCTCTTCTTCCGAGCATACCTTGTAATTTCATTCCCATGTACTGCAACGTCTCTGACTCAAAGCAGCGTCGATCTGGTGCAAGATAGCGCCGAGTGAGAAAGCACTGGAAGAAGGCACCGAGCGCATTGCTCTCAATGACACGATCAATGCCCTCGTCAGTTAAGCAGAGTGACGCAAGCAAGGGTGGAACACTGCAAAGAAGATCTGGCGATGCGACGTGATTAACGTTTGATTTCATTCGATTAATCATGCTCAGAATATGATGACTCACTGGATGACGAAGACACTGTCCGAGCGACGTTGGATTTGTATCAATGATAAACGTGATTTGGCCAATTGCTCGTGAGAGAAGAATTGGGTAGTGTGGCATAGGTGGCCCAGGGTGGCTGACAAGATGACTGCTCCCCTCACTCTGCACAACAAGACGATATATCAACTTCAGCACACGCTCGTCAACACCGTTCGTGTTGCCACCACCACCGCCTTGTCCTTGCCCGCGTGGTCTTCCATTGCTGTCGATAAGAGCAGCAGAGATTCCATGGCACAGAGCAAGAATGAGAACGCGTGTGGCCGTTACGTCTGAAGGAGAGGAAAATGATGGTGATGATGGCGGTAGTGGTGACGACGGTGACGAAGAAGAGGAAGAGGAAGAGGAAGAGGAAGAAGAGGTTTTCTTTTTTGCCCCTCTGCCTCCCTTTTTTCTTTTCTTGGCGGATGATTCTTCCTCCTTTGCATCTTTCTTCTTCTCCTTTCCCTTGCCAACCTTGGGTACCACACCAGCATTTTGGTCGACATTAGTGTCGTGGAAAGGACCAAATAGATGATTTAACTCATGCTCCATTCGATCGATCAAGATTGGAAGACCACCTGCACCATCAAAGGCAGCCCAGGAACCACCCTCTGGGACTACGATGGACTCCTTCATAACGTGAAGATACTGCGAAACGAGAAATTTTGAAGTGTTGACGTCGGAGACGAGAGAGAGAAGATTTGGAAGGAGTGTCGCATCGTCGAACACGAGTGGTGGCATGGGAAACAAACCATGGTCATCCATGTTGTCACACACGCAGGAGAGGACGAATGACATGGCAGGATCAGCGCGATCGCTTGATCGGAGTGGTGCGAGCGTGAGTGACATGAGCGGCATGTCAACGGCGGCAGCACCGACGACGATCACTTTGTCAGCTCTCTGGCTTGTTTCTTCTTCTTCTTCTTCTTTTTTGTTGTTGTCGTCGTCATTCTTCGTCTTGGTTCTCCTGCTCCTCTTTCTTTTTGGCTGTGAAGTCAGTACCTTTTGTAATTGATTTCTTGCCGCCGCCATGCTGGTACACATGGACATGGACTGCGACATGAGCATGGAGAGAACTCCATCGGTCGAAGGTCGATCCGAACTTGGTGCGCCCGCGGATGGTGATTCAAACAACTTGGTTCTTCTGAGAAGATCTGAATGATCACTTAAATTAGTGGCGGTCAGCAAACCAAGCATTGCACGATGAATCTCTGGTGACAAGCTGGTTGGCATTCCTGCAACACCCTTGTGTCCTGCTGACACTGACGTCACGTGATAAAAGTACAGTGCCACATTGTCCAGAGCGTGCTTTAATCGATGTCCAGTGGATACGCCAACCGGTGCGTGATCGGGAAGATGATGATGACTCACCATGGAGACAATGGCAGAGAGGATGCGAAGATGGCACACGGCAGCAGTCTCTCTCCCCTTTTGTGTCCTGAACCACTGAATGTAGTGTTTTGTGAGTCCATGCTGCTGGCATGCTCTCCTCTTTACTGAAATTGTTGCTTCTTTGCTCCCTCCTCCTCCTCCTCCTCCTCCTCCTCCTTCCTTCTTCTTTCTTTTATTCATCGAGTCCTTTCTTTTCTCTCGATTCTCCTCCTCTTCCCTCTCCTCCCATGATGAGTTAAGAATAGATTGAACAAGAGGATCTGTCCTCATGTGATCATATGTTGAATCATTTTCATAGTCACCAGGAAGAGAAAGAAATCGGTGGAACTTGAGAATGGCACCCTCGGGTGGAAAGCACATAGAAAGTGCAGTGTGAAAGGTTTCCGCCATTGCAGCAAGTTCATTTGTCGGATTCTTAGACGGATCACCAAACATGTCCGTGAAAAGAAGATGTCCATCCGCCTTGAAGGTTGCCACCACGTGCAAAACATGTGTGGCAGCCATTACGACACTCTCCGAGGGATGGTGCGACAACGCACACAGCCTGTCTGTAGAGTTGAAGGGTCGCATCACAACAGCTTGAGTCAAGAGAGAGGAAAGAAAAGATAAGCAAGAGCGGAGATGCTCTTCCGAGTTAGACATGACAACCAAAAGAGCGCCATCAATCTCGTCCCCACCTGCCAGCTCCATGTGATCATCATCGAGAACTGGACAGCGCTGGAAGAATTCAAGACATCCATCCAAGTAGTCCAGCACAGACAGCCAGTATGGTGTGAGGAGATCAATAAGCAAAGACGAATCTTCCGGAAGACGACTTTGAAACGTTTTTAAATTGGTCTCAATATTAGCAATATGATATACTGTAGCAGGACAAGCTGCCGTCTTAGTTCGGCAAAACTCGCCCCGCCAACACAGCTCCCACAGCTCTTGGTCCACTCGCATTGTGGACTAAAAAATAAGTGAGTGAAGGGGAATAGTTATTTTAAAAAATCGGGTGGAAGTGTGGAAGTCCAAGGACCCATTTTGCCAAGGACCCATTATGAAGAAGAAGTAATATGTTTATTAAATGCTATTATAAAATTTAGCCATATTTACAATGCTACCAACTCTCATGAATGCTTTCGAACTGCTAACGACCCTTTCACTGGTCGCTTCTAATGTCTAATACTTTCGGAATTAACTCTTGGTTAATTTTTCGCCTTGATTTTGGCCGATGAACTTTTTAATTTTTTTGTGCTTCGTATACAGTATTACATGACAATGCAGCAAGAGTTAGCCGTTGTCGTAAATTCCGTTTCTTCCCCCCCTGCACCAGTTCCATCAAATGCAGATTCAAAGGCACCAGGCATTGATCGCGATCCCTCCACGATCTTTGTCACGGGTGTATACTTGTCAATCTTAGTCTCTCTCATGAACTTCTCTACCATGGGCATTGCTTGAGCGCGCTCTGCTTTGGATGCTTTCTTTCCTATCCAAATAAATATTTCAATCCCCGCATCGATCACCATCACGTCGTTTGAGTCCAAAGAAGACTTTTTCAGAGCACCCTGCGCCACCTTGGAAAACTTTACTTTTTTATGACTGTGTCCATCCGAGCATCGGAACATTGCTCTCTGTCGCGGTGTGACCTCCTCGTCAGGTGGTCCCTCCTCTGCAAGATCGTTCGATCTGCCATGGATCGCTTTCCAAAAATCTCCCTCTTCCTGTCCGTCATCATCAATGACGTCCAAGGAGCATTTCCCATTCCTTTCCGACTTGATGGACACGACTACTTCTCGTGCCTTCTCCTTTTCCCACATGCCGGAGGTTCTCCCATTGAACTGAAAGAGTTTTAGACCTAAATCAAGAATAAAAACATCACCGTGATTCATCCCGCTCGCTTTTGGAGCGATCTGCTGAATGCGAATGTTCTTGAGTTTTTTGGTACCCTTGACCCAAAGGAGCCGAGGCTTATATTCGTGAGGTTTCACGTGATTAAATCCAGACTCAACACCACCACTCATGATGACAATGGGCTTACCAAAGAGAGCACGGAATGCAGGCGACTCACGGCCCTCACAGACTCGATGTTCTTGCGGTTCGCCACCCAGTAGATCATCCAGTTCAACTGTTTTGTACGCCGCGACGCCTGTTTCGTCTTGCGATGATTCGCTCCCGAGCCAATAATAAATGTCGTGGTGCAGTTTGTTGCTCTCCTTGTCCTTTTTAGTGGACAACACGATGAAAGAGTCTCCATTGTAGAAGTGACCATATTGATTTTTAGGCCACCGTGCAACACCAAAACGAGGTCCGGTGGTCGCAGTCGCTTTATGATTCTCGACCCGCCAAACTTCCACTCCAGGTTTTTGACCCGCACCCTTCCATGCCTTTTCTGTGCGTGCTGCTGCGAGTCGTGCATCCTTGTCCGCGTCCGAGCCGATTCCAGCAATATTCGAATCTTCGAGTTTGACGCCTGCTGATGATGCCATGTGTGTGTGTGTGTGTGTTGTGAAAGACGTGAGTGGTGCGTTTGCGGAATAGCAGGAGTTGCGGATGATGGCGGAGGATGATTTTTTACTTTTTCACAGGTTTATTTTGGTGTTGGGTGTTGTGCAAAAAAAAATGAGTAAAAGAAACGAGTACAACCACCGCTGCCACCCACAGCAAAGGAAGCAAAAAAATACTGTACAAAGAGCCAAGTACCTAGATCAAGTAC
>Ga0307997_10001737_pt1 | contig 10201 bp, 2 predicted proteins | sample Davwhametageno36_FD_203165 | JGI IMG/M metagenome (GOLD analysis project Ga0307997, IMG submission 203165) | Marine microbial communities from Davis Island wharf, Antarctic Ocean - #36 | ecosystem: Environmental > Aquatic > Marine > Unclassified | place: Antarctic Ocean: Davis Island wharf...
GAAAGTGAGTGCGATAGCCCACTCGGATTTTGATATCGAAAATTCCTCATTACGATCTTACAAAAAAATAAGGTACATTTCGAATTACTCTGTAAAATACGACACTCTCAAACTCCTCTTCTACATTACATGTTTTCTTTGACTTTCATAAGTGAGCGTAATTACTTCTTAAATACACACACAATATATCATAAGAGAATTATTTCACATGTATGGAATGAATGAATACTCGCCTTAATTTTCCATATGTTATTCTTTATCGCGTTCAACTCTCTACAACACTATCTTCCTCTTTCGTTTATGGTTTTTTGTTCCTTCGCCTGCTCGCCCTCCTCTCTTTCTGAGCTAACACTGGTATAAAATAAATTCGAAAAAAATTATAAAAAATAAAATCTGAAATGAAGTTGTGCGTTGCTTGCTAGATTTTCAAAACACTGTTGCGTTGCTTGTGGTTCCTTTGCTTGACTGCATCCACAGAAATATCCTTCTCACCACAAGCCCACCAACACTAGAATGGCATTTGAGCCTGCTCCTTATCCCATTCCAGTGTGGAAAAGAAAACATAACGTTGATCCTGTTGTCCTCCAGCGAGGTGCCGTAGAGCAAAAAAAATACACTAACGCCATGGGAACAGCAGTAACTACCAATCTTTGCAAAGCAGTGCTGATGAATGAGAATCCAAAAAATCTCATTGATGCAATTAAACGTAACAATCCACAACCAACGGACAACCGTAAGTCTGTCGATGATTTTTTTGATGATGGTCGTGCACGACCTGATTATTTGCTGCGGCGAGTACATGAATGTTTCCCGGAAAGTGCGGTACCAAATGTTCAAATGCGGCAGGCATTAGTTGCTGCAATGAATGAGGAAGGTTTAAATTACGCCAACACTCTCTGCGTGACATGCAGAGATCGCTTAGATCCCTGTCGCTTGTTTGAAAGGGAAGACTGGGCATTTCCGACGGAGACATATGAGCTGGGTGGTTTAGGTGGCCTTCCGTTTTCCGGTCGCATGGGTTTGGAAGCTGCTCTACGAAGAGTACCAGATGGTGGTTGTCTGCTGATTGAGTACTGCTCACACACAGGGTTTGACTATGAGGGTACTCTCGGGCGCGTTGTAAGATATGACAAGCGAGCTGGCTTGTTTGCTCCTCCCATTCGCACTATGCGTGAGCCGTTGGAATGTTACGAGGCGCTGGTAGCAAATCCAGATAAAAAAACATTTGCTGGTGGTGAAGAAGAGGAGGAATTGAGTAAAAAGATTGCTGCAATGGAGGCTAAAGATGGAGCTCATGGCAGCAGTCGTGTGGAGAAGGGTGCACATGGTGAAGGTGGTAAAGGTGGCGAAGGTGGTAAAGGTGGCGTGGTGATCAACGAAGCGGCTGCTGCGGCTGCTGCTGCGGCGGCGATTGCTGTAGCAAAAAAACGTACTCTCGAGGAAGAGGGCATTACAACGGACGCAGAATTTATTGGTATGTTTGACATGATGAAAAATAGATTTGGAGATGTCTCTTCCGCCAATACAATTCATCATTATATGGCCACAATGCTACAAAAAATTGCACGTCAAATGTTTCTAGATGTGCTTGATTCGACTCCGCTCGGAAAAAATGTTACCTGCGTATTTGTCGGCGGTATACAAATAGAATTGCCTGATCCTCATGAGCCTTATTTCTCTTTGCGAACATTTGAAACTCGGAACAGCCACGGAACTATGAACGACCATCGTGCTTCTGTTATGTATCACCTTGACCGTCAGAATAGAGAGAGTCCACATGGGAGTCCGCATGGGAGCCCGCATGGGAGCCCAAGATCAAATACAAAGTAGAAAGTAGAACATGTATGAATGTGCACGTCGTGTACATTCATGTAGGTGTCTAAATAAATGAATTTCTGTTTTTTTTTTATTTTTTTTATTTTTCTTTTTTAATGAAGTATAATTGAAGTGGATGAAGCCCAAATTACCGCACAACACCCTCTACAACCGAGGAGTCAACAACGCTAAAGCGGACGTTGACGAGAATAATATTTCTTTGTTGTTTGTAGTTGGCTCCGGTATCACTCATATCCTCCCTTAGGGAGGATACCGACGCGATACCTCCTAGTCGGAAGAGAAGGTCGTTTATTGGCGCGATCACTTTCTGCGATTTGCCGATCGTCCACCCTTCCGTTTCTTTTTACCAGTTCTCGGATTTTTACCAAAAACTTTAATTTTCTTTACGGGTTCGCTGCGTCCACCAGGCAACCTTTCTCTTTCTTGATTCGCTCGTGTGGCACCTGGATTTCTGGCTCTTGCCATGCGCAGCCAACGAATTGCTAGTGCCTTCGACGCAGCATTCAATTTCAAACGCTTCTTTGCCCATGCAACCGACTCATCGTCATCTTCGTCATCGTCAGAAATTAGAGCCGCTGCAGCAACTCGGCCACCGCGCTTGCGCACCGTATCAGATGCTTTGTGTCTCCAGTTCAGAACAATGGCAGTGGCCGCAGCACTGAGGAAGACTGGACCAAATTTGGGACCATCATCATCATCCGAGTCTGACACTGCAACACCCTTGTGCATTCTTGCAGCCTTTTCTTTCTCAAGCTGCGCCTTTTGTTGAATGCAATTCAAACATAAAGTTTGAAATTTTGCATTGCGGTTGAAGAATTGCTTCCATGCAACTTTATCAAATTCTTCCGATGGAAAATCTCTTTCAAATTTATCGCCCAGCGTCTCAATTGGAATGAGCAACAGAACTTGAAGCTGTTTTCGACTCAAACACTTCTCACATTCGTTTCTTCTGGCTCGACTAATTAAGGGTTGAACAACTTCGCGTAACTTTTTACGACGTCTTGCTTGTGCCAACCAAAGACGAGCAATTGATCTTGACGATGTTGACAATGATACTGGGCCAAAATGTGGTCGACCATCATCATCGTCATCAGAATCACTCGAGACATCTGGATTGACAGATCCTAAAATTTTTGTTAGCTGAGCAATCAAATATGGCCTTGAACGACGCAGTGTTCTTGGCGTTAAAATAGCAGGCAATTGATTCACGAGCCAAGGACGATTGTATCTCAAGAAACGAAAGCGAAATGTCTCGGATGTTATTTTTTGATTCATCAAATATGCTTCGTGTGAAGCTCCTTTAATTTTGTCAAGTTCGTCCCATCTTGGAATTCCAAACTCGTCATCCTCTGGTCCACCCAACGAGGAGTGCCAAGCTGTGTCTTCGTGCTTTAATTTGTAAAAACCAATCTTGTCGATCAGCCACATATAAAAGCGAAGCGTTGCATAGCATCCAATAATTAAAGCCGAACCGAATGGAATAGTCATCCAATCACCCCATATATTATAAATCGTGCTTTCACCATCACCTGATCTCAAAAGACCCTCAATTCCAAGTACGAACAAAAGCATTGCTGTAGTATGAAGAGTAATCATAACATAGTATTGTGATGAAAAGCACATTTGATCTAATGTTCGCATGCCCTCTTCAATACACTCGTCCAACGAATCTTCCAGACCTTTCCATCTTGTTTCTCTCTGAAGGAAGCGATACCGAGTGTACACCAAGTAATCATAAATTTTCCAACCATGCGTCAACTCTTGTACTTGCAAACAAAAGACATCAGAGACATATTGAAATGGAATAATGATGATGGAGAATTCTATGTAAAAACCCAAATCTAACGACTTAATGCCATACAGAGATCTCATTTTAATGCAGTCATCAAAACTTCCCATGATAATCATTGGAAACAGAGCATACGGCAATCCCATGGCATCACCTGAATATCCAGAGTACGCTCCCAAAATTGGCTCGACGGTATCTCCTGATGAAAAATCAACACCCGCATCACGATTTGCTGCCTCCTCTTCCGCAGCCTCCTGCTCTGCTTTCAGCTCGGCTGCAGTTTTTGATTTAATCTTTAACAATTTTCGAATCATATTGAATCCTTCGCCAACTTTTTCAATAACTAAATCCATGATATAACCAAGGTAGGGATCAAGGTAACTTCTTTCCAGCAACATGATGAAAAAATCAACCAAGAAACCCAACAAGAAATCTAAAAAGTCATCTGCACCCAATGTTGTGACTCCAGTCACCACCCAAAAAGCAGCCGTAATTGGAGTGCACAGCAAAGCTTCTTTCAGCAATACTTCTATGATCATGTCTAAAAGAATACCCATGGGACGGAAACCAATAATTAAGTACCAAATATACTCTCCAAAATCATCCCAAAAAGAAAACTCACAAAACGTAACGCAATATAACGACATCATGACACTCGAGAAAACAAAGTTAGAACGCTTCCATGTTGTTGGTGTCCAGACAGATTCTTTCTGAGCTTGCTTATCTCTTTTGATTTCAATTTCTTGCTCGCGTTTAGAAACACGTTTTGGAAGAAACAATAGACTTCCAAAAACAATTAAAAACAAACCAATTATTACAAACGCGAACCCCATGCGAGCGTTGCGAGTAGCCTCGACTGTTGTTGGATCAATTTTAACAATCATGTAATGAGCAGGTTGAGCGTCCATCAAAAAGTAAGTCTCGTCAGGACGATACTGTTGATGCAGTGCCAAGGCCCAAGGGACGTCTTGGCCGTACAGTATTAATTGGACGGTATACAGGAGGGCCATAATTGGTGCAAGAGCAATGCCTACGCCCACCATAGCAGGAGGCACAATAATTGCAAGCATTGATGAGAAACGAAAACGAGGAGGTGTCTCCAACCGTGTCGAAAAGCGAACTGTCAGATAGAAAAGAATGCAAACTCCCATAGAAACAGCTGACAAAACAACGAAAATGACACCAAACGTAATGAGATCGAATGCAAAAGCAATCATCAACTCAACCCAGTTGTTTGGTGCCAAATCAACTGAAAATTCGTACTCATTGTTGGATGGATCTTTATCGTAATCTTCCAACGCGATCACTGCGCTAATAATTTTTTTGCGCAAGGGTGTAATTTGCCAGTATCGGACTTCAAAAGTTATAGAGCGAGGAAAGCAACCGCGGGTGCAGTCAAAGGACAAATCTCCTTTTCCGTCTTCAGAATCGCCATTGACTCCAAGCAAGATGTCGCCATTGTACGTTCCAACTAAGTCGTCAAGCATATGGTTACCACCCTGGCGTATGAGCCGAGATGGATACGGTTCATCGCTTGCACCACGATCAAATTGTGCTGGGAATTCAGTTGGTGTTGCATCGCGATCCATTTTAGACTGCTGCAGAAACTCAGTGACCTCCAAGGGGTGCTGAGACAATTCAAACAGCGTGTGTCCATCAGCTTCAAACCAACGTGGATTCACATCTGGCTGAAGCAAATTTTCTTCGTAGCGACATGTAAAGCTTGCTGAGCAGATATCTGATGTGGATGCCATGCGACCACCTTGATAGAAAGGGGCCAACTTGTGCAAATACTTAATGTCATCCTGATGTGGGAACGCTGGATAGTTTCTTCTCTCCCACCCACGCTCTTGTCCATTGGTTCCAGTGTGCTGATTAGGATCTGGAACTTCGGGCAGCTCGCAAAGATCTTGATTTTCAAACAAATGCCAAATTGGAATGTAGTTGTCGTAGTAATCACAATTGGAAAAATATGGAAGATACGGCAGCGCCATTTGGTTAAATTCCCAAGAAGGTGCAGTACCCTCTGGATTCATAACCAAACCATGCCAAACCTCGCGGTACTTTCTAGTCAGCATCAAACTTTCGAACGGAGAGTTCGTCGGAGCGCCCCACCATGTGACGGTGGGCATTACACCTTTGTAGGGCCTGATGTACTCTTTTCCGTCCTGCAAAACTTTCTCAACCACGATCATTGCGTCCGTGACTACAGGTGCAAATTCACCTACGTCGGGTGTTCGCTTAAACATGCTGAGGACACGACCGGCCTCGTAATCTCTGTAAAGTGGTGGCAAGTTAAAAGGTGGAGAAATATCTTCACCGAATTCTCTTGCATATTTGACGATGTAGATATATTGCATTGCAACTTGGCGCTCCTCGTAAGAGATGCCAGGATGCAGAGTTCTCATCGCAGTCTCTGACGCTTCGACACCCTCCGTTCTGTTTGCACGATCTGGTGCTTGAATTGTGACCGAGGTAATATTTCTCAAAAAGTGAGTTGCTGGTAAAAATATACCATTGAGAATTTGTACCTCGGGTTTGACAATTGAGTCATCTAGTGCCCACACGCTGATGTTCATTACTCCGTGCTTGTCTATTTTGGTAGAGTCGAACCATTGACTTAATTTTATGGGTCGCGAGCACGGATACACATCAAGAGCATTTGTTAATACGTTATCCATCGAATCAAACAGTGGATCATAGTCAACGCCTCCAGCTTTATTGTTCTCCTTTTGCCAATCCTCATCACAGGTACCTATGCGTTTGCCAATGCAAGGATTCTCTCCGTTATTTTCTTCGTACTGTTTACAACGTGGTTCATTTTCTGTGCACAAGTCTAAGTCAGAAGGTGGATCAAGGATAATTTTTTGCGAGGTGACACGAGCACGAACAGTTTCTTTACATCTTTGCTCCTCACAAACGGAGGGGGCAACATAAATTGCAATTCTGTAGTGCTGATCATATATCATGGCTTTTGGAATATGTTGAAAATTGAAGGAAAATGTTATGAGGGACATGACAGGAAGTTCAAACCAGCCTGCCTCCCTTGCTCGATATCCTTCTTCGTCTTTTGGATAGGCATCAGCGGGATCCTCAGTGATGACTGGTTTCAAACATGTTGCAAGAAGCAAAATTCTAGCATCTTCTTTAATCTGCTCTTCAGGTGTGAATGCTATGGATGCGTTCCTCCCGGTTGAATTTTGTGGCAGGATTGTTCCAGCCGTTAAAGAAAAATTTAGTGCATTATTCGCCACGTGAACGTAGTAAGGAACCAACGTTCCGTTCTCGTCAGGCTGAGGTCCTTTGGGTCCTCCAGGTACCATGCATCTGACACGCGTCGGTGATTCCCAGATGGCTGGAGATGTAGGATGCCCTCTCAGCTGATCAGAGTGCGGTGAATAGTCATATCCTGCAGCCTTTTGATCGTCAGTCAAAGCATCTGGATTGTCCTGTCCTTGCCATGCTCTGTCTGTTGATGGTCGGAAAAGGCAAGTCAACGTAAAAGAATCTTGAAAGTTTCGACCAATCACAGTAATGAATTGATCTTGTGACACATTTTGAGGGCAAACGCGATACACGACCGAGGTGTCGTTTACGTAAAAAGGAGGTGCTGCAGTGACGTTGACTGGTAAAATCTTTCGAAGGATCTCCAATTCACCTGTGCGCTCTGTTATGGGAAGTCGTGTGGAACTTTTTGTCGTCCACTCTTTGGTATCTAGACGTACGTAGGCAAACTCGGGCATGTATGACCGTTTTTTGTTCTTGTCACAAACATGAACTTCATCCACAAAGCACTGTTTGATAAATGATGCACCAGCTGCAGTCGAGGTCATGTATGGGCAGCGAGTTTCGGCTGGTGTTGCACTGGCACTACCTGGTGGGCAATAATAACCAACTGGACACTTGAAATATCCTTTGAGGTAGCCCTTCGTTCCACGTCCGCAGTAAGCTCCTGTTAAGCACAAACCCGAGAATTGATCTTTCGGAGCTGTCTCCGACTCACACCAGTACCCAGCAGGACATGGGTGATTAAATTGCATTGCCTTGTTTGTTCCTTCACCGCACACGTGTCCGTCGGGGCAGACTTGACTTTGTGTCAGATTAGTCATCCCATCTCTACCACACATACGTCCAGCTGGACAAGGTTCACATTGCGAGAGGTCTTGAAGACCGTACTCTGGTGCCCATGTCCCTTGAGGACAAAGACGGCAAGTGACAGAGTCTGCGAGAGAGCGGAATGTTCCAGGCGGACAAATCAGGGGGACATAAGTACCATAGGACTGGCACGTGTACCCAGCGGGACAAACGCGACACTGAGTGGTGGCATTCAATGGCGCCCATGTTCCAGGAAAGCATAACGATGGAACGGCTGCACCAGACAAACGTGCGTAATTACCAACGCTACAGGACAAAAACAAAAAAAAGGAAAACAGGAAAACAAGAAATGAAAACAGGAAAACAAGAAAAGAAGATGAGAAGATAAGAAGTAAATAAGTAAAAAAAGTGAGAATTTCGTTCTGAAAAAGAGGAAAAAAGAGGGGCAAAAAGAGGAATAAATTTTTTACTCACGGCGCTTCAACTGGGTGTCCTGATCCAGGTGGACAGTAGTGACCTGGAAAACATGGACCTGTACCAGCCGACGTTCGAGTACCCGGTTTACAATAGGCACCTGCGTAACATTGCTGGGGTGCAGTTGCTCCCGCTGGAACTGAGGGAATCCAATCAATCATGACTGGGGTTTTAACACCACCCAAGCAAAAAGTTCCAGAGGCACATGCTCGTGGTTGCAGAGGCAACCCAACAATTTGGACGCGTGATGGATTTTTCGTTGCTTTCAGCTTCAGCAACAACGCTTGGCGTGCTGCTTCTACATCGTAGGTATCAATATCTCGCCACTCTCCGACTGTGTTGACATCAAATCCAAATGTTGTATCAGGCTGCAAGGAAAATGTACCATTCAAGCAATAATATCCAGCTGGACACTGCACGGCTGGTTCAGACAGGCCTTCTGACATGCAGACGAATCCAGCAGGGCACATCTCGGCCGTGACGCGACCCCAACCTGGACACAAATGTCCTGTCGGACAAGTCGTACAATTTGACTGCCCAGAAAATGGGTTGTATGTGCCAGGGTAGCAAGGTTTTGGTGAAGTAACACCTACACCAGGACAGTACATGCCAATAGGACAAGCAGTTGCCTCGTAAATTGGTAACTTTTGACGTTGCAAACGCTGGTCCATTATGTTCTCTGTATATGTCAAACCGCAGAAGTATCCAGTTGGGCATGGCCCGGTACCTTCTGGTGATCCAGATCCAAATGGACAAAAGAATCCGTCCATGCAACGCTGTGGATGTGAGAAATTTTTCGGAATAGTAACGTTGCTTACTGCACCAGTCTTGCAGTACATGCCAAGTGGGCAAGGGAACGGTCGCTCGGCCAACAACATGTGGTTGTCTTCAATCAAGCCAGCATCTCGCAATACTTGGCGAGAAATTGGATATTGCAGCGTGCTCTCATGCTTGACAAAACGTAAATGTCGTGTGGCAACAACATTCACAGGATAATAAACATTTCCTGTTGTGTGGGACTCGCCTCCGGTCAACATCGTGGGACTGTGCTCTGGTCTCGATGTTCCTGTTGCTGGTGAAGGTCGTGCTAAATATTTCCAATTTCTAACGGACTCGTTGTATCGCAACAGTCCAGTTTCCGGTAGTATGACCCATGAATATTGAGCAAGATTCCGACCACCAGATATACGAGCATTGTCTGAGGACGATGATGACCAAAAACTGTGGGGTGCTAAACCGTAAAAATCATTAGTGTCTGTTGTCTTTGTTCCCTGCATGCAGTAATGTCCAGAAGGACACATGACGGCAGCATTTTTGAGACCCTGCTTGTCACAAACAAACCCAGCAGGACAAATGATCGGTTTCGACAGGCCAAAATCAGGACAGATGTACCCAACCGGACATTTCAAACATCTTGGTTGGCCTATTCTTGGTTGGAACGTGCCTGGCTCACACACAGTGAAATTAAACTCACCACTACTTGTGGAAGCAGTGCCATTTGGAGTAGCTAACATTTCTAAATGTGGACAATAGTTGCCTACTGGACATTCTAATAAATATCTAAACTTGACGTGAGAAGAAGAGTAATCCAAACCATTATTAGAAACATCAATATTGACTGTTTCCTCACGCGTGGCGTTGATTCCATACCCAACGACGCGAGACGGAACTTGGCACACAACTAAAGTCTTTTTCAAAAATATTGCACGAATCTCTGCTGTACCAAAACGACACATCAAACTTGTGGAGTTCATGAAATTGGTCCCTCGGACGAAAACAGGAACTTGACCAGTGATGAGCGCTCGATTTGGTCGAACCCAGCTGACACTGACATCTGTGTGGTACAAGTACTGAAACTTGCTGGTGGAAAAGTCCATTACATTGTTGGTGACTTCAAACGAGACTAAATTCGGACGAGATGGAGGAGCTCTGCAAATGATTGTCGAAGTGTCAATGAAGCGTGCTGGAACAATTGCGTTGCTTCCAAACTTACATCGAAGTTTAGTG
>Ga0307997_10001738_pt1 | contig 10198 bp, 7 predicted proteins | sample Davwhametageno36_FD_203165 | JGI IMG/M metagenome (GOLD analysis project Ga0307997, IMG submission 203165) | Marine microbial communities from Davis Island wharf, Antarctic Ocean - #36 | ecosystem: Environmental > Aquatic > Marine > Unclassified | place: Antarctic Ocean: Davis Island wharf...
GATGTGCTTCTATTAATGAAAAAGTGTAGTGGCCTAAAAAATTTATCCACGGCATTAAAATAAAACTACATTCTGCCTCTGCTTTATTTTTTAGCAGCATTATGCTTTGTGGACTGAGGGGGTCGCTCCAACCGCGTGGGGCGCAAAGGAATTTTTGTACGTTCTATCTACAACTTCCGGCAAGTTGGAAATTGTAGCTTCAAGCCAATTGGATCCCGAACCCAGCCGCACTGCTGGCGGTTATCATACGTCAAGCTTCTGGGTTAATCCGAATGAGGGGTGTGGCTATAACGATTTCGTAGTTGGCGTTTTGCAGTACTTAAAGGTAGGTGGTAGTGGAGCAACCGCGTATCAGGTAATAATTGAATACAATCAATATTCGGACGAATTTGAAATATCCACTCAGGCTTCGTCTGTTTTCTACTCTCAACCAAAATGCCCCCCTAATTAAAGCGGCCAAAAATATATTATTCATATCCACTTAGCAGGACCGCTTTATCCCGCTGCTATCAAAAGTCCTTGAATATATAGGCCAATGCAATTGGCATCGCGCATTTATGCCAGATGAATCGACAAGCTGAGCCAAGTGGGTAATCAGGTAATTGTATGATGATCATCGACGACTTCACTGATTATTTCAGGCTCATTTTATATTAGAATCACCCCACTCGTTCAGGCTCATCTCATATTGGAGAAGAAAAAACACTTGACTAGTTAACAAAAACCGAAGAGTATTATGTAAGAAAACCAGAAAATCTGGTTAAACACATACGGCGTTAACCTCGCCACCGGCAACGAAGCCTCATACCTCGCTCCTTTTTTTGGAGTACCTGGGTGTGAGTTTTTTTTTGCCTGAAATTTGAGCTTAACGAGTTTCACGAGACATGATTATGGCGGTTTAAGATTGGATAAACTGGCACAGATAAACGATTTAATTATTGAGTTTCAGACTACGGGTGGGGTGCTGCACTGTTCGCGAAGTCAAAGACTTGTGAGTATGAAGATAATGGCTAACAATAATTTCTATTCATGGGTACGAATATGATGCATGAAATACCTATAGGCCTGCTGTACTCAACCACGGGCACCTATAAGGCGATTGGGCGTGAGGCGCTGGACGGTGCTTTACTGGGAATACATGAAGTCAACAGTAACCCTGATATTCCGATTTCGTTTATAGCTACTATCGAGAACCCGGGCGCCTCAATAGCGAATTACCAGCGATTGTGTGAAAAAATGTTGCGCGAGAAAAATTGTAAGCATGTCATTGGCACTATCACTTCGATCAGCCGCAAGGAAATCATTCCGATCATTGAAAAGCACGATGCGTTGTTATGGTATTGCGTTCCTTACGAAGGTTTTGAGAGTTGCGAGAATGTTATTTATCTGGGCGCCAGTCCCAACCAACAGATTATACCGTTGTTTCAGTACCTGATTCCAAAGTACGGTCGACGTGGATATTTTCTGGGTTCCAATTATATCTGGGGCTGGGAGCAAAATCGCATCGGCCGGGAGTTATTACATGCCTGTGGGGGTGAAACTTTAGGCGAGAAGTACCTAGCCTTCGATGATGTCGATATCGAGCATATTATCGCCGAGATTCGTGAAAAAAAACCCGACTTTATATTTAACAATCTGGTCGGCACTTCGAGTTACGCCTTTTACAAAGCCTATGCTAAAGCAGGTGAGGCCGATTCATTTTTTACCCCTAAAAATTGTCCGATCGTCAGTTGCAACCTGATCGAAAGCGAGTTGCCTATGCTCGGAGATAACGCCGGCATAGGACATATCAGCACCGCCAGTTACTTTGATACCTTGACGACCCAAGCGTCAGCCGAATTCAGACTAAAGGTTACAGCGGAGTATGGTGAGCAGCGTCATATTTCTTCGGAGATGGTGACCGGTTACAGCAGTATCAAAATACTCGCCGCGGCGATTATTGAAGCGGCTTCGGATAATGTCGAGCAGGTAAAAGAGGCGTTATTCGACATGTCTTTTGAAAGCCCACTCGGCAGTCTGCAATTTGATTCTCGCACCAACCATGCAAGCCTGCATCCGATCATCGCAGAAATAACCGACCAACAGAATTTTAGAATCCTATCTTATTCAAAGCATCAAATCAGTGCGGACCCTTATCTGGTCGAGTTTGATCCGGTCAGGTTTGCGGACAGTGTGAATCAACCCTTGTCGGCTTCCAATTTTCTGAAGGAGGTCAAATGAATAGAATTAGAATTCCCAATTTTCGTGGCTGGCGGATTTTGATACTGCATCAGAAGGATGACAATATCATTCGCCTATCCCGGCAACTGGATCGCCTCGGTATAGAAGTGAGTGTCAATTGGCCTGTACTAGAGTCGTCGGTTGCCGATGCTCAAATGATTTTTTTTGACGGTGACAAAACTTGCGATGGTATTTTCCCATGGGCAACGAGAGAGTCCCCTGTCCCATTGGTTGCACTCATGGGATCAGAAGCACCGGGGCGTCTGGAATGGGTATTACAACAGGGGATCTCTGCACACATGCTCAAGCCCATACAATCCAGTGGAATATTCACTACCTTGTTTCTGGCTCAATCTAATTTCGATACTCGAAAACAAATGCAGGAAAATATCGACTCTTTAAGCGATCGAATTACCAAACGTCCATTTGTTCTGCGCGCGACACTGCAGTTAATGAAGTTCTGTAATCTGGAAGAAGAAGCTGCCTTTTCAGTTCTTAGGTCGGCATCCATGAACTGTCAGAAAACCATCGAGGACTTCAGTGCCGGCCTGGATGACGACGCTATCGCACAATTGGTGTGCGCTTTCGAAAAACAAAAACATACCAAGGTCGGTTAAATGCAAATACTATTCCAGCTGCTACGACGCCCGATGGCCTGTTTTGGTATCAGTATCATTGTACTGATTGTGATGTTTGCTATTTTCGCGGGTTGGCTGGCACCGTTCGAACCGGATAATCAGATGTTTGATGGTCTGACTCTTGAAGGTGCGCCTTTGCCACCGAATGAAAAGTTTCTGCTCGGTACCGATCTTCTCGGAAGGGATTTATTCTCGCGTCTAATTTACGGAGCGCGTACTTCTTTAATTATTGGCATCGTTGCCAACGGCATTGCCGTGATAATAGGCACCCTAGTCGGTATCACTGCGGGATATTTTCGCGGGTTTCTGGGCGCAGCCCTGATGCGTTTCACTGATTTGATGATGGCGTTTCCAGCATTATTGTTGGCGATTGTTCTGGCGGCAATATTTTCACCCAGTCTTTGGATAGTGGCACTGGTGATTGCAATGGTGAACTGGGTTCAGATGGCGCGTGTTATTTATGCAGAAACCGTTTCCATTTCGGAGCGGGATTTTATTCTTGCAGAAAAAAGTCTGGGGGCATCGAACTTCCGCCTGCTATTCAAACACATTATGCCGCATCTGCTTTCCTCGGTAATTGTTTTTGGCACATTGGGCATTTCGACCACCGTGTTACTCGAAGCCACGCTCAGTTTTCTGGGCATAGGTGTACAACCACCAACTCCAAGCTGGGGCAATATCATTTTTGAAAATCAAACCTATTTTTCTACCGCACCATGGCTGGTGTTTATTCCGGGTAGCCTGATTATTGCTTTGGCCCTCGGTTTTAATCTGGTTGGAGATGCGCTACGTATCGTGCTTGACCCGACCCTGAAAGGTAAGCACACGTGATCATTTATTTCCTGCGTCGCCTTTCGATAGCTGCCATGATTCTGCTCGGTATCTCATTCATCACCTATGTATTGTTGTTCTGGGTGCCCGCTGACCCGGTACAACAGATTGCAGGGCGAAGCGCGACGCCTGAAACGATCGCAAATATTCGCCACCAACTGGGTCTGGATCTGCCTTTTTATCAGCAATATGGGCTTTATCTCGGTAATTTGCTGCAGGGCGATCTTGGCCGCTCCTATATTCAAAAAACCAATGTCAGCGAGCTCATTCAATCGCGTCTGCCTGCCAGTTTGTTACTAATGGCGGCGTCAATAGTGACCGAGCTGTTGATTGGCCTGAACATGGGTATTCTTGCCGCGGTTAAGCGTGGAACATTTGTCGATAACCTATTGATGGTGGTGTCCTTTATTGGGGTATCCTCACCGCAATTCGTCGTCGGTATTTTACTGCTGTATGTATTTGCGGTGCAGCTCGAATGGTTTCCAATCGGTGGCTATGGAACGTTCAGCCACATAGTGCTGCCCGCGCTGACGCTTGGGTTGCTAGGTGCGGGCTGGTATGCGCGCATGATGCGTTCAACTATGCTAGATGTGCTCGAACTGGATTTTATCCGTACTGCCAAGGCGAAGGGCCTCGGTAAATTACGCGTTATTTTTAGGCATGCGGTGCCTAACGCACTGCTGCCGATTATTGCCATGATCGGTATCGATATTGGTATTTTCATGAGCGGGATTGTGGTAGTTGAATCCGTTTTTGGCTGGCCAGGAATTGGTCAACTCGCCTGGCAGGCGATTCAGAGGGTCGATATCCCGATCATAATGGGCGTTACCCTGACCGCCTCCTGCGCAATTGTCCTGGGAAATTTATTGGCCGATATTATCGCTTTTTTTATCGACCCGAGAATTAAACTGAAATAGAAGAAAGGAACCAGACAACGGCGTTTGGTTGATTATTAAAACTAAAAGAGAATGAGGTAACATAAGATGAAAAATAAATTATTAATTTCAAGTCTAACCACGCTGGTATTTTCTATAGGCGCCACCAACCTGGTGCAGGCAGAGGAGTATAAGCACGGTGGTTCAATGATCGTGACCTATAAGGATGATGTATCGACGCTTGACCCGGCGATCGGCTATGACTGGCAAAACTGGGCAATGATCAAAAGTCTGTTCGATGCGTTACTGGATTATGAACCAGGCACGACGATATTGAAAAATGATTTGGCGGACAGTTATCAAATTTCTGAAGATGGACTGACTTATACCTTTAACCTAAAGTCAGGTGTAAAATTTCACAATGGCCGTAAAATGATCGCCGCCGATGTCAAATACTCGCTTGACCGTGTCACCAATCCGAAAACGCAAAGTCCTGGAGCGGGATTTTTCGCCTCAATCAAAGGTTATGACGAGGTTTCCAGTGGTGCAGCGAACGGTTTATCCGGCATTCGCGTGATCAATGACAGTAAAATTGAAATCACACTGTCGCGTCCCGACGCCACTTTTTTACATGTAATGGGGCTTAATTTTGCTTCTATAGTACCTAAGGAGGCGGTTGATCAATGGGGCGCTGATTTTGGTAAACATCCGGTCGGCACCGGCGCTTTCAAACTCACCGAATGGACGCTCGGTCAACGCTTGGTTTTCACCAAAAATCCTGACTATTATCAGGCGGGTGTTCCTTACCTGGACCAGATTACCTTCGAAGTAGGACAGGCGCCTATTGTCGCTCTGTTGCGTCTGGAGCGCGGTGAAGTCGACATTGCCGGGGATGGCATTCCACCGGCAAAATTCCTCTCGATCAAAAACGATCCAAAATTCGAGGGTTCCATCGTCGAGGGTAGTCAGTTGCATACCGGCTACGTGACGCTCAACGTTAAAATGAAACCCTTTGATAATCTAAAAGTACGTCAGGCAGTCAATATGGCTATCAACAAGGAGCGTATAGTGCGGATTATCAACGGTCGTGCGGTTGTGGCTAACCAACCGTTGCCGCCGCTAATGCCTGGTTACGACAAGAACTACCAGGGATATAGTTACGATCCCGAAAAAGCCAAGTCACTACTTGCCGAGGCAGGACTTCAGGACGGTTTCACGACTGAGTTATATGTTGCCAATACAGACCCGCAACCTCGAATTGCGCAGGCTATTCAGCAGGACCTGAAAGACGTTGGCATAAAGGTAGTAATCAAGGCGCTGGCTCAGGCTAACGTGATTGCAGCTGGTGGTGAGGAAGATCAGGCGCCAATGATCTGGTCGGGCGGCATGGCCTGGATCGCCGATTTTCCTGATGCTTCCAATTTCTATGGGCCAATTCTGGGTTGCGCTGGTGCGATCAAGGGTGGCTGGAACTGGTCTTGGTATTGCAACGAGTCCATCGATGCAAGAGCAATTGCTGCAGACAGCATGACCGACCCGGCCGACGTAGAAAAACGCGAAGCTGCTTGGAGGTCAATTTTCACTGACATTCAGAATGACGCACCTTGGGTGCCAATCTTCAACGAGCAGCGCTTTACCATTCGCTCTTCACGCCTGACCGGCCCGGACGGGGTGTTTGTCGATCCAGTACATATACCGGTTCACTATGACTTTATAGCCACCAAGGACGGCCAGTAATGTGCAAGGCTAGCGAATATACGATTCACGGTGCGCAGCATCACTTCGGGTGGGATAACTCTATCCCACCCGCTGCCTTCGTGGCGCCAGGTAGCAGCATCGAATTTGAATGCCAGGACTCATCTGCGGGACAACTGACCTCAAATTCTACCGCGGCGGATGTCGCGGCGCTGGATTTTGGCAAAATTAATCCAGTCAGCGGACCTGTTTATATTGATGGAGCGGAACCGGGCGATGTCGTCAAGGTGACGATCAATGAGTTCAAACCATCCGGATTCGGCTGGACTGCGAATATTCCCGGGTTCGGTTTACTTGCGGATCAGTTCGAGAAGGAGGCGCTACATATCTGGAGTTACGACAAAGATACCCTGGTGCCCGCGGCATTTGGGCCGGGCGGCAAGGTGCCGCTTAAACCCTTCGCCGGCACGATTGGTTTGGCGCCAGCGGAGGCTGGTTTGCATTCGATCGTGCCACCGCGTCGCGTCGGCGGCAATCTCGATATTCGAGATCTGGCCGCAGGCACCATTTTGTATCTACCGGTAGAAGTACCGGGCGCGCTTTTTTCCATCGGCGACACCCATGCCGCCCAAGGTGATGGCGAGGTCTGCGGCACGGCGATAGAAAGCCCAATGAATGTTGCGTTAACACTGGACCTGGTGAAAAATGAGAAGCTGGAAATGCCGCGTTTTACTACGCCCGGTCCGGTAACACGGCATCTGGACCAGAAGGGTTACGAAGTTACCACCGGTATAGGCAAAGATTTGATGCAGGGCGCAAGAGCAGCAGTCAGCCAAATGGTCAATCTGCTGGCAAGTCGTTACAACATGGCAGCAGTTGACGCTTATATGTTGTGTTCGGTATGCGGTGATTTGCGAATCAGCGAAATTGTCGATCAGCCCAACTGGGTGGTTTCATTTTACTTTCCGCGCATGGTGCTTGAATAGTGGTGACGGAAAGCAATATAGCGCAAAGTCAGGAACTCATACTCGATGTTAAAGACCTCAGCATTGCGGTGGCAACACCGCTGGGGCCGAAGACGGTTGTCGATAAGGTTAGCTTCGAACTGCTAGCCGGTGAAACACTGTGCCTGGCGGGTGAATCCGGATCCGGTAAATCGATGATCGCCTTATCGCTGATGGGATTGTTACCGAACTCGGCACGGGTTATCTCAGGGCAGGCCTTGTTATCCGGCGAAAATTTATTGCAAAAAAGTGAGCGCGAGTTACGCTATATTCGCGGCGCCGACATAGCGATGATTTTCCAGGAGCCGATGACGTCGCTCAACCCGGTGATGAGCGTCGGCGCGCAGCTCGATGAATCGATTATGATGCATACAACGTTAACTGGGGCGGAGGTGCGTGCTAAATCTCTGCAAATGTTGGAGTCGGTGCGCATGTCCGAACCTAAACGGCGGCTGCAACAGTATCCTCATGAATTGTCCGGAGGTATGCGTCAGAGAGTAATGATTGCGATGGCTCTGTCCTGTAATCCTAAATTGCTGATTGCTGATGAGCCAACCACCGCGCTCGATGTGACAATACAGGCGCAGATTCTAACCTTGATGGATGAATTGAAAAAAGAAATCGGCACTGCAATTATTTTAATCACCCACGACATGGGTGTAGTCGCAGAGGTTGCCGATCGGGTTATCGTTATGAATAGTGGAAAAATCGTCGAGCAGAATAGCGTTATCGATGTTTTTCAAAGGCCGCAGCATAGTTATACTCAGGAGTTGCTGGCTGCGGTTCCAAAGTTGGGTTCGATGCGCGATAAACCTGCTCCGAATTCTGAGCTGCTGTCCACCGACACAGATGGCAGCAACACTATAGTAGAAGTTAAAAATCTCAACGTGGGATTCAATATCACCGGCGGAATTTTGCAACGCCCCGTTAAACGCGTGCACGCAGTAGAAAACGTCAGCTTCAAGATTGCCAGAGGAGAAACTCTGGCCCTGGTAGGTGAGAGTGGGTGCGGCAAGTCTACGATCGGTAAAGCATTGTTGAATCTGAACGACTGGCACGGTGAAATCGAGATCAACCATCGTCCAATACAGGGTTTGAGCCCAGCACAAATGTTTGTCGTGCGCAGGGATATTCAGATGATTTTTCAGGATCCTTACGCATCACTGGATAGCCGCATGACTGTTGGCGAACTGGTCGGTGAGCCATTGGTGATTCACCGTCTGGCTAAGGGACAGGAACTGCGGGATCGTGTCGAGAATTTATTCCTGCGCGTCGGTCTTGATGCGGATCATCTTGATCGATACCCGCACGAATTCTCGGGTGGCCAACGACAGCGTATCTGTATTGCGCGGGCACTATCTTTGTCACCGAAAATAATAGTCGCCGATGAGAGTGTTTCCGCGCTCGATGTTTCGGTACAGGCGCAGGTACTAGAATTGATGCAGGATCTACAGTCCGAACTCGGATTATCTTATCTGTTTATATCGCATGATATGGCAGTGGTGGAACAGATTAGCCATAGGGTTGCGATTATGCACTTGGGCCAGATTGTAGAAATCGGTTGCCGTGCGGATATTTTTCAGAACCCGCAGCACGCCTATACCCGCAAATTAATGGAAGCAGTGCCGATTGCCGATCCACTGGTAAATCGGAAATTGAGCGCAGACCTGAAAGGCGAAATTCCAAGTCCGGTACGCGATCTGGATTTTGTGCCACAGCTGCATCGGTATAGGGATAACGGCAATGGCCATTTTGTTGCGGTTGATAGTTGAATGTTGGGTCAAGGGGTTAAAATCCTCACGGAAAACAGTGATAAGGGGCATCGCGGCAGCACGGAGTTTTGCAAGATAGCTGTCCATTTTTCTATGCTATTTTTTCTTCAGGATTATTAAAACCTAACGACAAGTTGTTCTATTGCCATGTGTGAAGCAGGTAATCGTAGCTCTTTCGGTGGCTCTTTCGGCGGCTCTTCTCGCTTCGATTCGTGCACTGAACTCACTCTCCCGAGCCCTTGCGGAATCCTTACCCTTTTGCAATGTTGCTTGTATGCATTGAGTCATCTCTGCAGTTTCATCTTTAACACCATATGCTAGGCACACTTGCTTGTAGTAATTAACTTATGTTTGTATCGCAGCTGTCTTAAACCAGAGCGGGCTTCCAGGATTTCCTGCTACCGGATCTTCATTAACATGAGCGTAAATAGCTGTGGTTGCTAAGTTTTTGTGATTAAGGCTTTTACCAATAATAGCTAAACTCGATCCCAAGTTAACCTGCCACGACCCCATTGATCGTCGCAAATCGTGAATCCTAGTGCCTCGGTAGTCAAAAATCCCTGCCTGAGATAACAAACTTTCCCAAGCCTTTTCAGGGCTTTCTATGTGTCCAGACTTGCTATGTGAACTCGTGAAAACCCAAGGATTATTATCAACAATAAAACCTTTCCTCATTTCTAATAACGTTAGCGCAGCTTCAACCAGTGGAACCTCGTGGCTCGTGCCATTCTTAGTACGTGGTATAAACCATGTCGCTTTATCAAAATTAACCTGATCCCAACGCATTGCCATTACGTTTGCTTTTCTGGCACCAGTAAACAGGGACATTAAAAAAAAGTCTCTCATCGTATGGTTTTGAAGCCCAGATAACGCCTTAAAAAAATTAGGCATTTCAGACTTATCCAAGAAACGATCCCTAGGCTGAGATGGGAATTCTTTGATGCCAGTACATGGATTATCACCTTTCCACTGCTCTGAAATAGCATAGTTGAAAACTGTTTTAAGTAGCCTGAGCATTTGGTTTGCTGCCCCTTCACCACCAGCCCTCGAGACCACCGTCCTACCATTTATGATCTGCCTATTTTGTCTTTTATGGCTCGCTACATATTGTACTAATTCTTTTATGTCACCACTGTTTATTGAAGACAACTTCCACGAAGATA
>Ga0307997_10001743_pt1 | contig 10189 bp, 6 predicted proteins | sample Davwhametageno36_FD_203165 | JGI IMG/M metagenome (GOLD analysis project Ga0307997, IMG submission 203165) | Marine microbial communities from Davis Island wharf, Antarctic Ocean - #36 | ecosystem: Environmental > Aquatic > Marine > Unclassified | place: Antarctic Ocean: Davis Island wharf...
CTCTCGATCTTTGGAGCAACTTAAATCGATGTCATCTTGGATAGCCAACAGCAGCGCAGTGGTGAGAACACAATTTTCACAAATGAGTGCCATAGATAAGAACTCATTAAGCCAACTCAGTGCTCGCTGTCAGCCCAACAGTAGTTTGGGTTGTGGTTTGCTTTTAGGGCGCTTGGGTATAGTCAACAATGGCTCAATTCACATTGACATTAGTTGTTCAAGTATTGGTGAGTTAACCAAACTGCAAAGCAACACTTCTTTTGAAAAGCGTATGCGTCGCATGATCCAATTGTTTTTAAGAGAGGCAACTAAAGTCAACGTATGGGCAACAATTTCAAGACGAGAATTACCGGCTTTAACAATCAGTACCCAAAAAAATAATGCAGTTCGTTTGGGCCCTTATGGTTGTTTAACTTCAAGCAACACAAGCGCTGAACGAACCCATATCAAATTATTTAGTTTAGGATAAATTAAGGAATTAATTAAATGACAAATTTAACAAAGCTGGTAAGCAGATTGACGCCAAGGCTGAAGCAGAGTCTAGAAAACGCTGTTGGAGAGGCCCTTAAGTGTCGCTCTCGAACTGTAGAAATTGTACATTGGCTTCCCCATGTATTACTTTCTAACGACACAGAATTAAATGAATTTTTACAATCTCAAGGAGTGGATTTTAACCTCTTACAAAATCAGATTGAGTTATCCATGGAACGGGGTTCTTTGCAAGCTAATGCTCAACCAATGCTGTCTTCCAGCCTATCTAAAACTATTGAACAAGCATGGCTCATTGCTTCGTTAGAGCTAGATCAGCATGCAATACTACCCGAAGTATTAGTACTGGCTTTAATTGGCCCAAATTCTTTCATAGCAGAAACAAAGATTTTGGAAGTGTTTAAGAAAGTTTCAACAGAAGCACTAAAGGGCTTTGCTCAGTCTAGACTTGGCGTAAGTATGAAATCAGCTGTTGAAGGGCATGCTGGTTTAGATTCAAGCGCTGTGACTCGTGACGCTCTGTCAAAATTCACTATTGACCTGACAGAAATGGCGAAAAATGGTGATTTAGATGCTGTTCTTGGCCGCACAGCTGAAGTGTCTCAGTGTATTGATGTGTTACTTAGAAAGCGGCAAAACAACCCCATCCTCTTAGGGTCGCCTGGGGTGGGAAAAACTGCAATCGCTGAGGGTTTAGCGCAACAAATTGTAACGGGTAACGTTCCAGACCAGTTGCAAGGAGCACAATTATTATCCCTAGATATGGGCATGTTACAGGCAGGCGCTAGTATCAAAGGTGAATTTGAAGAGCGCCTAAAAAATGTTATTAGTGAAGTGGCTAACTCAAGTACTCCAATTATCATGTTTATTGATGAGGCTCATACCATGATTGGTGCCGGGGGCACAGAAGGGCAAAACGATGCAGCCAACTTACTCAAACCAGCCTTAGCTAGAGGTGAATTTCGTACTATTGCGGCAACAACTTTTGCTGAATATAAGAAGTACTTTGAGAAAGACCCAGCGCTGTCTCGACGTTTTCAACCCATCACTGTTGATGAGCCAAATGCAGAGGTGTCAGTTAATATTCTGCGTGCAGTAAGTCAAGGGTTAACTGACCATCATGGCGTATTCATAACTGAATCTGCAATTCGAGCTGCGGTTGAGCTATCAATACGGTTTTTACCAGTCAGGAAGTTACCCGATAAGGCCATCAGTATAATTGATACTGCTTGTGCTCGTGTGTCTTTGTCACAACATTCCTGCCCTAAAGAAATTGAATTGCTAAGGGAACAGCTGTCTTTTGCCGAAGTTGAATTGCAAAGGTGTCAATCTGATAAGCAGATATTTGGTGATCAAAGTCATGATTTAGATATGCTAAAGCAGCGTAAGAATTTACTCAGTGATAACCTAAAGTTGCAAGAGAATATTTGGCAGGAACAGCAAAATTTAGCGGACAAAAAGCTCCAAAAAGCTCGTTTATCTGTGGATGGTGATGAACAAGATTATGATCAGCCATTAGTTGAGTCGATTGATAGCTTGAATAAAAAAGAGCAAGCCCTTTATGTTCATCCTTGGGTCACAGAACACACTGTAGCAGGGGTCGTTTCGGACTGGTCAGGCGTTCCCATAAATAATTTGGCTGCTGATGAAGGCCATCGCTTAATCGCTCTAGAAACTGTATTGGCGTCACGAGTAATGGGCCAGAGTGGCGCCATAAGTGCTATTACTAAAGCCTTAAAGATCTCTCGAGCAGGACTCACAGACATACGCAAACCGATAGGTGTCTTTTTGATGTGTGGGCCGTCTGGGGTAGGTAAAACTGAAACTGCACTGGCTATTGCGGATCAATTTTTTGGTGCGGAAGATGCCATTGTCTCTATTAATATGACTGAATTTAAAGAGGCCCACAAAACATCTATGTTGTTGGGTGCTCCTGCTGGGTATGTGGGTTATGGTAAGGGTGGAGTCCTTACCGAAGCGATAAAACAACGTCCTTACTGTGTTTTATTATTGGATGAAATGGAAAAGGCCCACCCGGCGATACACGACGTATTTTTCCAAATATTTGATAAGGGTTACATCAATGACAGTGAGGGTCAGCGCATCGATTTTCGTAATACTATTATTATTATGACCAGTAACGCTGGGGGCGAAAAAATACATGAGTTGGCTCAACAGAGTGATAGTAGATTGGCGGATGACGACTTAGTCTCTTACCTAAGGCCTGTGCTTTTGGAGTATTTCAGCCCAGCATTTATTGGTAGAACTGAATTAATAGCATATTTACCGTTAGATAAGGCTTCTTCAAGCACATTAGTAGACATTCATTTGGGGCGTATAAAAGAACGTCTCCAAGCTCAATATGGGGTGCTGCTAGTCTGGCAAACTGACTTATTGGATTATATTGTGAATGCTAATTTAGACCCTTTAAGTGGTGGAAGGGCGCTGGAATCTATCGTTAACCGACAACTGCTGCCATTGCTTGCCCAGGCATGTATCGAGCGTTTAGTAGAGGGCGTGGAAATGAGCCAGATCGATTTAGCTTATACCACAAATGGCATTACAGTCGAGGTGACCTAAAGTGTGGCTGACTCGGCTTATAAGTTGGATGAACCTCACCTGCATATTGTTATCTTTGCAGGTGAGCGCTGCGGAGTTTCCTGCCTTGCGTTTGGCAACACAAATTCTGCCCCCGTACCAGATATTGTACAACGATAATATCAAAGGCTTAGCCGTCGAGCGAGTGAAGTGTACCCTAAATGCAATGGGTAATGACTATGAAATTCACATGACTACATTGTCCAAGGCGCAACTGAATACGGAGACTGGAGGTTATGATGGATTTTTTGTGGCCTCGTCTAATACAGCTCGGGCGCGCTATGCCACAGCTTCAGACCCGGTTATTGTTGATAAGTTAGTGTGGTTTATGAGTAAAAGAATATTGTTAGACCCTAACAACATTAACAATGCCCTTAAGGCACGGTATAGCGCTAAATTTTCAACTAGTAAATGGCTTAAATTAAAACGTGATGGGTACAATGTGGTTAAGAAACCACAAAACGCAGCGTCTTTGCTGGATATGCTATTGGCAGGAGATGTTGATGTTGCGTTGGAGTATAAATTAGTCTTTGAACATTATATGAAAGAACGAGGTGTCGATCAAAACCAACTTCGTAATGTTGGGTTTAAAGAAAAGCAACTTAAAGTTCATTTTTCAAATCGTTTTTTGCAATCCCGACCAGCTTTTTTATCTAGCTTTAATGAGCAGTTAAAATACTGCATGGAACTCTAACATGGTGCTAAGTATCCAACTTATAGAAATACCTGAATCTTTAGCCGTGTCTAAACGGGAATTTTTTCTCGCTGCCAACAGGTTAATTATAGGCCGCGGCTTTGATGCTGATGTGGAATTGGCAGATGAAGCAAATACAATGTCTCGTGCACATGCGTTAATAGAACGTACGCACGCTAATCATTACGTTATCACGGATACTAGCGTCAATGGCTTATTTGTTAATGGTGCTCGTGTTCAACCTCAAGTCCCAATGGCTATTTTAGATGGCGATCAAGCTGCATTTTGTGGCTATACCTTGTTATTTGGAATTTCTGGACAGTCTGCTGATGTGAGTCAAAAGATAAATCATGAAGCACCTAAACCTTTTGATGTGGAAAGTAATATAAACGCTAACGGCCCCATCATAACAAACCTCGAAGTGGAGGATATTCCCATGCAGGAAGATTTAGATATTGTCTCAACATATCAAGAAGATACTGAGGACCTAATGTTTGACCCGTTTGCAGATACCTCTGGAATGGCTGAAAAAATTAATCATTCAAGAAAGTTTAAGGTGGCAAAAATTGCCCCAGTGCATAATGTGGAAACTGGAAATTTAATGGTGCAAAAGCCAGCCTTAGAGGAAAGTGTTAGGCCGAATGTAAATTATGCCTTGGCCCAAGCTATTGATCGTTTTCTCTGTGAATTAGAACCACAAGAATTACAAAGAGAGTATGACTCGTATATGTCAGCTTGGAGTAACCGTAAAAAGCGCTATTGGGAAATCTATAAAAAACAGTTCGCTAAAAAGCAAACTTCTGGCGAATATAGGCGTTTATTTTTGGCCTTGGTGTCAGAAGAGGTAGCGAAACGATGATGGTCCATAATTTTGCTAAACCCAATAAACTTTCGATATTTTTTATTGTCGGTACGATCATACTACTGGCTGGTTGTAGTAAAACACCCACCATGGAAGTGCCCATACTGGAACCACAAAAACCATTAAGTAATACTTTGGAAATACATGCTGGACCTATGATCAACTATTATAATAGTTCAGCTAATCCTCTGGTTTTGAGCATTTATCAGTTGTCTAGCAGTGCGGATTTTGTCACTTCTGGATTTTGGCAATTGCTAGAAAGTGATCAATCTGCGCCCGTAGCAGCTAGCATTTTACAGCGATATGGACTTGATGCTGTGTATCCAAATGAAGTCAGGCAGGTCAGCTTAGACTTGCTACCTCAGACACGATATTTGGGTGTTTTTGGAGAATTTAATGATCCTCAATTACCTCGTTTTTCAGCCATCATCGCTATCGACAAACAAGTTCTTGATGCTGGCTTACTTGTTACCATTGATCAGTTTGGCGTTGCGGTATCCGCAATCGTTGAACGGTCTGTAATCGGAGAAAGCCAATGACCTCACGTATAGTTTGGAGTGAGGGGATGTTTATTGCCCCCCAACATTTTCAGTATGCTGATGAAATGGGTCAAACCTATGCTGATCAGTTAATCCAACTCAATCTTGTTCATGGAGCAGTGGGTTTTAGTCAATTAGAAATCAACTTAAAAGTTACTGCCCTGGGAGATTTTAGCCTCATTAACAGCGCAGGTATTCTTACTGACAGAACATATTTTAACGCAGATACTGAAGTTCAATTGAGCGTTCCCGACGGTGTTGTGGATCAAATAATATACCTAGCATTGCCGATAGTTCAAAGAGGAGTAGAACAGTTTGGTGACATAGATGATGGCCGGCGTTTTGTCATTAGCGAACGTCAGTTACAGGACCAGCATAACTGTAACAATGATCGAGTGGCCACCAACATTGGGCGTTTAAACGTTAGGCTGATGTTACAACAAGATGATGCCACAGGCTATTGTCAGATTGCAGTAGCTCGAATATTAGAGAAATCATCAGATGGGCGACTCATACTAGATCAAAATTACATACCACAGGTCCTGCGAATAGGGGCCTCGACGTTAATAATGCAGCGATTAGAAGAAATCATTGCCTTGACGCGTTTACGAGCAAATAATGCCTCAACTCGAATTATGGCCGATGTTGATACATTAAGTGAGACCAGTTTGTGGACCGAGCGTCTGGAACTTCAGACGCTTAATAAAGCGCTATTGGTATTACAAAATGCATACAACAGCGAGCACACCGCACCCCGTGATTTATTTATCAGCTTAGCAAGCTTATTGGTAGATCTTGAAGCCATTGGTGCCCAAACAACTGATCATCAACTGCTCTTTCATCTATCAGATTTAACTGCCTGTTTTAACCCCTTATTTGCCGCTTTGCGCCAACGGCTAACTCTAGAAAAATCTCCTAATGTACTAGCTTTAGAATGGAATGCTGAGTTATTTGAGAAACGCAGGTTGATGCGCTTGGTAGTGACTCCAACGCTGTTAGCGCAAAATCGTCGACCAGTGTTGGCTTTAAGACAGATAAATGGAACTGATAATTTACAAAAAATTGGTCCTTTAGCTTGCAAGCTGGCATCGCTATCCTCGATGCCAGAGTTAATTTCACGGGGCTTAGAAGGCATTCCTATACAGAGTTTGAGCTACGCACCACCAGAGCTCAGACATAGATCTGATGCTACATTTTTCTCCATTGATACACAATGTTCTGCTTGGCTTAAGTATGTTAATAGCCGTGAAGCTTTAGCACTGCATATTGATGACCGTATTTCTGAAGTTGAAGTGACGCTTTATCTAGTAGATTAATCATGACTAAAAGTAATGAAAACCCTCGCACACTTACCATTACAGGTTCAGGTATTGAGAACTTACAATCGCAGAGCGATTTGCATCGGCCTGAAACGGGGTCGATGCTGGAATGGCACGAGCTCACTGAGACTATGGGTCAGTTTAATAGTGACTCCAATCAGTTGTTAAAAATATCAGCACATATGATGGCCGCGTGTGGAACCTTAGGGCGTGTGCCTCAGTTAAACCAAGTGCAAGTAACACAGCAACAATTATGCACCTCACTTATTGATCTCAAATACCGCATTGTAGCGCAAGATTACCCACCTTCAGTCGCCGAGAATCTGTGCTTGATGTATGCAATATTTTTAGATGAAGCTGCACTAACTAGTGAGTGGGGGCTGGCTAGTGGTTGGGAAAATCGTAGTTTAGTTGCTGACTTATTTGGGTTTCGTGACGGTGGGCAGAGGTTCTATAGCATTGTTGAAAGAGCAATGTTACAACCAAAGGCACTAGCAGAATTCTTATTTATAGCCCATGCATTATTAAAGCTTGGCTTTCGTGGTTGTTATTCAGCTGGTAAAGATCATTTGAGGAGTAGCCTGATTAAACAACTGGAAGTAACTTTGAGTGTGACAGAGTCAGAGGTGCCACAGCGTTCTGTAATGGAAAGTTTAGCCCAAGCTAAGGCACCATCTTTCGAATACTCGATGTGGTCAAAATTAAGCATTTTAATAATACTCGTTGTATTACTTTATGGCACAGAATATGGCTTCTCAGTAATGCAAAGCGACTTACTGAGAGACGAACTGACTCTAAGACAAGAGCGCGCACAGTCATCGCCTCTGCAAGAATATATCTACTCTAGTGTGACAGATACAACTGTTAAAAAAACGCAAGGTAATGAGTTACAAAGCAGTTCAACGGATTCTGATTAAAATGAAGAAAACAGCACGATTTAAATTATTAACTGTTTTATTTGGCATTTTTAGCGTATTGCTCACTAGTATATTGAGTTACTTATGTTGGCTAAAGTTCATCAGCTTCTCAAGTTTGATGGCTACTACGGTATTACTGACAATAATTAATGTTGCCATGTTAATCTGGTGGCAGCGATCCAATACCCCGTCAAACACTGTCAAAAAAGAGGTGTTTGCCAACGTCGTACGAGAATTAATCACGCTGTTAAATTTGTTGGAACGTAAGGAAAAGCTAATAAATAAAAATTTATTGGCCGTACCTCGACAACTTTTCATTGGTCATCACTTGAGTGGGTCTACGGCGATGCATGACTTGGGGTATTCTCAACATGGCGATGTTTTGCAATATGCTAATTTACATGTTTCTGTATGGTCATCTGGAACGAGTCTTGCCTATCGTGTAGACGTGGGACACATTGCAAATACTGAAGCTGAAGCTGAGGCAGAGGCAGAGACTGAGACTGAGACTGAAATTGAAATCAGTGATGAGCTACTATCTTTGTTGTTGGATCACCTAAGTCGTCAAAGGCCCCAGTTAGCATTAAATGGAATATTTGTAGAATTAAATCTCAGTGCGGTAGTTCGTAAGTTAGAAGGTTCTACTTCCTATGAAATCATCGTTAGCCGCATGATCAACAAGGCTAACTTTAAATTGGGGCTAGATCTGCCAATACATATATTGCTTTTAGGCTTAGAGCGCATTCCTGATTTGTCTAGAGCCATTTTTTTAGCCCAAAAGTTGGGAGCAAAATCAGGTTTTGGTGGCTTTCTTGAGCTAGGTAATGAGGACAGTGAAAGCACAGTCACTAGCCTGTTTAAAGAAATGATTAGCAACCTTGAATCGGTACAATTCCAAGCTTTGAGAAATCAACTATCGCAAGAGTTTTGTGTATCCATTATCAATGCACCTATGCAATTGGCCTGCCTGTATCAACCCCTGGATCAAAGTCTAAGGCTACTAACCAACCCAACTCCACCTCGAAAACAGCCATTATCATTGCGCAGTTTAGTGTTTATTGGGGCCTGCCAGACTGGTCCAGTAATTGATCCATTGCTACTGGCTTGTGACCAGCAACTCTTCTTTAGTGAGGCAGAACTTCTAGATAGGTCAGATTTAACCTCGAATGTAATTAATAATCAAACTCATGAATATGCCAGTGCTTATGATAAGCAAAGCTTTTCTCTAAAGGCTAATCAAAAATATAAAGTGCGGCGTCAATGGAATAAATTATTAGTCAATTTGGCACTGTTCAGCCTAGCCGCTTTAACTTTAATTGGCAGTTGGCAAAACTATCAGCATTTCGATGGAATTAATAAATCGGTAAAATCTGCCTTTGAGCAATATTACATCGAAGCTAAGCAGCTTTCAAAAGGTGCTGATGGCTTACCTGAACGAGTGATGCTGCTCAAGCAACTTAAAGGGACATTTGAAGAGTACTCTATGGATTACGCTTCACCATTGCATCACTGGTTACCCACTTGGTCACAAGAGACTACCTTTCTTAATCAATTTGAGTCAGAGTTATTAAATGGGTTTCAACCCGCATTGGTTGAATATCTTTCTAAAGATTTGTCTGCCTATAATGCATTAGGTTGGGGAGCAGATTTAATTCGGTTGTCTGCAATTGAACTGGCCTTTCACTCTGATCAAGAAAAAAACAAGGCTACTTTAATACACTATTTCACCACATCTTTAGCTGAACAAGGGCAAGTCTTACAGGAATTTCAGTTAGCTTTTTCAGATTTATTAGATGACCTATTCCAACTGAATCAGCCAGCTGTGACCAAAAATGAAAAGCTACAGCAAGTGATTGCTAAAACAATAAATAATCTAGATGCTTCTGAATTACTGTATCAGGCTTTGATGAATCAGGCTAAATATAAAGAGCGCCTAGATCTGGGCGCCTTATTGGGCCCTAGGTTTGCTCAAGTATTTGATACAGAGACAGAAAGCTCAAATTACCTAATTCCTTTAGTTTACACACGTGAGGGGTTTGACGACATTTATAAGAATGGTGAATTGTTTGGTATAGATGGGCTGATCAAGGATTATGAAAAAGTTACTGGGACACTGTCTGAGTCACGAAAAAATACTATTATTAGACAAATATCACAACAATATGCTCAAGACTATATTGGAGTTTGGACAAACTTTATAAACTCCTTGTCCTTGCGAGAGTTCGAAGGTGATGCTGAGCTATTGGCGTTAATAGAAGACTTGTCAGCGCCTGAAAATAACCCTCTTGAAAAGTTAGTAAATATAACTCGCACTCACTTGGTTTTAGGCACAAAGAATGCCGCTCCAAAAAGTGTGGAATCGTCTGATAGCCAATCTAAACGACCCACTAAAATGCCTTCTTTTGAGCAAAAAAACTTAGTGGCTGCCAATATTAATGGGGCCTTTAGTTTCTGGGTAGTCGCATTTCCAGCTAACGACACAAATGACGGACATTTTGACTTATTGGTAAAAGAATTAAGGGCATTGAATCAGTGGATTGATATGGCAGCAAAGGACGCGGGTGGTGTTGGGGCATATTTGGTCACACAGTGGAATAATAATGGCTTGAACAATCCGATTTCGAAGTTAACCACCTTCGCCAATAACTCCACAATCATGATCATTAGGGATATTGCTAAAAAGGTATCTTTAGCAGCAAATTCTTATTCGATGAACCAAGTTTATGGCCAAATTAATAGGCTGTGGCAACGTGAGTTGGAATCTCAGTATG